>Ga0209566_100885_pt1 | contig 14537 bp, 10 predicted proteins | sample Araplavi_mTSA_r2_2_FD_184287 | JGI IMG/M metagenome (GOLD analysis project Ga0209566, IMG submission 184287) | Arabidopsis root microbial communities from North Carolina, USA - plate scrape CL_Cvi_mTSA_r2 (SPAdes) (version 2) | ecosystem: Host-associated > Plants > Roots > Endosphere | place...
AACAGGATCACGCAGGTGAGGGCGGTGGCGAGGAACGCGGCGCCCATGTAGTCGATCCGGTGCTTCACGTGCGCGGTGTGCGGCCGGAACGCGACGCCGATCACCGCGAGCGCGAGAAAGCCGAGCGGCAGGTTGATCGTGAAGATCCAGCGCCACGACAGGCGCTCGACCAGGAAACCGCCGAGCAGCGGACCGACGATCGTCGCGAGGCCGTACACGCCGCCGAACATCCCCTGATAGCGCGCGCGGCGGTCGGGCGGCACCAGATCGCCGATCGCGGCCATCGTCACGACCATCAGGCCGCCGCCGCCGAGCCCCTGCAGCGCACGCAGCACGATCAACTGCGTCATGTCCTGCGCGACGCCGCACAGCGCGGAGCCGGCGAGGAACAGCACGATCGCGGCCTGCAGCACGATCTTGCGGCCGTACAGGTCGCCGAGCTTGCCGTACAACGGCAGCACGACGGTGGACGACAGCAGGTACGCGGTAACGACCCACGACAACTGGTCGAGCCCGCCGAGCTCGCCGACGATCGTCGGCAGCGCGGTCGACACGATCGTCTGATCGAGCGCGGACAGCAGCATGACGAGCAGCAGCGCGGCGACGATCAGCCCGGTCGGCGCGTCGCGGCGGGCCGTTTCGGCGGCCGGCGGAGTGAGGAGGGTGTCGGTAGTCATCGATATATCTGCCGTGGCAGGGAATTGGCTCGAACTATATCGATGGATAGTTGACCAGTCAATTTCTGCTCAGTCTCGATTTGTTGCAACGGTAACAGTAGATTGCCGACGATTGCCGACGCGAAAAATTGACCGGGATCAGCCGGAATGCGGGGCTGGACTCAAGTTTTTTGCAGGCAAACCGTAATACAGCGTGCTGCGGACCGATTTCCGCGGCACTTTTCACCGCTCACGTCCCGTCATGAACCTGAACGCCCTGTTTTCCCGTTTCTCGATCCGCACGCGGATCTTCTCCACGCTCGGCCTTGTCGCCGTGCTGCTCGTCGTGTCGGGGCTGATCGGCCTCGCCGGCATGCAGAGCTCGAACCGCGCGCTCGACGAGGCCTATACGCAGCAGCTGGCGGCGAAGACCGCGCTGTCGACGGCCAGTCTCAACCTGACGATCGTGCGCACGACGCTCGACCGCGCGCTGCTGCACCCGGAAGCGCCGGACGTGCCCGATCTCGTCAAGAAGGCCGAGAGTTATCTCGCGAAGGCCGACACCGCGTGGCGCGGTTACGCGTCGATGCCGCACGACGGCGACGAAGGCCCGCTCGCGAGCCGCCTCGATGCCGCGCGCCAGGCGCTGATCGGGCAGGCGCTGAGGCCGATGATCGACGCGGTCCGCGACGGCCGCCGCGACGAGGCCGACCGGCTGCTGATGTCGGTCGCGCCGCCGCTGTCGGTTGCGCTCACGCAGGCGACCGATGCGCTCGATGCGTACCAGGGCGCACGCGGCAAGGAGGTGTACGACACCGCGCAGACCTACTACGGCTGGATGCGTGCGGGCGCGATCGCGGGTATCGCGTTCGGCCTGGCCGCGTGCCTCGGCTGCGCGATCGGCCTGCATTACGCGATTACGCAGCCGGTGAACCGCCTGCTGTCGCATTTCCGCCGCCTGTCGGAAGGCGACCTGACGTCGGAAGTGCGCTGGTCGTCGCGCGACGAGATGGCCGAACTGGTCAACGGCGTGACCGGCATGCAGCGCAGCCTCGCGGACACCGTGCGCCAGGTCAGCCAGGGTTCCGAGGCGATTTCGACGGCGACGCACCAGATCGCGGCCGGCAACACCGACCTGTCGCAGCGTACCGAGGAACAGGCGTCCGCATTGCAGGAGACGGCCGCGAGCATGGAGCAGCTCACCGCGACCGTGAAGCAGAACGCGGACAACGCGGTGGAGGCGCAGGCCTGCGCGGACACCGCGAGCGAGATCGCCACGCGCGGCGCGACCGTGGTCGGCGAGGTGATCGGCACGATGAACGAGATCGACCAGAGCTCGCAGAAGGTTGCCGACATCATCGGCACGATCGAGGGGATCGCTTTCCAGACCAACATCCTCGCGCTGAATGCGGCGGTCGAAGCCGCGCGTGCCGGCGAGCAGGGCCGCGGCTTCGCGGTGGTCGCGGGCGAGGTGCGCACGCTCGCGCAACGCTCGGCGTCGGCGGCGAAGGAAATCCGCACGCTGATCGGCGAATCGGTCGAGCGCGTCGCGAACGGCTCGCGGCTCGTCGGCGTGGCCGGCACGACGATGCAGGACATCCAGCAGGCGATCGGCCGCGTGACGGGCATCATGACGGAGATCGCGGCCGCGTCGAACGAGCAGCGCGACGGGATCGAGCAGGTGAACCGCGCGGTGTCGCAGATGGACCAGGTTTCGCAGCAGAACGCGGCGCTCGTCGAGCAGGCTGCGGCTGCAGCGGCTTCGCTGGAGGAACAGGCGGACGGGTTGCGGCGCGCGGTGGGGGCGTTCCGGGTGGCTTGAGCGACGGCGTGGCGTGGTGGCGGGTTTGTCGGTTGACGTAACCCGTCTCGCGGATCAGTCCGTGTGCTCGCGGATGATCCGGTCGAGCAGATCGGGGATGTCGGAAGGTGCCTTTGAACCCGTGAACGTACACACTTCGATGTGCCCGTCACGAAATACGTCTACTTCGACGCGCATTGCGACTATCGTCATCGAGACCAGCACGCTGTCCGGTCGGTTGCGGCTCAACGTGTAATGGATCTTCGCGGTATCGAGGCGGTCGAGCAGGTTGAATAGCGGATGTGTGGTCATGACCCGAAGGATTGTTTGCTGAACACGTGCCCTTGCGTGATCGCCCAAGTAGTTCGCTTGCCACTTCATGCCGCCGCAAGTTCAAACGCCCGGGGCCAGGCTCAACCCGATCGCCTCGCACAGCACGGCGACTTCCGCGCCGCATGAAGGCTCGAGCACGAACAACGCCTTGCGATTCGCGTCGAGATCGGCCAGATATCGATCGAGCAGCGCCTCGTCGACGCTTGCTGCTTCGAAATCTTCCCGGCTGTGCATCCACTTCAGCCACTCGCATACGTCGGCCGCCGAAAACGCGTATGCGGGGGATATCAGAAGGCGTGACACGACGTTCTGTTCCGCAAAATCGATTACGCGTTGGGAGATGACGCCGGTGAAGCGAAACGTGCCGACCCTTCCGTCGATTCGACGAAACCGAAGCCGCAATTCCTGATCAGTTGGACGATGGTCAATGGTGACGAGTTCGGCATCGTGAAAGGTCGGCATGTCGTCGAGCCCGATCACGCTTTGGTAAGTCACGTTTCCCATGAATGAAATGAAATCCCGGTTCAAGGTTACGGAAGAATGGTTAACGGTACACCCGGTCCCCGGCGCAATCTCCCGCTAAATGGGTCAATCGCCCAGTTATGCGCGTGAGGAATGCCTTGGCCATGATCGTGGTCGAAATCGATGTCGACCGCGGGGTGGCCATCCTGCCCGTACAGGCGCATCTGTCCGCTGCCTGGGTTCGTGTACCAGGTACCGGGTTTCCCGGCGTTCGGCGTCTTGGCAATTTCAAGAATGTCGTTGCCGGGCGAGAGTTCCAAATACTCGAACGGCTGCGCGTTGTCGAGTAGCGTGGACGTGAGGCAATCGCCTGCCTGCCGGGTTGCTCCTTCAGACCAGTGCTCCACGACGCTTTGGAGATAGCTGACGAGTTCGTCCGCGCTCACGTCGCTCGGCGTGGCCCAACTGCGCGCCGTGATCGGCTCGCAAGATGACGGCGGCCTATTGATGGGTTTGATGCTTTCCAGATTGGAGAACGGCGTGAACGACGGTCCGGCCGCCATAGCCCTTCGGGCGACTGGCTTTCCGGTTCCGCCGCTCGCGCCCGATTGCGTAGCTGTTCGCTCGATTGCAACGGAAACTCCTCCCCCTCGTATGGCCGAGCGAAGTAGCGCAACAGCGTCGCCGGCCGCGCCATACGACGCACGAAGCCCAAGCCGTCGAATGTAGTCCGACGCTCTATGGGTTTCGTTCCCGACACCTGCGATCGGCCAGATCCGCAAGAACTCGTCTGCATCTCGTCTCTGCTGGAGCGTCAACGCGCCCGAAGAAACGGAATTGCTCAAGGTGGCGTGCCTGCCGAAACCCAAAGCGATTTTCACTGCAGCCATCGATCGACGCCTTTCAAATGCCATACGGAATGGCCTGGCATCGTAGCGGCGGACCGCAAGCGGATGAACCATCAGGTGTCGCAGGAATCGGGCACAAGGCCGGCGGATCAGGGCTTCGGGCAGAATGAAATGTGCCCGACTGTGTCAGGGGGCATCATGGCGAACAACGTCGTCAAGTCGGACGAACCGCGCTATCTGGTCACCCCGCCGCGAGTTGCGCGGTCGCACGCGACGACGCGACGATCAGCAGTTTCATCGTCGCGCGCGTCGCACCGACGAACAGCTTGCGCGCGGCACGCGCGTCGAGCGTGTCGAAGTCGACCTCGGTAAGGATCACGCACGGCGCCGACTGGCCCTTGAAGCGGTAGATCGAATCGAGCAGCACGTCGCCTTCGCGATATTCCGGGTTGCCGAACAGGTCGTACTTGCCGGTGAAACTCTTGAGCCGGTGCGGGCCGAGCTGGTCGAGCGGCGCGAGTACCGAGCCTTCGCGGCCGCGATACGACAGCACCGCGATGTCCTGCTTGCGAAAGCCAAGCGACAGCGCGTGCGTGATCGCCCGCTTGGTCGCGTCGACGCAGGCTTCGGCCAACGCGTCTTGCGACGCACCTTCTTCCCCGTACGCCGACACCGACGGATCCGAACCGTCGAACGGGCTGCCCGAGCGCAGCTCGGCCGCGAGCGGCTCGACCCTGCCGACGATGTCGCGCACGAATTCGAGCAGGTCGCGCGGGCTCCGGTAGTTCGTGAGCGCCTTCAGCGTGACCCAGCCCGGCAGCGCGACGGGCTCGCGCATGTACAGGTTCTGCAGCGGATCTTCCAGCCACCACCATGCGCCGTCCGGCACCAGCAGGCGTTCCAGCGCGGCCGCCCACGGCGCGTGGAAATCCTGCCCTTCGTCGACGACCAGCACGTCGAAGCGCCAGCGTTCGGAAATGGGCGTTTGCGCGAAGCGCGCCTCGAGCCGTTCGAATTCGCCGGGCACCTGGAAGTCCGGCGTATAACCGCCGTCGCGCGCGATCCAGTCGCACAGCTGGTGGTAATTCGCGATCTTCGCGCCGGGCGGCGCGATGCGCGTGATGTAGTCGGCGAGCGGCCGGTTGAAGCACACATAGAGCACACGCTTGCCGGCCGCGACGGCATCGCGCATTGCCTGCACCGCGAGCTGCGTCTTGCCCGAGCCGGCCGTGCCGGTGACGCGCAGCCGGAACGGCGCGAATTCGAGCTGGCGCGCCCATGCGGCGAGCCCGCCCGACAGCCGCGTGACAAGCGTGCCGGCCTGCCCGACGAGCGCGCTCGTATCGGGCGTGAGCGCGAGCTCGTCCGCGAGGAAATGGTGGAGTTTCGGCGCGTTCGGAAAGTGCTCGTCGTCCTCGGGCAGGATCCGCAGGATCACCTGCGCGAGCTGCGCCTTGCGCGACGCATCGACGATGCGGTCGGCCGCGACGCCGGCGATCGACGCGTCGCGGATCGAGTAGTCGGGGCAGTACAGCAGCGCCTCGACGCCGTAGACACCCGCGCCGAGCGCGGCCGTCAGGCGCCGGTGCAGCGTTTCCTGCGTGCGCGCGAGCTGGATCGGGACGTTGCGTTCCTTCTGCAGATAGACCTTCACGAGCCCCTTCGGCGTTTCGCGCAGGAAGCCGGCTTTCTGCTCGATCAGCAGCACGCGGCCGGCCGGGCTCACGACGACGAACGCGGCCTCGCCGAACACCGAGAACGCCTGGTCGGCGCGCGTCCAGTGCACGCCGTGATACACGGTGTAGCCGTCGGGCAGCGCGTGTTCGAGGGCCGCGAGCGTTTCGCGCTCGCGTTCGGCCGCGCCGGTCGCGGCGAGGCTTTTCCAGTCGTCGGGGATGAGGCGGGCCATGGCGTCGGGCGGCGGATGCCGGCGTGGGCGTGAACGGGTGCGGCTATTGTACTGATCCACGACCCTGTTCACGACCGCCGCGCCGCGCGGACGATGACCGTCCGGACGGGGAACGGCCGGCGGACGTTACCCGCGTGCGAGCCGTTTCGCGAGATCGGCGCTGAGGATCGCCATGCGCGCGGGTTTTTCGTAGCAGACGACGTCGAACGCGCGGATCACTTCGCTGATGTCGGCCTCGCTCGCGCGGCCGGTGAGCAGGTCGCCCGTCAGCACGAAGATCGGCGCGCCCGGGTTGTCGGACGTGCGCACGGCCTTGATCGCGGTGGCGGCCGTGCTGTCGTCGAACAGCCATTCGGTCAGGACCGCGTCGAACGCCTGGCCCTGCAGCGCGTCGACGAACGGCGCGAGGCCGTCGAATGCGGCCGTCGCGAAACCCTGGCGTTCGAGATAGCGGCACAGCTCGGTCGCGCTGACGCGATCGGGGTCGATCACCGCGACGACGAGCTTGTCGCTCTCCGCGCGGCGCGGATAGATCTCGATCTTGTGCACGTCGTACGCGTTCTGGTACAGCACGCCGGTGTGGCGCAGCACGCGCCAGCGGCCGTTCTGCTCATATGCGACGAATTCGGGGCGCGCGCCGGCTTCGAGCGGCGCGCCGATCCATGCGGTGCACGGAATCTCGGCGACGCCCGCATAAAGTACGGCCTCCTGCGAATAGGCGCCGACCATGCCGGGGTCGAGCGTTTGCGCGCCGAACAGCTGGGCGGCGGGTTCGCCGTACGCTTCGGCGACTTTCTTGATCTGCGCGAGCGTCCAGGGGCTGCTGCCGCGCAGCTTACGATGGCCTTGCGAAAAGCTCAGGTCGAGGATGCGGCATAGCTCGGTGGTCTGCTGGCGCTTGCCGATGCCGTTGCGGGTCATCAGCTCGCGCACGCGCTCGGCAACCGCGAGGGAATCCGTGGTGATTGCTTCAGTGGTCATGCTACGGGAACGGATCGTGACGTTCAGAACGACGCCTTGCGGCAGTCTCGACGGACAGTCTTCGTGACGTCCAGGGGCGAGCCGACCGGCCACGCGCGGAAAAGATAACTTTACCGCAAAATGGTCGTTATTCAGCGTCGTGAAAGGTGCGTTTGTGTGAAAGGTGTGTCACGACGTTACCACCGCCGCCCGTATCCGGATGCATTAACCCCTGACAGGAAACAATGACGACCACCTATCCGCTGCACGATGCCCTGACCCTGGGCGATACGCCATTCCCGGCCGACGCCGACGTCGTGATCGCCGGTGCCGGCATCATGGGCTGCGCAGCCGCGTATTACCTGGGTCTGCGCGGCCTGAAGGCCGTCGTGCTCGACAAGTCGCGAATCGCCGGGCAGCAGTCGACACGGGCGTGGGGCTTCGTGCGGCAGCAGGGCCGGGAAGCTGCCGAGGTGCCGCTGATGATGGCCGGTATGCGGATCTGGGAAGCGTTAGAGGAAACCCTCGGTTTTGATCTCGAATGGCGGCAGGGCGGCTGTCTTTATATTGCGGACAACGAAACGGACTGGGCGTCGTTCAACGCGTGGCTCGCGGTCGCGCGCGAGCACGGACTCGACACGCGCACGCTGACGCGCGCGCAGATCGACGAGCGCGTCAGCGGCCTTTCGTCGCAGGCACGCACGCTCGGCGGGCTGTATACCGCGACCGACGGGCAGGCCGAGCCGCGCCGGGTGGCTGCCGCGTTCGCCGCGCGTGCCGTCGAGGCCGGCGCGCGCTTCTTCGAAGGCTGCGGCGTGACCGCGATCGAGACGGCCGGCGGCGCGGTGGTCGGCGTCGTGACCGAGCGCGGCACGATCCGCACGCGGCGCGTGATCTGCGCGGCGGGCGCGACCAGCTTCCGGCTGCTTGACGGCGTCGGCATCCGGCTGCCGCAGCAGGCCGTCCGCGGCACCTGTATGCGCACCAATGTGGTGCCGCCGGTGTCGGCGTCGACGGTGTGGGGGCACGGCCTCGGCATCCGGCAGCGCAAGAACGGCGCGATCAATCTCGCCGACGACATGCAGGTCGACGTCGACCTGACGCTCGGCCACCTGCGCGGGTTGAGCCTGTTCTGGCCGGAATTCTGGTCGCAGCGCGACAAATTCCGGCTGCACGTGAACGGGGCTGCCTGGCGCGATGCGCTTGCGCGCATCAACGGTGCGACCGGGCCGATCGAGCCGCGCGATCCGCAGCCGCAGCCGAATCGCGCGCATGCGCCGCGTGCACTCGCGAAACTCAAGACGATCTTTCCCGCGCTGAAGGACGCGCAGATCGTCGAGGCCTGGGCCGGCCTGATCGACGTGCTGCCCGACGGCATTCCGGTGATCGATGCGCCGGGCACGCCGTCCGGGCTCGCGATTGCGACGGGGTTCTGCGGCCACGGTTTCGCGATGGGGCCGATCGTCGGGCGGCTGCTTGCCGAATGGATCGACACCGGCGCGCCGTCGCTCGACCTGTCGGCGTTTCGCGCGCAGCGCTTCGTCGACGGGACGATGGTGCGGCCGCGCAGCATGCTGTAACGGATGAATCGATGTGATGACGTCGGCCGGTCGCGGCCGACCCATCGTAGAATCGAGCCCGCATCCTTCAGGAGATTCCCCGTTGGCATCGCCCTCCGCCCAGCGCCGCTCGTTGCGCTCACGCCTGCGCCGCGCGCGCAACCCGTGGCAGGCGCCGCGCGCGCGCACGCTGTTCACGCGTCGTGCGACGTCGCCGCGCCGCACGCTGCTGTTCCGTCTCGGCGCGGTCGCGCTGCTGTGCACGCTCGCGTTCCTCGTGCTGTATCTCGATCGCGACGGGTTGCGCGATTCGACCAAGAGCACGCCGATGACCGTCGCCGATCTCGTGTACTTCACGATGGTCACGGTCGCGACGGTCGGCTACGGCGACATCGTGCCCGTCACCGCACGGGCGCGTCTCATCGATGCGTTCTTCATCGTGCCGATCCGCATCGTCATCTGGTTCATTTTCCTGGGCACGGCCTATCAGTTCGTGATCCAGCGCGTCGTCGAGGAATTCCGCATGAAACGCCTGCAAAAGCAATTGTCCGATCACATCGTCGTATGCGGTTATGGCCTGTCGGGCTCGATCGCGGTGCGCGAATTGCTCGAGAGCGGTGTCGATCCGGCGACGGTCATCGTGATCGATTCGCAGCAGCAGGCGCTCGAGGCCGCGACGTCGCTCGGCGTGACCGGGCTGCTCGGCGATCCCGCGCACGAGGATCTGCTGCAGCAGGCGCAGGTGCGTTCGGCGAAGGCGGTGATCATTTCGGTGACCGACGATCCGACCGCGATCCTGCTGACGCTGTCGGTGCGCAGCATCGCGCCCGATACGAAGATCGTCGTTCGGATCCAGGAGAACCTGTACCAGCGGCAACTGCGGCAGGCGGGCGCCGACGTGATCGTGTCGTCGACGAAGATCGGCGCGCTGCTGCTCGCGGACGCCGTGCATAGCCGCTATATCGTGCCGTTCGTGAACGACATGCTGTCGACGCGCGGACGCGCGACGCTGCTGGAGCGCGAGGCGATGCCGCAAGAGGTCGGCTGCATGACGAACGTCGTGCCGGGTGCGATCGTCGTCGGGCTCGATCGGTGCGGGAAGATTTTTTCGTTCTACGAGGACCCGCCTTGCAGGATCGAGGCAGGGGACACGCTGGTTGTGATTCAGTCGGCGCGGATTCCGGATCCGGATGTTTAGGGTTGGATGATTCTTAAAAAAATAATATTTTCAATGTATTGCGTTCGTTTCCCTCGATAAATTTTTGTTTCATTCCTCATGTGTAGGCGCCGTGTAGGCGTTCTGGAGGAACTTATATCAACGCCGATCGCCGCAGGTGCGCTGTCTGGTGCGACTGTGTGTGCGCATACTCGAGGAATGGCGCGCTCATTTGGACGAAGCCCGCATAGCACGTTCGTTGGCGCTCACCGGTGCCTTAGCTGGCTTTTTGTGATTGAGGGGTGTGACGGCGAAACCGCTTCGCCCACGGGGGATGCGAAAACGGTAAAAGACTACGACCTGCAACAAGGACAATCGAATCGAGGCTTTAGATACGCATCACCATCGTCTTTGTGCGAAGCGTCATGATTCGACCGGAATGTCGACGGGAGCGTCAGTCTGACACGCGGCGCATGTTCCCCGCATCGTGAGCGGCACGCAGGAATATCTCGTTCGGAGACGGTGCGGCGCGCGTCCAATACACCGCAACCGGGGCATGTATCTCGTACATTGGCATGTCGTGATCATCCGCCCGTGCCGAGCTCGTACCGTGCGACAAACCGTCCGCATCCTGTTGTGCCGACCCACGCGCCATCGTCGACGAGCCATTGCCCATGCAGCATCACTTTCTTCACACGCCTTGTCACTTGCCGTCCTTCGAAAAGCGTGAAATCACTGTGGCTGTGCTGTGCATGGTTTTCGCCGGTGTGCCCGTTGACGAGGAGGCCGACGATGCCGCGCACCGATGCGACTTCGTCGAGATGGCGGGCGAGCGCGGTTTCGTCGAGCGTGCGACCGTGCGCGTCGAGCGGGCATCGCGTGGCGGCGTACACACCATGAAACGGGTGCGATGTCGAGGGGAATCATGCGGTGGCTTCCGGCGAGGTCTGGGTGGGCGTAGCCGTTTTCACACGCGGCCTTCGCCGGTTCGGGGATCGACCTGATCGGCGGCCTACGATCCGATACTGGCACCTTCTTGCGCTTGCGGTAGCGCACCTGCAACTTCTCTTCCGTATACAGCCGCTTAACCTGCTTGTGATTGACCGCCACGCCGGACTGCTACAGCTTCAGACTCTCAAGAGTTGGCGCCCCCATAAAACTCGGGACGGTTTACATGATGTCGCGCTGGTGTTCTTGACGGCGAGCATTGATCAACAATGCTCGAAGCCCTATGCAGCAACAAATTGATGTAGAATTTTGCCAGCCGCTCCGTCACAGGTTGCCGCTCTAGTATCAAGACACCCAAGCATCGCAAATACACCCATTAGGGTTGAGGCTAATAGCCAAAACATCCTACCTGCTTAGCTGTAGTGAAGCTGGCCGCTGATGGTCAGCATTGTCCGAATACGCATGAAATTTTTTGCGCCTCGGATGCCTCTTGTCGGGCGGACGCTCGATCGAGAGTGTCACTGCACGCCCTTATATCCCATTGTTGTTGACTAGTTGTTGCCGTTGCACCGCTTCTTTGTCCGTTGCGGTCACTGGGGCTTTGCGTCTTCAACAGGCATCTGCGTGACATTGTCCGATACGCAGGCTGCAGGGATTTTTCGGACCTCACTCAACGTAGATTGCTGCTGTGACCAGTGATCGTTTTGAGAGGTCACAAATGACTTCAATTGATAAGCGGTGCAAGGGTGTAAGCCAAAACTTGGCGTGCATCGAGCAAGGAGATTTTGATGTTCGGGCTCAGAGCGCGCTAAATCACGCGCGCGTTACCAGCGATTGTGCATCTCCACATTTTGAGCCGCGCCTTACGACAGAGCAGGTCGCTCACGTCTTTGGGATTGAGCCGCAGACGGTGCGAAAGCGCTGGTCGCAAACGGGCTCATATTTCGGCTTGAAGCCTATCAAGCTTCCGAACCGGCGGCTCATGTGGAGTGCCGACGCCGTGGCGAAATTTCTGCGCGGGGAGGCTCTGTGATGAACGGATACCTTCTTCCTGGCGTGGATACGGATGTCGGAACCGGCCTGCCGCAAATTGCTGGTACGCGCTTCCAGCGGGTTTTCGACGAGCTTCGACACAACTGCTGCGCGGCGGATGAACTGACGCTGTTCTTGTTGCTCGGAATGACTACCTTCGCATGTCAGGATGGTGCGTTCGTTCGCCTGAGAAACGGAACGCTATCGCCGCTCACGGGCTACTTCATTGTCAGTGCGCCTCCAGCGAGCGGAAAATCAACGGTGCTCACGCGCTTGTCGCAACCATTCGGGCAGGCGGAGATCGAGGCGAAAGAAGGCGGCGCGCAGCTTCGTCGCCACTACCGAGCGAAACGAGTCGTGTGGAGGTCGCAAGTCCGCCAGCTTACTCGCGAAATCGACGAGGCAATTGCGGCTGGGGAGGATCCTGGTTACCTCAGTGCACGACTGAGTGCGTTACTTCCCGGGGAGCCCCAACCACCGCGCACCGCGTCATGGCTTGCAGAGGACGCAACTATTCAGGCGTTGCGTCGTCGTTTGCACACCACGTGGCCATCCGCTGGGATTGTGCTTGACGAGGGCGTTCGATTTTTGACAAGCAAGCTGTCAAACGCCTTTGCAGACTTTTGCACGCTGCATGACGCACGTCTTGCGAAGAACGAGCGAATTTCCACAGGTACTGAGTCAATCCCACAGGCATTCCTTTCGATGGTCATCGCGACGCAGCCCGGCCCTCTGTTCGAGTACTTGCACAGGCATGGCGCGAACGCATTCAAGACTGGTTTTCTGTCGCGTGTCCAGCTTCTGGACGTGCCGTCTCGAAGCCCGATGGTCGCACCGAGCGGGCACACGCTGGAGAAAGCTGCACTCGAGGAATATGACGATCGCGTCGTCTCGTTGGCACGTGATGCGCGTAAGCGCATGCGTAGCGATGGCACCTTCGACCCGATAGTTCTTGAGTTTTCCGAGGCCGCAGGTCGCATGCTCGATAGCATGCCGCACATGATCAGGGCGCGGCTTTGGAGCGCCGGACAATTGCCTGAAATGGAGCCGTATCTACTGAGGCTTCCCGTTCTCATGACGCGAATCGCTGGCGTCCTTCATCGCTTCGAAGGCGATGACGGACTGATCTCGGATGCAACGATGCGGGTTGCTGCTGAGCTGGGGTTCTGGTTGGCGCAGGAGACGAGCCGGGTGATTTCGCGCTCGAAAGAACCCTCAGCAGCAGACAAGCAGGACATTGACATACTCGTGCACATGTTACGTGTCCATGTTCTCCGGTACCGCCGTCCGTTTGTCGCGAGACGAGAGCTCTCGGACATGGCCCCCGGATTTGGTCTCGACGAAGCCCGCTGCAAGCGGGCGCTGCACGCCTTGTGTCAAGCCCATTGGGTGTCGCTGGACAGCCGCGGGAGTGCCAAGTTCATCCGCCTGTCGCCGCAATATTTTCCCGGCTGTTAATTCCGATTGAACCGTTCGCCTGTTCAGCGCCATCAAGTGCTGACGGGCGGCGTATGCCCGCCGTTGAGCTTGAAACTCCGGCAGATGCCGGCTATTTCATCGAATCGCGGCGGACGAACGAAAAGGATTTACCGTGAACACGTACTTGAATTCAGAAATGGATGTTGATCATGGTGCTATGAAGACTTGCGGTTTTCTACCAGCAGTAGGTTGGGCGCAGTCTCGTGCGCTAACGACGCTGGCTCTCGCACTTCTTACCACGGCGACCTCGGTCGGTATCGCAGTGCTATCTGGCTTGCACCGAGCAGTAGGACTGCAGGAGCAGTCGGCCAGCGTCGCACTGGCAGTGGCGGCGGTCATGGGAATCCATTTGCTTCCTGCTTTAGGGCGAGGACGATCCATTTCCATCCGTTGTTGCGCGTTTGCACTTTGCGCGGCGAGCTTCGTCGTGACGCTTTATGGTCAGGTGTCGTTTTTCCTCACGACTCAGAGCGATGCCGGAAGCCAGCGTGTGCACGCTGCTGAGGTTTCGTCTGTCGTTCCGCAAAAGGAGCCGGTGCTAACGCGCGATTTGATGGCGATTGCCGTGGACATCGAGCGCGCTCGGACAGAGATGGCTACCAACGACTCAAAGCACTGCACTTCCGACTGCCAGATGCAGCGTAAGCGTCACGACGTACTCGACGCCAAGCTCCAGCGGCTTTGGGTTGAGGAGCGTCAAGCCTATCGCCGCGAAGCTGAAATCGATCGTCGGGCTGACTTGCAGGAACGGCTGCGGGACTCGATGCGGCAAGATCCCACGACTGCACGACTTTCGCATGTGACTGGGGTTGATGAGCAGACGCTGAACCTGCTGCTCGCCCTCGTTTGTGCGGGCGTGCTCGATCTGACTGGGGGCCTTTGTTGGTACTTAACATTTGGGAGTGGTCGCCGACACATGGGTGCAGTGGTCGCTCCGGTCGTCGCAGGCGCAACTGCGGGTAGTCGCGAGCAACCGTCTGATACTGACATAGTGACTCCCGATGTTGGCGCGCAAGTCGTCGAGGAGGTCGATAGACGACTATTGCAGCTTGTTGACGACGTTGCCAATGGCAAGGTTCGTCCGACGGTCGATGGTATCCGGGAGCACTTCAATTGTGCCCAAAAGACTGCGAGTCACCTCCGTCGCCGATACCAGGCTCTGTGTGACGCTACTCAATCCACTACGCTGCAGAGTTAACAGGAGCCTGCCATGACTATCTATCAGTATCGACGCGAAACCCCGTGGATTGCGGCAGGTGCCTACTACGTGTATTTGACCTGCGGTGGAATTTTGTAGCCAGTCAGGCAGTGAGTCTCGCGTCGATATTATCGGAATCCAGCCAGGCTCGACGGACCGTGGCGGGAGGTTGATAGCGATGTGCGCTATGGGACCG
>Ga0209566_100891_pt1 | contig 14380 bp, 12 predicted proteins | sample Araplavi_mTSA_r2_2_FD_184287 | JGI IMG/M metagenome (GOLD analysis project Ga0209566, IMG submission 184287) | Arabidopsis root microbial communities from North Carolina, USA - plate scrape CL_Cvi_mTSA_r2 (SPAdes) (version 2) | ecosystem: Host-associated > Plants > Roots > Endosphere | place...
GTGGAAGGCTTGTCGCAACTGATGACGAAGGAATCCAGAATGTTGAAGCAGGTAGCGGAGGAGGATGAGGAGCGGCTGCAGGCAACACAAGAGTTCATCCAGGAGAAGGGCATACGATCCCAGTTAAATTTGACAGTGACGGAAATTGCTCGGCTTGTATTCCAAGCGGAGGAACGCGTGGAGCTACTGAATATACAACGGGATTTGTCCGATACCCTTCATAAGCTGAAGGAAAGCAATGCTATTATCCAGGAGCTGTTGCAGCAATCGCTATCCTTTGTCGAATACTCCTTGAATCTGTATATGAGCCGACCAGAGGATGAGGTTGTGTATCAGCATCCAGCACAGGGGAATTCGAGCACACCACGCAGTATGTTCGACACAAGAGCGTAGAACAAGGATGAAAGCAGGGTATACAGGTACAACTTTACCTATTAGATTACAGATATAAAGCTGAAGTGTAAGCTACGAAGAAAGTGAGGAAGCGAGCGATGCGTTCGACGTTTCATACATTAGAGATTGGTAAGCGGGGCATTATGGCCCACCAGACGTCCATTAGCACAACCGGCCACAATATTACGAATGCGAATACTCCTGGCTATTCCCGTCAAGTGGCAAGACTGACTGCTGCACGTCCGATTGATTACCCGGGCATGTATAACTTATCTAAGAACCCGAACCAATTAGGAATGGGTGTCGAGGTGGATAGTATCCGCCGAGTGCGTGATTTCTTGCTGGATATCGAATATCGAAATCAGAATACGGTACATTCTACATGGAAGGTGAAGCAGGAGACGCTTGGCAACATCGAAGGAGTGTTCAATGAGCCTTCTGATAACAGCTTGGCGAAGAGTGTATCGGAGTTTTGGAATGCTTGGCAGCTGCTTAGTAAGAATCCGGGTAATTCCGATCTCTCCGCGCGCACCGTTGTACAACAAAAAGCGGTTGCATTGACAGAAACGTTCAACCATATCTCGAACCAGTTGAACACGTTGGAGAGTAACTTGACTGAGCGAATAAATGTAAAGATTGGCGAAGCCAACAACTATATTACTCAAATTTCAGACCTGACACAGATGATTAAGCGCATTGAAGGTCTTGGCGACAATGCCAACGATTTGCGGGACAAGCGGGATTTGCTAGTTGATCAGCTCTCCGGACTTGGCAACGTGAATGTTGTTGAAGGGGAAGAAACGTATCAAGTATCCTTTGGTGGCACACTTGTCATTGATAATATGGCGATGACGCCAATTACGGACGGCGACATTGGTGCGTTAACAGATGGTGAAATTAAAGGCTACGTAGAATCGAGAGATATTCATGTTGCCGAATATAAACGTCAATTGGACATCATCGCGAATACGATTGCGAATGGCCCAGTTGAGGTTACAATCCCAGCGGGTACGATTTTGCCACCTGGGGTATCTATACCGAATGCAGTTATGGATCCATCCAATCCGCGCAAGCTGATGAACGATACGAAGTACACGGTAAACGGTCTGAATGGTTTGCACAAGATGGGCTATGCTCTGTCTGAGCCTGCGAAGCAAGGCGGAGACTTCTTTGTATCGCAGAATGGCGGTCCGATCACGGCTAACAATATGAGAGTAAACGCAGATATATTGAGCGACGTGAAGAACATTGCAGCTTCGATGCGTACAGAAGTGCGTCAAGGACCTAATGGTACAACGCAAGAAGTACCGCTGCAAGGCAACGGCGATATGGCTTTACTTATTGCGAGCTTGGCAGAGAAAGTATACAGCTTCTCTGAACCGGGCGCAGTTACGAAGTCAGCGACGATTAACAGCTATGTACAGTCGGTTGTGGCGCAGCTCGGTACGGATGCTGATCATGCAACGAAAATGGTAGAGAACAGCTTGCTGCTGGCGGATCATGCAGACAGCTTGCGTCAAGCAGTTAGTAGCGTATCGATGGATGAGGAAATGTCGGACTTGATCAAATTCCAACATGCATACAGCGCTTCATCACGGATTATTACAACGATGGACGAAATGTTGGACAAGCTCATTAACGGCACCGGCGTCGTCGGCAGATAAGGAGGAAGAGTAACATGCGTATAACCCAATCAATGATGAGCAGCTCCATGATGAAGAACTTACAGAACAATTTCAAACGACTTGACAAATATCAAGAGCAGCTTATGACGAACCGTCGCTTGAATCGTCCTTCCGATGATCCTGTCGGAGTGGCAAGCGCGTTGCATTACCGTGCAGAGATTAGTTCGACGACGCAGTTTGAAGAAAATGTACAAGATGCGGATTCGTTTATGAAGTTCACGGATACAGTATTGAACGAAACTACTCAGATCGTTCAGAAGTTATCCGAACTCGCTGTTCAAGGCGGAACGGATACAGTTCCTAAGGATGCTCGAGAGAATATCGCGCGTGAAGTGGAACAGTTGTACAATCACTTAGTTTCTTTGGGGAATTCCCAATTTAAAGGTAAATATATTTTTAATGGCCAACGTATTGATCAGCAACCATACCCTGCAGATCCTGCAAAACAAACTTATGATTTAGATAATGGTGTTGTTCAATACCAAGTAGGTGCGGGTATTTATGTCGATGTAAATATGTTGGGGGACAAAGTATTTGGGAAATATGGTTCTTCAGATAACATGTTCAAGATCGTTGACGATATGAAACAGGCACTTTTGAATGATAATACTGGCGGAGTCGCAGGAGCGATCCCAAAGCTGCAAGGTATGCTTGAAAAGCTAACCATTGCGCAAGCAGAAGTCGGGGCAAAACAAAACCGATTGGAGTTTACGACGAGTCGGTTAGAAGATTTAAATTTGAACTATATAAGTTTACAAGCTGAGACTGAGGACATAAACATGCCTAAGGTTATTACGGAGTTGAAAACGTCAGAAAGTATATATCAGGCTTCATTAGATACAATTGCACGTATTTCTCGTCCAAGCTTGCTTGATTTCTTGCGATAGGATGTTGGTGATATGAATATCCCTCGGATACAAATTGGTCAACAGTACTCCAAAGTTGGTTTGGAACGTGAAGTCGGGAGACTCAATATCGAAACTCCAACCCCAAAGCTAGAGATTTCCCAGCAACAGGTTTCTGTGCAAATGGATCGTAGCGACGGTAAATTAGAGATTGACTCTCGTAAGGCTTGGTCAGCATTGGGGAGTGCGAGACTTGAGGAAGTTACCGATCGGATCGCGCAGGAATCATTACAAATATCGATGCAAAACATTGCTAATATATCAAGTGAAGGTGATCGGATGATGGCTTTTCATAACAAGGCCAACGCATTTGCTGAGATTGCGAGAGAACGAATGTTCAGACAATATCCAATCGAAGTTTGCGGATCACCGAGCTATGATAATGTAGATATAGAATATACTCCTGGAAAAGTAGATACGGAATGGAAAAATGGGGGCGTGAAATTCGATTTTATGCGTACTCAACCAAAAGTGGACTACTATCCGGGCAAGGTTAATCCTTATCTCATTCAGAAGAACTATCTTTTCTTTTCTAGTAGCGGTAAACAATTGGATGCAGTAGTATAATGAAGTAGTGAAATAGCTATATAGAACTAAAAGTTCTCTATAGCTATTTTATTTTGGGAGGGATAAAAAAGATGGAAGTGAAATCTTCGCGTCTTGGCATACTGCAAGTTTCTGAGGAAGATTTTGTGGGATTTCAGGAAGGGGTTTTGGGTTTCCCTGAATCCAAAACGTATGTTTGGCTAAATTCTATTGAGCCTGATCTTCCAATAGAGCTGTTACAGTGTACTAGAGACAGTAATTTGGCATTTATGGTTGTTGATCCATTTGAATTTGCGTCAGAGTATGAATTCGATCTGAGTGAAGAGACTAAACACGCATTAGATATTTCGTCGCAAGAACAAGTGGTTATTCGGGTCATCCTCACTGCTCGACAGAATAGTACCACAATTAATTTAAAGGCACCACTTATTATTAACGTCGTTAATCGTCGCGCTTCTCAAATTATTTTGGATGGTCCTCAATATCAGTTGCAATATCCGATAGGGAGGGGATAGTATGTTAGTACTGACGAGAGGCAAAGGTCAGAAAATTATGATTGGACAAGACATCGTTCTTACTGTGGTTGAAGTAAATGGTGATCAGGTGCGAATAGGTATAGAGGCTCCTTCTGATATTTCTATCTATCGTGAGGAGATATATAAGAGCATTAAGGAACAGAACGAGTTTGCTTCAAAGTCGGAATTAACACTTGATCAGATCGAACTAATTGGAGCGTTGCTGAAGCAAAAAAAATAAGAAAATTTCGATTATTGAAGAAATAGCTATAAACTTCGACTATTCAATGCCGATATATTATATAGCAGGTCATTCACAATGATTCTAGCGGCCGAAGAATCTAGCATGGCCAGAGGGTGTGAGCAAGGAAGCGAGCACCATTATACGATTCCAGGGAGGAACTTAATTATGCGTATTAACCACAATATCAGTGCTTACAACACACAACGTCAATTGTCTTTCAACAACACACAACAAAGCAAATCTTTGGAGAAATTGTCTTCCGGTTACCGTATTAACCGTGCGGCAGACGATGCAGCAGGTCTTGCAATTTCCGAAAAAATGCGTAACCAAATCCGCGGCTTGGAGCAAGCTAACAAAAATGCTTTGGATGGCATTTCCTTGATCCAAACTGCTGAAGGTGCGTTGAATGAAACTCATGCAATGTTGCAACGTATGGCAGAATTGTACACGCAAGCAGCGAACGAAGTATTGACTACTTCTGATACAGCGAAGATCGACAAAGAGATCGGTCAGTTGACTGCTCAAATCGACTCTATTTCCAGCCAAACGAAGTTCAATACGAAAGATTTGATCAGTAAAGCTGTAGATAAAAAGGCTCTTATTTTCCAAGTTGGTGCAAACCAAGGAGATACAATTACCCTTTCGTTGGCAGCAGCTGATACAGCTAGCTTGACTATCGACAAACTTAAAGCTCTGGACAAAGGTACAAACGCAGATGCAGCTGAAAACTTGAAAGCTGTTCAAGGCGCTATTGATGCAGTATCCCAAATTCGTTCCGACCTTGGTGCTGTTCAAAACCGTTTGGAGCACACTATCAACAACTTGGGCACAACTGCTGAAAACTTGCAAGCAGCTGAGTCCCGTATCCGTGATGTTGATATGGCTAAAGAAATGAGCGAGTTCACGAAGAACAATATTCTTCAACAAGCTGCTACAGCTATGTTGGCGCAAGCTAACCAACAACCACAAGGCGTTCTTCAATTGCTTCGTTAATCAATTAACTAGAATGGAACCGGCCGGGCTCACCGGTCGGTTTTTCTTGAATATACGGGTAGAAGGAGTTGTCTATCGTGCGGGTTGAATCGTTCCCAGAACCGTTCACAATTCCCCGTGGCGACAATTTGGCTATACTCGAAGATGGATTGAAGAATGCTAAGTCCAGTCACCAAGAGATAGTACCATCTATCGGAGAGCAACAATTCAACGACATGATTGAACGGAGTAATAAGGCTCTGCGTGGATTAGACACCCATTTGAAATTATCCGTTCATCAAAAAACTCACCAAATCGTCGTTAAGGTAATGAATACTGAAACGAATGAGATTGTTAAGGAAATCCCGCCTGAAAAACTGATAGACCTTATGTATAATCTCTGTGAGCAATTGGGTCTATTTGTAGATGAAAAGGCATGAGCAGAATGTGAGGTGGAAAATATGGCAACACCGATCCGTTTTGGAGGAATAGCCTCAGGTATGGACACGGATAAAATGATTAAAGACCTGATGAAAGTGGAACGTATGCCGGTTGATAAGATCAAGCAGCAGAAACAGACAGTCATGTGGAAGCGCGATGAGTATCGAACCATGAATAGTACGTTGACATCTATTCGAAGCATAGTAGACAAAATGAGGTTTGCAACTTCCTTCAATAAGCAAAATGCTGTAAGCAGCAATAACGGGGTAGTAACGGCAACATCTTCGGCCAGTGCTGTAAGCGGCAGTTATTCGATTAGAGTCGATAAATTGGCCTCGTCAGCAGTACTCATCGGAGCTAAAAATCCAATAGATGTGAAGGATAAAATATCTTTCAATGGGGATTTTGAAGTAAATGGTGTAAATATTCATGTGGATAGTGATGACACTTATGAATCCGTCATGAAGAAAATAAGTAGCTCCAAGGCAGGAGCGACGATAAGTTACGATAGTATCAATAAAAGCTTTATGATGTCTTCAACGTCTACTGGCTCTTCTGCAAAAATTGAAATAAAAGATCCTAATGGCGACTTTGCGAAAATATTTAACATAACTTCTACTTCGGCACAAGGCACTAATGCGGAAGTTGTACTGAATGGAAAGAAAATGGAGTTAGAAAATAACTCGTTTGAGTTTAACGGGGTAAAGTTCGATCTGAAGGGCGTATCTACATCGGATGTTTCCGTAACAGCAACACGTGACACTGGCGATATTGTATCTCAAATAAAAGAGTTTGTGAAACAATATAATGACTTAGTCGATAAAGTAAATCAGAGTACATCTGCAAGACCGAACAGAAGCTATCGGCCGTTGACTGAGGAAGAAAGAGAAGGTATGACGGAAAAGCAGATCGACTTGTGGGAATCCAAGGCTAAAGTAGGTCTGTTGTATCGTGACGATATTTTACAGGAAACAGTAAGCACATTGCGCCGATCATTAGTTGATAACGTTAAGGGGCTAGGAGAGCCGAATTCACTCTCAGACATCGGAATAACTTTTAAAGGTTATTTAAAAGGTATGACCGGAGAACTAGGAAAGTTAGAAATTGATGAGCAAAAACTACAAGATGCAGTAAATAAAAATCCTGATGCAGTTATGCAATTGTTTACAAAAACAAGTAATCTTGATCAAAAGGATCCGAATTATAAATCCGAGACAGGATATGCAGATCGACTGTATACCGATTTGACAAATCAAATTAACAAGATTATCAAGAGAATAGGTTCAGGGAAAGTATCCGATGCTGTTGATAATAGCCAATATGGTAGAGATATTGATGAAATGAACAAGAGAATGCAAACGCTTGAGAGCCGTGTAGCATTGGTGGAAAAAAGGTATTATAAGCAATTTACGGCAATGGAAAAGGCGTTGCAAAAATTGAATAGTCAAGGTTCGTGGCTTTCTCAGCAATTAGGGCAATAAAAAAGTCATTTTCAACGATCAACTTAAGGAGATGTTTAAATGATCGCATCGAATTACAAACAACAATATTTGAAGACAAAAGTAGAAACAGCGAGTCCCGGTGATTTAACACTCCTACTTTACGAAGAGTTGCATCGCAAATTGAATATGGCGAAAATGTATTTTGAAAAAGAAGAAATGAATGAAATGATGAATTATATTCATGGCTCAAGAGAGATTCTTACAGAATTGATCGCAACACTAAATTTTGAGTATGATATTGCTCGTCAATTGTATTCACTTTATCATTATTATTTACGTAAATTGAACGAGTTTGCTATTTCAAAACGCGTTTCTGATTTGAATGAAATCCTGGAGTTTGCTAAGGAATACTCAGACACATGGCGCCAAGCGCTTCAGCTTGTGAAGAGTAACAAGGTGAACGGATGAACGTGACAGATGCTTTAAATCGTATACGCGAAATATACCAAGTAATCACTAGCTCACAAAATTACAAATTGTATTTTGATAATGAAGATGAGTTAGATGGCTTATTTGCTATTCTTGCAAGTAACACAGAAAATGATTATTCGAATCAGGAGAAGATGTTACTCAGTGAAGTATACGATTTGAATGGTCAAGTAGAAAAAATATTATCGGCTAAAAAGAATCAATCTGAAATGTTTCAAAGAAAGTCTCAATCATTATACGATTCTCCTGCCATTCAGGAATCGTATTTTTTTGATAAAAAAAAGTAACTCAAGGAGGCAGTACGTTGAAACGAGTGAATCGTATTGCGGTGTTAATGCTCACCTTTTTAATCGCTATTAGCGGAATCAATATTCCCTATGCATCGGCGGCAACGGATTATGTTACCGCAAATAAACTTGTTAACCCAGCAAGCATTCTAGTGGGGGAAGAAACAGAAGTAACATTGAATATTGAAGGTACACCACCTGTTAACGTCGTTAAACCAAATGATGTAATTTTAGTAATCGATAGATCCGGCAGTATGGGAACAGACAAAATGAGAGATGCCAAAGAGTCTGCTAAAGGATTTATCGACCTGATGGATTTTACGAAGCATCGGGTAGGCATTGTAGACTATAGCTCGGATATTAAAAATTTTGATCTCACAACAGACAAAGCAGCAGCAAAAAGTTATATCGATAAAATAACGGCCAATGGCGGAACAGCTACAGCAGATGCGATTGGTAAAGCGCAAGAGCTTCTAGCTAATCACCGTCCTGAAGCGCAGCCAGTAATCGTATTGCTAACGGATGGCGCGGCTACAGTTGGTGGAGATGGGTTAAATGCTTTTGACTATGCGTTGAAGAAGGCTCTTGAAGCGAAGGATGCGGGAATCGTATTCTATACGATCGCATTGCTTAACGCAGGCGAAAACCCAGAAAGTAGCGAACCTAATAAGTTGATGAAAAATATGGCGACTACAGCTCGCCATCACCATTTTGTATTGGGTTCCGTAGGGTTAAATGAGATTTATGGAGCAATTGTTAAAGAAATTGGTTTGACGAGTGCCTATGACGTAACAGTAACGGATGAAGTGTCTGATCAATTTGAGATTGTTCCTAACTCTTATGATCATAATATTCCAAAACCAGTCGTAACAGGCAATACGTTGACTTGGAAATTCCTTGAGCTTAAAAAGGATACACTTACTTTTACGTATAAAGTTCGTCACAAATCTGGTGGGAAAAATGGGAACATCCCAGTATCGACGACGAAATCTATGATAACTTATAAGGATTATACTGGAGTAGAGAGATCATATCGTATCCCTTCAGCTAGCGTGGAAGTCAAATATCCTGCACCAGTAATTACTTCAGTTACTCCTGATAAAGGAAACGTAACAGGTGGAGAGTCGGTCACCATTAAAGGTGCGAATTTCCGCCCTAATCCTACGGTTACTTTTGGAAGCGCTTATGCAAAAAATGTAACTTATGTAAATGATAAAGAAATTACAGTAGAGACACCTGCTGGTTCACAAGGGAAGGTATCAGTTAAAGTCACGAATGACGATAACCAATTTGCCCTAGCAGACTTCAATTATTATGCTAATCCTGAAATAACGAGTGTAACTCCATCAAACGGCCCAATGGCAGGAGGGACTTCAGTCAAAATATACGGTAAGTATTTCCTTAAGGGCGTTAAAGTGAAATTTGGAGAAAATTATTCTCCTAATGTTTCTTATAATAATGATGTTTCTCTTAGTGTAGATTTACCAGCAACTGATAAGCCAGGCCCTGTAGATGTAGTGATCGAGAATCCAGATGGAACAACTGCTACATCTAAAGGCGGGTTTACATATAACGAGCCTCCAAAAATGGAGTTGATTTCCGTTTCCCCGACGGAGGGGATTACAACTGGTGGCGAAACAGTTACTTTAATAGGTAAAGAGTTCCAAAAAGGAGCCGAAGTATTTTTTAATGATGTAAAGATACCGACTGTATCGTTTATATCAACTGAAAAATTATCAATTAAGACTCCGGTATGGGCTGACGCTGCTACCGTAGATGTAAAAGTAGTAAATCCAGACGGAAAGCCTGCTGCTCTTACGCAGGCGTTTAAATATGTTACGCCACCACCACCGCCAGCACCTACAATTAAATCGATCTCCCCTAATTCCGGGAGAATGGATGTCAGTACGATGATTTATATTGATGGGACTGATTTTGTTAAAGGTGCCAAAGTTGTTTTCGGCGGATCTGATGAGTTAAGTGCAGACTTTATAGATTCGACACGCATGAGAATACGCACACCGTTATGGGATAAAGCTGAAACAGTGGACATCAAAGTAATAAATCCAGACGGACAGAAAAGCGAATCAGGCAAAGAATTTACATTCTTGCCAATACCTGAGAAGCAACCGCCTGCAATAAAAAGCGTGATTCCGTCCAACGGGCCGATGGTGGGTGGAACAATGATTTATGTGGATGGAGCAGAATTCCAAAAAGGAGCGAAATTATACCTGATTAAAGGTGCTACAGAAGTTGAGTTGGAACCCGAATTTATTAATGCTACAAGATTAAGATTACGCACGCCGGCTACGACGGAATCAGGCCCAGTGGATATCAAGGTGGTAAATCCGGATAATAAATCGGTAGTCTTCCAATCAGGTTTTACTTATGATGCACCTCCGGTATTCCCTGACCCTGTCATTACCTCTGTTTCGCCTAATTCAGGGAATAAAAAAGGCGGCAATATTATTGATATTATAGGTACTGATTTCCAAAAGGGAGCTACTGTGACGATCGATACGACAACAGTAAGTCTATATGCTTATATCGATTCAACACGTGTACGTGTTAAGGTGCCTGCTGCAAACCCAGGTAGTGTTGATGTTACTTTGACTAATCCCGACGGTAAATCCTCAAAGATGGCTAACGGGTATACGTATGAAGAGTCTAAACCAGAAATTACAAGCATCACTCCTAATAAAGGACCGTTTAATGGTGGAACACTAGTATACGTTGACGGGATATACTTGGAACCGAGTATAGTAGTTACGTTTAACGGTAATGTTATAGACTATGAATTTATCAATAGCACTAGAATTCGTTTCAGAACTCCGCCTGCCCAAAAATCAGGGCCAGTCGATATTGTACTTACACATCCAAGCGGGGCGTCAGTAACTGCACAGTTTACTTATGATGAACCTCCAGTAATTCCAGCACCAAAGATTTCTGTGTTATTACCTGCAAGTGGATCAGTGAATGGTGGTACAATGGTCTATGTTGACGGGGCTAATTACCAGAAGGGGGCCACTGTCACATTTGATGGCGTAAGTTATGCGGCAGAATTTATTAATAGCACGCGAGTACGCCTAAGATCGCCGCAAGCTGCTGCTCCTGGTATTGTTGAAGTTAAAGTCATCAATCCGGACGGCAAAGAAAGTAATGGTATGAATTTCGAGTATAAATAATAAAGTGGGGAGGAGTCCTGCGGGACCCCTCTTCTTTTTTAGGAGGATGAAATAGAAGTGAGTCTTCCAATAAGTATATGCATCTTGGCGAAAGATGAGGACGAGTTAATTGTAGAATGTATTGAATCCGTCTCGCAGTTTGTTAGGGAGATTATTGTTCTAGATACAGGTTCAAGTGATGGAACTATAGAATTAGCTACAAGGGCTGGGGCATCTGTATTCCAATATGAATGGGAAGGGGATTTTAGTAAAGCTAGGAATCATCTTATTTCTTTAGCTTCAGAACCCTATATTTTCATGTTGGATGCAGATGAGAGATTCACTGGAGGAAAGGAGGAACTAGAAAATACAATTAAAGAGCTTACCGGAGTCGGTCAAGTCAAAATTGTAAACTATATTTCCAACGAAGAACAAAGTGAAACTTACATATCTCGCATATTCAAAAATAAACAAGGATATTATTACGATGGGGTAATACACGAACAACTGATGTTAAATGGAATGACAATTACTCCTCAGAAGACAAGAGTTTCCATAAACCATTTGGGTTACCAAAAAGAAATTGTTAGCGGAAAACGGAAACTCGAAAGAAATATTGCATTGCTAAAAAAGCAACTTGCAGTGCAACCTCACAATCCATATGTACTGTTCCAATTAGGGAGAACCTTCTATGTTCAGGGAGATTACACTCAAGCAGTAACTTCGTTCTTAGAAGCCAACCGTTATATTGAAAGTTCAAGTGAAGTGCCTACTTATTATCCAAGTTTAGTAATACAGTTGGCCTACAGTCTAATGAAGTTAAAGCAGTGGGATCAGCTGAAAAAATTATTTTTATTTGGTATTGAAAAATATCCTGAATATACCGATTTATACTTTATGTATGGCGTTTCTATTATTGAATCTAAAAATGTATCTGAATTTTCTCTTATCCCGCAATTATTCACTACTTGTTTGGAGCTAGGAGAGCCTGATTCAGCTCGTTATGAAACGGTTCTGGGGGTAGGAAGCTTCAAAGCGTTATTTAATCTGGGACTATTCTATGAAATTATTGGGGACTCAGCAAAATCTTTTGCCTATTATCAAGAAAGTGCTGAAATGGGCTTCGATCCTGCACAGAAAAGAATAGATCAACTGCAATTAACAATGTAAGGAGCAGGAATATGCGATATCAAACTATTTCATTATGTATGATCGTTAAAAACGAAGAACATGTACTTTCTCGGTGTCTTGAAAGTGTTAAAGGTATTGTGGATGAAGTAATTATTGTTGACACTGGTTCCACGGATCGAACGGTTGAAATTGCTGAGCAACACGATGCGCGTGTTTATTCTTATAAGTGGGAAAATGATTTTGCTGCTGCACGTAACTATGCATTGGAGTATGCAACTTGCGACTACATTTTATCATTAGATGCAGATGAATGGTTAGACAACGACAGCAAAGCATTGCTCCTTGAGCCGCTTGAGGAAGATTATTATTTCCTTCGAATTAGAAATATTATTCGAGCTGGTGTCGTGGAGACTCATTCATTTATACGTCTATATAAGCGGGCAGTTGGATTTGAGTACGAAGGTGCGCTTCATGAACAGATCGATATTGGAAAAGTTGTTGGAGCGAAAGGTGAGCACTTACCTGTATATATTAATCATGACGGATATACAAAGATAAATATTGAGAAAAAAGAAAAGCATATGCGAAATATGGGGATTTTGGAGAAGGAGGTAAAGCGGGATCCTTCTGCATTCAATTATTTTAACTTGGGAACTCAATACAAATTAGTTGGTCAATTTGATAAAGCAATAGAGGCCTATAAAATAGCCTATTCTTCAGGCGCTAATTTTGTATTTTCACATAAATTAATCATTAATTTAGTACAGTGCTTGACTATACAGAAGAGATACAATGATGCAATAAAAATAATAAATGATTCTATTGCTCTGCATCCAGAATACACAGACTTCAGATTTTATCAGGGTAGTATATATTTTGAGATGAAATATTTTAAAGATGCGGAGCGAAGCTTTCTTACATGCTTGGAGTTAGGGGAAGTTCAAAATCATCTCTTCACTTCCGTTGAAGGTGTAGGCTCGTATATGGCCCAGGCTTATTTGGCGCAAATATATCTGGAACTCGGTGAAAAAGAAAAGGCGCAACAATATATTGTGGACAGTATAAAATTAAACCCGATTCATGTGGCTTCTTTAAAAATATGGTTGGATATGTTTCTTATGTCCGAGCCAAACGATATGCTTCGTCAGCTGTTGGCAGTCTATACAACTTCCGAACAAGCAAACGTTCTGTTGTTAGCATTATATCAGCTAAGAAATCCGCTTTTTGTGGAATATATAAATCATGTTGACAGTGAATTAGACTGTGAAGTTAAGGCATGGCAGCTGCAAGTTAATGGTGATTTAGATGAGGCTAAAAAAATATGGCTAAATACAGAAAGCATATCCGCTACTAGCTTCCGTGATGTTTTGTATTTAGCTGTGGTTACAAGAGATGAATTGTTTTACAGAAATTTCGAAAAAAACTTCAATTTACGACAGAAGGACAATTCATTTTTCCGTAAAGTAATCAATGGAGAGGATTGTTCCAAACACGATATAAATGAAGAAGTCAGAGAATGTTTTAGTGACTTGTGTTACGATCTGTTGATGCTTCGCAATTTCGATGCAATTGAGGGATTAATCGATAACGTAAAAATTCCGATGCTTAGATTTGAACTGGCTTCTCAGCTCCAGAAGTTTCAATTTACAGAGCTGGCGCTTAATGTGCTGTGTGAGCCAGAAAAGTCAGTGGATCAGGCTGCGGTTTTCTCGCTAGCTGCAGATTTATTGAACGAGTTAGGGGACTACGGGGGTAGCTATCATTATTTAATTCAAGCAATTCAAAAAAAAGGAAATTATGAATATTATTTAAAACTTTATTTGTTGGCAAAGAAAGTCGGAGATCGCGAGAACATTAAATACGCGGTCGGCAATTTGTGCTCTTTCATGCCCAAATCCCCATGGGCACACAAAGAATCATCTCTTTCTTTATAGAAGCATACGTGACTACAAAAAAGTAGCGAAATTATAAGTAGAAAAAGTAATAAGAAAAATATCCCTTTCCTCGTTGACAACGCTTCCATCCGGTGATATAGTCAAACTTGTGAAGGATAAAAACTTCACGGCATTTGAAGATGAAGGGAATGTTATCGACATGCAAGGTAAAGTAAAATGGTTCAATGCTGAAAAAGGTTATGGCTTCATCGAAACTGCAGAAGGCAACGAC
>Ga0209566_100897_pt1 | contig 14277 bp, 21 predicted proteins | sample Araplavi_mTSA_r2_2_FD_184287 | JGI IMG/M metagenome (GOLD analysis project Ga0209566, IMG submission 184287) | Arabidopsis root microbial communities from North Carolina, USA - plate scrape CL_Cvi_mTSA_r2 (SPAdes) (version 2) | ecosystem: Host-associated > Plants > Roots > Endosphere | place...
GGGCCGATGCGACGCGCTCGCGCAGGACGGGTACGGCATCGATTGTCTTGGCCACACGTGCGGAGAAGCGGCGTGTGAGGTTCAACGTCGGTTGCAGCGCGAGGAAGTTGGCCGGCGCGCGGTGGATCGTCGCCGAGATCCAGTTCAACGCGACCTGCGTCTTGAACAACTGCGACGCGACCATGGCGACGACGCGCAAGCACGGATGCGCGGGGGACAGGCACTGCATGGGCTCGACGGCGTACGGCGTGCGCGCGGAGCGGTATGGTCCGGTTTCGGCGGCGCCCGACTCGTCGGGGATCACCATGAAGTCTTCGGACCACTGGTCTACCCACAGTTCGGGGTCGGGCTTCAAGCCGGCCAGGAAGGCGCGGGCGAACAGTGCAGCTCCGTCGGGATGGCTCACGATGTGTCGATGGGCTCTATGGAGCCGTACCTCTCTTTCCCCGCGCGTGACAGGTCGGCCAACTTGCCGCGGTCGGGATCGTTGATGGATTCGGAAAGCACTGCGGCGCCGTGGTCGATCATGTCGTCGAGCACTTTGCGCAGTGCGGTTTCGAGATGGCGCTCGACGGCCCATGGGTCGGTCATCGAGGCAAGCTCGGGCGCGATCTGGCGCGGCAGGCCCATGATCCGGTCGCGTAGGTTGGCGCCGATTTTTTCGGCGGCGTCTTCTACGGCGATACGGCTGACCAGTAGGCCGGAGACCCACTGGTATTCGGTGCGGGCTAGCTGTGCCTGGTAGTACTCGCGTTCGGCGCGGGCGGCTTGGAAGTCGTGGCCGAGGGATGGGTCGGCATCGGGCGTTGTGTCTCTTGCGCTGTAGACGTCGCGGTCAATGCGTGCGGCTTCGTGGCGGGCGCGGACGGCTTCCTTTGCGGGGTCGGCGCCGCGCTTGATCTTCGCGAGCGTGGCATCGACGTCGACCAGCTTGCCGTCCGGCGTGGTGACCAGCTTCCCTTCTTTACCGAGCTTGGTGACGTAGCTGGGCGACCAGTTCTGGCGCGCCGCGAACGCGGAGCGCGTCAGGAGGATCGTTTCACTCATGATTTCACCGTTTCACCTCATCGGAGGTGAATTTCACTAAGCTGGAAAACTGGCCGCTAACGAAGAATCGCGGGTGAGCGCCCCCGCAATACCCCTCGTGCCGGGGGGCCCCCGGGGCCGGCCGGTCGGCAGGTCACTGCCCCGACCTGCCTTCGGCTCGCGGGCGCACCTCCTCAACGGGGAGTCCGGTACGATAGCCATCTCTTTGGCTGTTGCGGGGGCAGGCGGGATGGCGGTTGATTGGCACGATTATCAGGAAGAAGCGGCGGCGTTTTTTAGAAGCCTTGGCCTGGACGCTCAAACCAATGTGACTGTGCAGGGTGTCAGGACACAGCACGATATCGACGTGCTTGTGAAGATGAACCACGTCGGCTTTGACGTTACGTGGGTGATCGAATGCAAACATTGGAAGAGCAAAATTTCGAAACTGCATGTTCTCGCGTTGCGGAGCATCGTGCAGGAGATCGGTGCAGATCGCGGCATTCTGCTCTGCGAAGCCGGCTTCCAAAGCGGCGCAATTGAGGCGGCCCAGCTCACAAATGTTGTGGTGACCTCCTTAGCCAACGTAATGCAGTCAGCTCAGAGCGACATTTTCAGCCTGCGTATTCGAGAACTGTTGGAGCGCATTGAGACTTGCCGAGACCGATACTGGGATATCCCCAAGAGTGTCCGGATCGAACACAGCCTCCGCCCGGACGTCGGCGACCACGGCTATAACGCATTCTTAGTTTTTCAGAGCGCCGATGAAATTATGGGGAAGGCAATTAGGTCCGCTTACCCGATCGCAAATGTGATGTCGTTTCGATTTCCGGAAGTCGCACCAATCCTTTCCGGTCCGCAGGACGTGTTGGCCTATTTGGAACCAGCAATCGCCGACCTGGAGGCGCGATTGGCAAGCTGTGAAGCAGTTTGGAAACATGGCGCGACGCATGCCGCCGGTGCTCCTAGCTCCCAATGAAGCCCACCTAAACAAAAAGCCCGACACAGCAATCCGGTCGGGCTTTCATTTTCTATGGGCGCACGTCGCCCCACGAACCGAACTGTAAGCGACGCGCCCCGCCCCCATCAATACTCGACACCGAATTTAACAATCCACGGCCTGATCGCCACCTTCGCCGCCGCATACGCCAGCGGCTGCCGCAGCCCCGCACGCGGGTTCCGCCACACGCCCGGCCCCAGCCGATTCCGACACTCCACCCGAATCGCCAGCGCATGGTCGCCCGAGATCGCCTCCATCGCCGCCGCCACCTGCTGCATCTGCCACGCATCCACGCTCGCATCGTGAATGTCGTCCGTCGACATCCACTGCCGCGAGCTGGCCGACCCGCCGCACGTCGCATCCCGGTTCGAATACCACTTCGTGCCCGAATACTGCGCCTCCCAGCGGAACCACTCCAACAGCAGATCATCGAGCGCCTGATCCTCGCTCGTCACCAACGCAGATTGCCTCGTCACCTCACGCGGCTTAGCGCAATACATCCTGCCTCCTTGATCCGACGATTTCACGCATGCGCGCAAGCTGCCGCTCCGCCTGCACCACAGCCGCCGGCGCCCCCACCAACGGCGCATCGGGAATCGGCGGCAGATGCTCAGCCACCGCCACCTGCCACAGCGCCGACCACCGCTCCTCGGCATCAGCCCAGCGCGCCGCCTCAACGGCCTTGATCCCAAACCGCACCGCCGACCAGAACACCGCCCGCGACGGCCACTCACCTTTGCCCGACGCCGCCAGCCGCGCCGCATCGAACGCCTCCTCAGCCGTCATGCCGCACCTCGCGCAACGCCTGCCGCAACCGGCCCGCATGCCACGGCAGCCCAGCCACCGCCTGCTCCGCCTGCGCCTGCAACCGCGCCAGCGCCTCCTCCTGCTGGCGCCGCAGCGCCCTCGCCCGCTCGCGCGACTCACGCACCGCAGCCGCATACGACGGCGCCCAGTCCGGATCGCTCGCCCGCTTCGCGTGGTACGCCAGCATCGCAAACGGATCGTCCACACCACCGGCCGCCATACGGCCCCGCCATTCGTCGATCACCATCTGCCTCATGGCCGCAGGTGCCCGAGCCACAATGCGCGCAACACGCGCCCGCTCCGGCCCTCTGAGGTCAACCGGCCAGGCAAGGTCTGCTTGCCACGCCACGCCCTGCCCATCCTCACTCTCTGCAAGCCCATCCCCAACCACGCTCGTGTTCTGACCACGTTCCTCTGAGAGCCGGTGCCGCCGCGAGCGACGGTGTTGGGGGCCGTTTCGATCCTCCCGCGCCGCAGGCGTGGGGGACTCAATCTCCTTCTTCTCACGCCCCCGGCGTGGGGGGTTAGGGGGGTTGGTTTTATAGGTGTTACCGGAATACGGATGTGTGGCGGCTTTCGCGTTATCCACAGACTCCGGCACATCCTTGAAACCCGCATCAGCATTGAATTCATAGCCATCCTGCGGGTGTATCGAACCTCGACCGGCTTTCTTTTGGACGCACGAATCCGTATCCGCCAACGGGCACGCAAAAACAAGCTCGTACTGCCCGCCAAGCCGGCGCAGCAGCCCCAGCTTCTCCAGCTGCGCCAGCATCCGTTGCAGCTTCGACTTGTCATGCGCCAGGTAGCGCACGCCACGGCGCGCAGTGCGCTCCGTCCACTCACGCAGCGCCTGATACGAGATCCGCACCACGCGCCCCACCACGCCCGTCCTGAAGTCCATACGCGGGCGCAGCGCCACCAGGTACAGATGCGCGATCTCCGCACCCGCCCCGGCCAGCGCGCTCAACTCAAGATCATTGATCCGATACGCCGACACCCTCGCCTCCATAGGTGCGCGTCAAGCCCATATACCCCGCCAGCCACGCCGCGTGATGCGCGCTGCCAGCCGGATACTCGTTCGCCTCATCCAACGGACGGCCAGACAATGCAGCCGCCCTGCCCTTGGCCCAAACAGCGCCAACGGCCTCGATAGGAATGTCCATGGAATCGCCCTTACAGCCGCAGCGGCGCGGCCTTACACAGCACATCAAACACCGCCACAAACTCCGGCGACGTCGACGCAACAACGGTGGATCGAAAAGCGAGGCGCTCCGCCTCAGTTGAAATCGCGCGATACCGCGACGCGCAGGCCAACGCCAGCGCAGAAGACTCACCAGCCGCATTGAACGGCCAAAACACATCAGCCAGCGGCCACGCGCAAGCATCCAGCAGATGCTCCGCAAACTTCGACAGCACCGCCAACCCGCGAGGCTTGAACGCCCCCGCAATGCGGTGCCATGCACAACACATCTGATCGACGCGCTCACACGACAAGCCCACAGCAACACGCCCCGCCTTGCAGCACGTCATGCCGTGTGAAAAGCGTGGCGTGTTGCTCTGCGTTTGTGTCATGCGCGATCCAGCCCTGTCAAAAATCGATACAACCCTGCCCTAGTGGTTGCCGCCCCAACCTCTGGCGGCAACACTGCCTCGTCGGGGTCAGACGCCCGACGAAAACCACTCACAACTTTTCACATGACACACTTGGACATGCTTGAGGCGCGCAAAGCCGCCGAAAAATTGCTCGACCAGATCCTGGAAACTCAGCCCACCCTGTTTCAGAATGGCCTGCACGCGAACGAAAAATCTGGCGAAGCGATGGCCCAATTCTGCGAACAGTTCATCGAGGCTTATTCCGCTTACCTTTTCGAGCGGGCTCAGTAACCTCCGCCAATAGCCTCAACTCGTGCGTCAGGGCTTCACGAGTTTCCTTAAGACGCGCGGGCATCGACGTAGAAAAGCTCGCGCGTTCTTTCGCCGCCATCCCGCACAGCACATCCGCGATCTGCTTTGCGTGCTCTTCAGACAGCTTCGCCAGCCCACCGCAATTCGCTTTACAGCCTTGCATCACTTCTCCCATGCGCTCTCGCGCTTCAAAAAACCGTCAATCACGCCTTGCCACGCAGCCGCTGCAACCGCTCAGCATCACGCTGCGCACGCACCCGCAGCAACTCACGCAGCACCATCACAGAAGCCGTCGCCTCTTCAAACTCTCGCTCCAGCTTGCGCATCTCACTCTCGGAGAGATGGTTGTCCGCCAGCGCAGCAGACATCGCGCGACTCACATCGCCCACCTCGGCCAACACATTGCAAAGCGCCTCATACAGATCCGTATTCGGCAGATCTTCGCGGGCCACCTCGGGCAGCGGAATCGCCACCATCCCGTGCCGCCAGCACAGCGCCTGAATCGGCAGCTTCGCGTTCGGCACGCCGGCGCCTTCCGCGTGCTCGACAATCACCGACACCTCTTCGAACGACACGTAGTTCGTCTGCACATGCGGCAGCAGCTTGTTGCGCAGCACCGCGGCGGATTTGTCCATCCGCGCGGCCAATCCTTCAACGCCGCCCGGGTAGCCGCGCGCCACCCAATAGAGCGCGTCGTGTTGATTGATTTCGGAATAGTGGTGGCTCAAGAGGTGTCTCCTAAAGTGAGGTCATAGGGCCGCCGTGCGGGTCGCACTACCGGCGGTTTTGGTGGGCGCGTACACTCGCCTCATCGCTGGAAAGGCGCGATCCAGCGTGTGGAAGCTGCCCCTGCGACGAATGCGTCGAAGACGGGCCACGGATGCCGCTGCCGGTATCATTCGAGGTTTGGGCCGCATTGGCCGCAGGTGTCGCCGTGAAGATGGCGCGCGGGCGGAGACGAGCTCGGGCCAGATCAGATGCCAGTCGTCCGGACGGAGGTGTTTGCGCGTGACGAGCGCACACGTCTCCCTCTCGATGCCGACGCAGAACATCGGCCCTAACCGTATGCGGAGGCTGATCGCCTTCCGCAGGTAGCGGATCGTCGTACCACACAAGCGCGCGAAATCTGCCTGCTTGTCCGGTGACATTGCGTTTAAGTAAGCCCGCAGGTTTTCCATGCGGCGATGGTACCCACGGGTATTTTTTATCTCAATACCTTGGCGGGGCGTTTCCGCGAAAAACAGGGCCGGAATTTGTAAAGAATGGATAAGTACGAACGACGTCGACAGCGGCTGGACCAGATTCGAGTCACTCGCTTCGAGGGCTCGATCGTCAAACTCGCCCAAGCAATCGGGAAGGCGCAGTCATACGTCGGGCGCATGCTGTACGAGGAAGGCAAAGCCGGCGGCAAGCGCATCGGCGAAGACGTCGCTCGCGAGATTGAGCAAGCGCTCCACCTGCCCCCTTTCTCCCTCGATGCAGAAGACGAGGCCCCGCCAGCGCCGGACCTTGGCGCACTTGCAATCAGTGCACTGAATGACTTGTCTGAACGAGACATCGAGGCAGCGATTGCAACTCTTGAAGCGGTGCTTGCGGCAAAGAAGCAGCTTAAAGGTGGCGAGCGGCTTGTCGGATCAGATGGTCCGAAGGCAAAACGCTTTGAGGAAGCACCGGCAGAGGTTGCCGAGCCATCCGACTACGGCTACCCCCCGCTTCCCAAGGCAAAGGCGCAGCGCAAGCGCGCCAGTTAAAGAATCCCGCTTCGGCGGGATTTTTTGTTTCCTGTTGAGCGAGACGCGAATAAGAGAATTCTTATTCTATTGTTGGCCGCCCACCAACAACATGACTGCCCGCGCGGGCCGTCAGTCGAATCAACAATGGGCATCCTCATTCAGTTCCCCCAGCCAGGCACGCGCACACCGCCTGGAACACCTCCCCAGAGCGAAACACAAGACGTACGTCTTGCTGCTGCGTATCGGAGAGATCTCGATCGCGCAGTGGCTCTGTTGCTCGAGCACGTTCAGAGCGACGCATACGACGGGGTAGCGCTCATCCTGAAACCTACGTCGCCCACCCACAAGCCGGCTCTCGTCGTCGGAGGTTTCTACAGGCATCGATTGAACGAGGCTGCGGACGCTGCAATGCAGCTGCGTCTTGCAATCAAGCTGCGAGCGAAAGAGCAAGGCTCTGAGCCACAGCCCGCCGAAACCGGCAACCGTCCCCAGCATGCAGCCCAACCCCAACCAGGAGCCTTAGACCAAGCTATGCAAGCCACTCTGCAGGAAAAATGGAACGATGCCACTGCGCGCTATCACCGTTGCGAGCATATGCTTCGCCTCGCTTTCAGTAAGCAGTTGCGCGCGTCACCAGAAACCACGGCCATCCTGCTGAGCATCACACAGCTGCACATCGAAACGGTAGCGAACTGTCTATGGGAACTTGTGAGGCAGCCAGGGCGGTCGACGCCTCAAGCGAAGTTGGAACTGCTCAATGCGATTCAGCTCTTTCGCAATGCACGTGCTCAAGTGGCCGCCTGGATGCCTCCCGCCGGTCAGGAGGCGGCGTTCTTCTCGGCCAACGCAAGCGCGCTTTCAGACGAGATGCTACGTGAAGGAGATCAAGTGCTGAGGGAGGTGGAAACCGCGATGCAGCGGATCGTCGGCGCCACTCCCGTTGAGTCGGTCGGCACGTAGCGCCGTCAACATCAGAAGCTACGGTGCTGATCGGGTGCTTACGCTCTTTTCAGTTGTCTTCAATTGTTGCGCTGTCCAGCACCCGACGGGCCTCTTCTGCAAATTGAACGTCCTTCTTAGAGTCTGCGTATCTATGGTAGTAGCGCAACTCGAAACCGACACTCTTGTGCTTAAGCAGCCCGCATGAAAGGAAGAATTGCTCGCTCCATTTCTTCTCTTGGCTCGCTTGGTCGGGTTGAATCGCTTCCAACAGCAAATGCCCTCTGGCGCATCGGGTTTCCTTTGGATCCTCGGCAACCTCCAGCGCGCTTATCTTGAACTTCTTATTGCCAGCATAGCCGCCCAGAAGATTGCTCTTGATAGTCTCGACGTAGTTCGAAATCGGTGAAGCTGGAGCGTCAAGTCTGATCATGTACGCTTCGATCTCTTTGCTTTCACTATCAGAGTTGGTGTTCCTTCTAAGGGTCAGACTGATCCCCGATCTTTCAGCGCTCCAACCCTTCTCCTCGGGCGGCGTGAATCTCAGTCCAATCGAGGTGCCACGGCCGTCCGCAATTCCAACCCCCACAGATTTGGGACCATCTTCGCCGGCAGCATTGGCAACCGCCATGTTGAAAATGAAGGGAGCCGTTATTAAAAAAGCGGGAAACTTCAAAGGTGTCTCCTGACAATCTGAGCAGGCACTCGCCTGCTCGCGTCCGCCAAGCAGTTGCGCGGGCCGCCGGAAGCTACGACCTTCCTGCAGAGCATTACACAGCTGCACATCGAAACGGTAGCGAACTGCCTATGGGAAAATCAATTGCAAAGAAAGTTCTCAAGCACACGAACAAACTCACGAACTTCCGCCTCAGTCGTATCGCAAAGATGGGAAAAAATATCTTCACGCGAAAGGACCTTTTCGCGCTGCATCGCCTTGAATAGCGCCTTACCATCCTGCTTTTCGATGCCTGCGTACTCTCCTTCTGGGAGGCGAGGAAACTCCCTCAACTCAAAATATCTTCGGTACACCTCTTTCTCAATGCTTAACCAAGGAATAAGTGACACCAAGCCTTTAGCATGGCGCAAGTATCGCTCGTCCCTTTGATCACCATCGAGTATCGCCATCACACTGGCAGCCGGAGCAAGGAAGCCTTCCCCTGCATTTCGATTCATCAAATCAATCGTGTTTCTTCCGCCCCCAACATATATAACCTTGTGTGAGTAGAAGACGTTTGACAAGTATCTTCTAATGGCAAATTCAACAAACTCACACAGAATATCATCTTCGACGAGAATATAGCGATCCCACCCCACAAATCCGAATAAAACAGATTTAATGTAGCTATACGGCCTTGGCCTTATATCTATAACGCCTTCATTGTAGTCGATATAGAACAGCTCCCCCGCCTCAAGTGTTCTGATCATCGCTAAAGAATGCGTGGTGAACAAAATATTCACCTCATAGCGATCGCAAAAGGCCCTCAGACTTGCCGCCAGCCGCGATTGAGCCACCGCATCAAGAGAAATATCAATTTCATCAATAACGATCAGCTTGCTTCTAGCACGAATTTTTCTATACAAGCAGATAAGAAAATACTCACCCGAACTGAAATAGTCTTCTCTTATATACCTGCTGTCATCCAATACGAGGCAAAAATAAGACTTACCTTTTACATCTATTTGCCTTAATTTTTCGAATTTATCTACGCCATAAATTTCACGAAGAAAACCAATCAACTCGTCAGGCGTTGTATAGTCTTCGAGTACGATTTTGCTTCGGATGGCATGATCGGCATCGCTTATGCTCTGGAAGAAATTGAATCTCTCTCCATGGGGCATCGGCAACTCAACTTCGATGCCTTCCTTCACGGAACTCGCAACAGATGTTCGGCAATTCAGCGACCCCAGTCGTTTGTCATACAAAAATTCGTATGCGATTTCGCCGTACCGATACAAGATCTTGCTGGTTTCGCTGAATATTCCATCTACTGCAGTGCGCTTGAACGTGTCCGCCTGCCGCAAATTACTTAGCGCCTTTATCAAGGTCGTCTTTCCGACACCGTTGCGCCCCACCAGGCAAACAATTCCATGTCGCCCTAAGTCTAGCTCCAGCTTCGCCGTCGTTATATGCTGGACATTCTCGATATCGAGCGTCAGCATGACTTTACTTTTTAGAGTAATGAATGAACGTATCGACGACAGTTACACCATACCGCCTACGGAGAAAGTCCACATAGGACGCATCCACAGTTGAAATGTAGTTAACATAGCCGGATACTCGCTCCATAGCGCTCCCAATATCCATTTCAAGGAAATCACGGAACATAAGAGTATCTTTACTATAAAGATAGAGCGCCGTCTCAACAAAATTCTTCAACTTCGCATCAACAGAAATTTTCCCATTAGGAAGAATTACCACCCCAAGCAGTTTGACCTTATTTCCGACGCTAGATATTCTAGTTTTATTTGGATTCAACACCATTCCCGCCAGGCCACAACTCGCTAAGAGCCTGTCGACTTCGCCGACCAAAGGTGTAAGCTCGCTCTTCGATTGCGCAGAAAGAATAATGTCGTCCGAGTAGCGGCTATACACGAGGCCGTGATTTTGGCAATAAGCCTCGAGCTGGTCATCGAAAGGCCTAAGCACAGCGTTACTAATAGTTGGCGACGTAGAGAACCCCAAAGGAATCTTGTCGTCTACGGTGACAAGCCTTACGATTCTGTCGATATGCTCACCCAAGTCTTCAATGGGACATTTTTCTACAGCGAGGCCAGTTACGCGCCTCACCAAGGAATCGTCAATACTTGGGAAAAAATTCTTAATATCGGCTTGTAGGAAATGTTTTCCTGAAGCATGCAAAGACACTGCGGACGCAACATTTACCCCTTTTCTATACGAAAACACAACCCTCTCGTTTACATCCAGATAGTCGAAGACGAATTGGTTAAGAAAGGCGTGATACCTTTTTAAGGTCTTGTCTGGAATATAAGTCAACCGCTCTCGACCGGTAAATCGCTCTTTATAGATATGCTCCTTATATCTTTCCCGTACGTCTCCAGCGAGGAAATCTTGGAAATCGAGTTTTCCGTGGTACATGGCCTGAAAGATCTGTTCTAATTTTTTCTTTACCATGAGAGACGATGAGCATTTAGAGGGCAAACCGACAGCCTAAACGACCGAGCGACGACCAGTTGCGGCCCAAATCCGGTTTTGCTCCCGGAGGGCGAATAGCTGATGTTGGCATGACCGCACACCGAAGTACAAGCTGTCCATTCCGATGAGGAACTGGTGTGCGCAGGGAAAGGGGCGTTCGTCGGCCTACTTACGAATTGGGCGGCAGCCCAAGAAGAGCACGCCGCCCACCCGTAAATGGATGCAGAGCCTGGAGAGGCCAGACGCATGACTGGAGAATGCTCCTAGTCGCTGGCATGTGCCAACTATACCTTTTCTGCTATTACGTGCAAAGGGATGCGGCGCCGCAGTCGCCCAGGGTTGACCGTAAAACACCACACTTATGCGGACACCCGTCACCCATGTGATCTATTAACATCTTGCGATGGATTGATGCGGGGTCTGGACACAGGCAACTTATCTGCGGAATGACGCACTGCCCCCCCGGGCTGTTAGCGGCCGGACCCACGGCTATTGCGCTCCCCTCCCGTCCACAATTCTCTACACTAAGCGGCGATTCAGGTATTGTTTAAATAAATACCCATGGGTAATCTCACTCCATCAGCAACAAGGAGCGACGATGAACACCCCGATTCGATTTACTCATATCGCTGCATACCTCGCCGCCCTCGGCGTGGTTCTAGCCTTCCACGCATACGCGCTCCATCTCGACGAAACGTCCGAGACAGAGCCCACGCGCATCACCCAGCGCCAGGCATGAGGAGGACACGATGCACCGTTCCGCCCTCCACCGCCTCGCGTCCGGCTACTTCAGCCACCACCCCGCCCTCGGCCTTGCCGTAGTGCTCTTCGCGTTCGGCCTCGCCGGCGCCATCGCGCCCGATGCCGCAATGGTGCTCGGGGCCTGACATGCCGCCGCGCCCCATCGCGGACGCGGCCGTGCTCGCCGAGCGCAACAAGCTCCGCCTCATCTGCACGGATGCGCAAGCGCTCGCCGCCGGCCCCATCCGCACCGCCATCGAGGCCTCCGCGCACGCCCGCACCCATCCGCGCATTCGCACGACCCGCCGCGTGTGGGTCGACCTCAAGAAACTGGCTGCAGGCGACTTCGACGACTGACCAGCCGCAACGGAGACCAACCATGCATCGCATAGTGAACCGTACCCCCGCCACCCTCCGCATCGGCAAGCACGACGTGCAACGCCGCCCCCTGCCCGGCTCGCTGCATTGCAGCTACACCCTGCGCGTCAATGGCGTCGTCGTGTGGGAGAGCATCAGCATCCCCTGCGCACGGGATCTCGACAGCGCCGTCAAAACGCATCGCTCGTGTCAGGAAGTCATCGAATCCGCGCGCCGTGGTGGGCGCCGTATGGGTATGCAGAAGATCAACGGCGCTGTTCGGCCGAAGCGGGGGGCGTTGTGATGCGTGATGGCAAAGCATCGGAGCCGGTTGTTACCGACCATTCTGTTGATGTCGACGAAATGGTCACGCATCAGGCCGAGTCGGCACCGGATGGCATACACACCATGTATGTCTGGCACGCCTACGAAAAGGGCAGTGAAACTGAGGGGTTCATTCGCGCGTGGACCAGCGATCCAGCTCGCGTCCCAGGCTTGCAAGCAATCATCGGCGAGCCGCCTGTCATCTACCGCGCCGCTCAGTCCGGCCATCGGGCGGACGTGGCTGAGGAAGCAATTGCCTACGCCGCCCACTGCATTGCTCAGGAATACCTGCGCAACCCGACGCAGAGCGACCGCGACGGAATCGCGTGGCACATCCGGTGCATGTTCTTGGCGCCGCCCGCCCCCACGCAGCAGGCGGGCGGCAAGAATTGACCGCCTACTACAACGAACTCGACTCGTACGCAGCGGCCTGGCTTCGGAACTTGATCGCCGCCGGCCACATCGCGCCAGGCGACGTAGATGAAAGAGACATACAGGATGTACACCCCAACGATCTCAAGCCCTACACGCAATGCCATTTCTTTGCCGGCATCGGCATCTGGTCGTACGCGTTGCGGCGTGCCGGCTGGCCCGACGACCGACCTGTTTGGACCGGTTCCTGCCCGTGCCAACCTTTCAGCACGGCAGGCAAAGGACTTGCGTTTGATGACGAGCGGCACCTCTGGCCGGCGTGGCACCACCTCATCAAAGAGCGCCGCCCTCCAACGGTACTTGGAGAACAGGTTGCGGGCAAAGACGCAGACGCTTGGGTCGACCTTGTACACGATGACATGGAAGCCATGGCGTACGCCTTCGGGGCGGTGCCGTTCCCGGCTGCGGGCGTCGGTGCGCCGCACATCCGCGACAGACTCTATTGGGTGGCCCACGCCGCAAGCGCGCGATCACAAGGGCGCGAATCTCGCGGGCGTACACGATCGAGGTGGCAAGGGAGCGCCGCTGAACGAGGTGGCCCGGATGGCTGGATGGCCGACCCCGATGGCAGGAACACCGGCTCGAAACGGCAACAATGCAGCCGGCAACAACGACAGCAGCCGGAAGACAGTCGCGTTCGTCTCGGGTTGGCCGACACCGAGCGCGAACGAATTTGGACACGCGAACGCGGAAGCCCTCGCCGACCGTCGACAGCGCTGCAAGGCGAAAGCGATGAACGGCAACGGGTTCGGGTTGACGCTGGCTCAGTTGATGACGCTCTATCCGCCGCAGCCGGCCCGGCTAACGGCCTCTGGCGAGATACTGACTGGCTGCTGTGCCGGGATGGAAAGTGGCGGCCAGTTGAACCCGGCACATTCCCGCTGGCTCATGGGGCTCCCGCGCGAGTGGGACGCCTGCGCGCCTACGGTAACGCGATCAATGCGGAAGCAGCGCTCGCCTTCATCGAAGCGGTAATGGCTTTCGGGCACTGCCCGCCGGCGCTAGGCATACATAGCACAAGCGCCCATGGCGCCAATGCAGACGATGACGATAGCCGTTGCCCACCAGCGCAGCGACTCACGATAGAGGTTTGATCGATACATCGCGGCATCGTAGGTGGCGCAAGCCCGCTACGGCGCGGGCTCAACAGGATTTGACACAAGGCCTCGACTTGGGGCTGACCCTGCAAGCAGCAACTAACCACTGGAGTTCAACATGAAGATCATTGAAAATGCCACGCCGGACACCGGGGCTCTCATCTACCGCATCAACGTGGCGCAGGCGAAGCTGGGCGTGTCCCGCTCGACCATCTACCGCCTCGTCAATTCGGGTGCGCTGGAGCTCGTGAAAATCGGCACGCGCTCGAGCGGCATTACCGCTGATAGCGTGAGGGCCATGATCGACCGGGCGAGGGTCGCCCGCTGATACCATAGTGGCATTCGCGCAACGCGGATGCCACACTCGCCAGTGCCCGCAAAGTGGGTAGCTAAATGGGTAGCCAGAAGGAAATTTCCGGCTGGCACCCCACCCTAAGCAATTGAAGTTAAAAGAAAACTCCCGAACCATGCGCGTCGCCACCTGGAACGTTAACTCCCTGAAGGTCCGCCTACCGCACGTGCTGCAATGGCTGGGCGAGCGCGAAGCCGACGCCACCCCCATCGATCTGCTCTGCCTGCAGGAACTGAAGCTACCCGATGACCGTTACCCCCTGGCCGAGCTGGACGCCGCCGGCTATGCCTCGTTGTTCACGGGTCAGAAGACGTACAACGGTGTCGCCATCCTCGCGCGCAAGGCGTCGGTGCCTGAAGGCCGCGATGTGGTGAAGAACATCCCTGGTTTTGCCGACGAGCAGCAGC
>Ga0209566_100898_pt1 | contig 14257 bp, 10 predicted proteins | sample Araplavi_mTSA_r2_2_FD_184287 | JGI IMG/M metagenome (GOLD analysis project Ga0209566, IMG submission 184287) | Arabidopsis root microbial communities from North Carolina, USA - plate scrape CL_Cvi_mTSA_r2 (SPAdes) (version 2) | ecosystem: Host-associated > Plants > Roots > Endosphere | place...
CCTTGCTGCCGAAGTACGTGTACATCGATGCGACGTTGACGATGCTGCCGCCTTGTACGGACAGCGCCGGCAACGCGGCGTCGGATGCGCGCATCACCGACGTCAGGTTCACGTTCAGCACGAGTTCGAACTGGTCCATCCGGTATTCGTCCGCGTGCCGGCTGATGCCGACGCCGTTGACGAGCACGTCGAGCCGCGGCAAAGCGGCGATCGTGCGCGTCAGTGCGTCGCTGTCGGTCACGTCCAGTTCCATGCACCGGACGCGCGGATGCACCGGCGCGTGCGGGCCGGTAGCGTCGAGCCCGAGCGCAACGACCGATGCGCCGGCTTCCGCGAAACGCCACGCCGTGCTTGCGCCGATGCCCGATGTACCGCCGGTTACCGCGACGGTCCTTCCCTCAAATAACCACTGGCGACTCATGTTCGACACTCTCGACGGCGTGGGTGGAGCGCGCATGCCGCTGCGCGGGGGAAACCAGGATCTTGATCTGCGTGCGATCGGCGAGCAGCGCGTCGAAGCCGTCGGTGACGGCGTCCTCCAGCGACACGGTGCGCGTGACGATCGACGTGAGATCGAGCGTGCCCGATGCGACGATGCGCAGCAGGTCCTCGTACGCATGCCGGTAGCCGACGCTCGCCGTGAAGGTCAGCTCGTCGTTGACCGCGCGGAACGCGTCGAAGCCCGCCTGCGGCATCAGGCCGACCATCACGACGCGGCCGCCCTTGCGCAGCGCCTGCATCGCTGCCTCGAACGTGGCCGGCAAGCCGGCCGCCTCGAAGCTCGCGTCGACGCCGAGCCCGCCCGATGCCTCGTGGATCGCATCGCGCAGCACGGCCGCGTCGAGCGTGCGCGCATTGAACGTGTGCGTCGCGCCGAAGCGGGCGGCGGCCGCGAGGCGCTCGGTCGACACGTCGACCGCGACGAGGGTCGTCGCACCCTGCAGCTTCGCGAGCTGGATCAGCAGCAGGCCGATCGGCCCGAGCCCGAATACCGCGCACGTGTCGCCGAGCCGGAGCTCGGCGCGGCGCAGCGCGTGCAGCGCGACGGCCGCGGGTTCCATCACGGCGGCCTGCTCGAGACTCACGCCGTCGGGCAGCCGGTGCAGCATGTAGGCGGGCACGACCGCGAAGTCGGCCATCCCGCCGTCGCCCATCAGCCCGGCGAAGCCCATCGACACGCACAGGTTGTACGACCCCGAGCGGCAGTACGCGCACTGGTGGCAGCGATATTCGGGCTCGACGGCGACACAATCGCCCGGATTCAGCGTCGTCACGCCTTCGCCGACTTCGACGACGGTGCCGCAGAATTCGTGGCCGAGCGTCAGCGGCGCGGTACGGCGCGACAGCGGATGCGGCGTGTCGACCGGAATCGCGTGCGGGCCGTCCGCGTATTCGTGCAGGTCGCTGCCGCAGATGCCGCAATACGCGACCGCGATGCGCACCTCGCCCGGCCCGGGGCGCGGCGTATCGATTTCCACGAGACGGACGTCGCGCGGGCCATGCCATTGAAGTGCACGCATGTCAGCGTCCTCCGAGGTTCTGTGTATCGAGACGGGTCGCGGCCGTGCCGGCGAGCGCGCGCTTGCGCAGCACGGCGGGCGCGGTTTCGACGAGGCCGAACGACAGCACGCACGCGAGGATCGCGCCGGTAGCCGACGTCCACATCGCGAACTGCAGGCCGTACTTGTCCGCGGCGAAGCCGGCGACGGTCGGCGCGACGAAGCCGCCGATCAGCTCGCCGGCGCCCATGATCAGCCCGAGCGCGCTGGCGATCGCGCGCGGCGGCACCGTTTCCGCCGGGATCGTCGCCATGAACAGCGTGAAACAGCCGAGGCCCGTGTAGGTCGCGAGCACGAGCGCGCAGAGCGCCCACAGCGAATTCGCGTGAATCATCGCGACGGGGCACGCGGCGGCGACCAGCGCGAACACGATCATCGTCGGCTTGCGGCCGATCCGGTCGGAGATCGCGGGCACCGCGAAACCCCAGAACACCCACGCGGCGCCGAGGCAGGTCATCACGACGCCCATGTCGGCAGGGGACAGGTGGCGGCTGTCGACGAGGAACACCGGCGCGAACGAGATGATCACGATGAACCACGTGAGGAAGAAGCAGCTGATCAGCACGCAAAGCAGGATGTTGCGTTCCTTCAGCAGCGCCCAGCGGCTGATCGCCGCGCCGCCCGCGGCCGGTGCGCCGACGGTGTCGGCCTGCGCATGCCGTGCGCCGCCGGGCGGCACCTCGCGCACCCAGCGCCAGATGCAGAACGCGATCAGGAAGCCGGGAATGCACGATACGAAGAACGCGTGGCGCCAGCCGTGCGCGGTCGCGATGCCGATCACGACCGGCGGGCCGATCATCGCGCCGAGCAGGCCGGCGGCGGAGCCTTGCAGCAGGCCCATGTTCAGCCCGCGGCGGCTCGGCGTCGAACTCTCGACCATCAGCGACTGCGAGAGCGGCAGCACCGGGCCTTCGGCGATGCCCATCAGCGCGCGGAACGCGATCAGGCTCGCGAAACCGCCGACAAGCCCCGACAGCGCCGAGCACACGGAAAAGCCGATCACGGCGGCGATCAGCAGCGGCTTGCGCGTGCCGCGCGCGTCGGACCACGCGCCTGTCGCGGCGCCCGACAGCGCCCACGTGAGCGCGAGCGCGGACGACACCATGCCGAGCTGCGCATTCGTCAGGTGCAGCTCGGCGGACATGAACGGGAACAGGAACGACAGCGCGAGGCGGTCGAAGAACACGAAGCCGAACGTCATGAACAGGATCAGCAGCAGCCTGTTCTCGTACGTCCAGGCGGGCCTGGAGGAGGAAGGGGATGTCATGGTGAGCCTCGCCGCGCGTCAGCGGAACAGCTTCTCGATCGCTTGCGCGCCGAGGCCGACCTTCTCGTAGTGCGCCTTGCACATCGCGATGTACGAGTGCACGTCGAAGTAGCCGTCGGGCTGGCCTTCGTCGTCGAGCCAGATCAGCGGCCCCTTGACGATGAAGAACGCGCGCATCGGCTCGGGGTGATCGAATGCGACGAGCGTGTGGCCCTCGCCCGGCGTCTCGTAGACGAAATCGCCGCGCGTCGCGGTCCATTCGTGCTCCAGGTAACCCCACTTGCCCGACAGCGTGTAAGCGAACACCTCGTGCGGGTGATAGTGCCGGTTCACGAGCCCGGCTTCCTTCGCCATCAGGATGTCGCACCATTTGTTCTGCGACGGCGAGATCCACAGCGGCCGCGACGAAACCGTTTCGGTGAACGGAACGTAATAGCGCTCGTCGTCGGTGGCCGCGTTCGCGATGTAGGCTTCCGGAAGCGCATCGGGCTTGAACGGATTGGCAATCGGCGGGATGTTTTGCCAGAATTCGGCTACGGCTTGGTCGACCACGGTTCGTCTCCTTGTGTTTGGATGTCGTGGGCTCGACTTTAGCCAGCAGGTGCGCGCCGCTCTTGACTGGGCTGGACGAATTGCTTGATCGGGCCGGACATCGCACTGCACGACGTTTAAACGATCCATCCCCCAATTTCGCAATGCATGGCGCTCCGCACGACGGGCGCCAGCAGGAGGCGACGTGACGAATTCGACCGTTTTTTCACGCACGCGAGGCTCGACGGCCGACGTGCCGGTGCGCGACCGGATGGCGTACTGGGACGCGTTCAATGCAGAGACGCTGGTCGGCCTGCGCTGCTCGTCGCTGTCGCCGGCCGGGCTCGAGGTCGAGAAGACCGACATCGCGCTGCCGGGCCTCGGCATCGCCGACATCAGCGGCCAGGTTCACGTGATCGAACGCAGCCCCGCGCTGGTGCGCCAGTTGCCGAAGGAGTCGTTGTTCGCGTGCCAGATCCTGAGCGGGCGTGCGTATTTCATCCAGCACGACCGGTGCCTGCTCGCGGAAGCCGGCGATGTCGTCGTCTACGACACGCGTGTGCCTTATCTGTTCGGATTCCTGACACCGATGCGGCAGTTGCTGATCGATATCCCGGTCACGACGCTCGACGACCGGCTCGACGCGGAACTGGCGGCGCTACCGCTGCGGATCGCGCCGAAGCCGGGCGCGGGCGCGATGCTCGGCGCGACGTTGCGCGCGAGCGTCGAGCGGTTCATGAAGGACCCGGTCGAGCGCGATGCCGCGCGATTCGCCGAGCACACGCGCACGCTGATCGCGGAACTCGTCGACGCGGAAGTGAACGGCGCGGGCGCGTCGCGCGCGTCGCTGTCGTACCTGCTGACCGCGAAGCAGTACGTCGCGACGCACCTGGGCGACCCGGAGCTCGGGCCGCAGGCGGTTGCCGACGCGGTCGGGCTGTCGCTGCGCCACCTGAGCCGGCTCTTTGCGGCCGAAGGCGAGTCGATCACGCAGCACATCTGGTCGGAGCGGCTGGCGCACGCGCATCGTGAGCTGACCGATGCGCGGCTGCGCAAGACGAGCATCGGCGAGATCGCGTTTCGCTGGGGTTTCTCGAGCCAGGCGCACTTCAGCCGGGCGATTCGCGAGCGCTACGGCGCGTCGCCGATGGCGTTGCGCGACGCGGCGCACGCGGCCGGCCGCTGATACCGGCAGCCGATACGGATGGAGCGGCGGCGCGTGTCCCACGCGCCGTTTTTTCGTGCAGCGAACGACGGCGCAGATGCGCCGCGCCGCATCATTCCGCCAGCATGAATTCGGCGCAGCGCTCCGCGATCATGATCGTCGGCGCGTTCGTGTTGCCGGACACGATCCGCGGCATCACCGACGCATCGCAGATCCGCAGGCCGTCGACGCCCTGCACCGAGAGGCGCGGCGTCACGACCGCGTGTTCGTCGTTGCCCATGCGGCAGGTGCCGGCCGGGTGATAGACGGTTTTCGCGCGGCGCCGCACGTAGTCGGCGAGTGCCGTATCGGTCAGCGTTTCGGCTTCGCGCACGATGCGCGCGAGCGACGGCGCGCGGATGATCCGCTGCGCGAGCGCGACGCCGCGCACGAGACCGTCGACATCGGCCGGGTCGGACAGCGCGCCGCTGTCGAACAGGATCGGCGCGGCCGGATCGTTGCCGCGCAGTTGCACCGAGCCGCGCGAGCGCGGCCTGAGCAGGCACGGGTTGATCGACAGGCCGTGGCCGGGCAGCGGCTCGCGATCGACGTCGCCGACGAGCGTCGGCAGCACGTGGAACTGAATGTCGGGGCGGCCGCTGCCGGTCGTGTCGACGAACGCGCCGGATTCGACGACGTTCGACGTCAGCAGGCCCGTGCGGCACAGCATCCACTGCAGCCCGTGCCGCAATGCCTTCAGCCCGCGATCCTCGCCCAGCAGGCTCACGGGTGCGTGGCTGCGGCCGTAGATCGAGACTTCGAGATGATCCTGGTAATTCGCGCCGACGTCGCGGCTGTCGTGCAGCACGTCGATGCCGTGCGTGTGCAGGTGCGCGCCGGGCCCGATGCCCGACAGCATCAGCAGCTTCGGCGTGCTCAGCGCACCGGCTGCGAGCACGACGTCGGCGCGCGCGGCGGCCGAACCCGTCGCGCCGCTTGCCGTCCGCCATTCGACGCCGGTCGCACGCCGGCCGTCGAACAGGATGCGCGTCACGCGGCAGCCGGTCAGCACGCGCAGGTTCGGATGCCGCAGCGCGTCGGCGAGATAGGTGGCCGCGGTACTGCCGCGCCGGCCGTCGAAGATCGTCGTGTGGTAGAACCCGACGCCCTGTTGCGCGGCGCCGTTGAAATCGTCGTTGTAGGCGATGCCGGTTTCCTGCGCGGCTTTCACGAACGCGAGGCTCAGTGGATGCCTGAAGCGCGTGTCGCCGACCTTCAGCGGCCCGTCGGTGCCGTGAAACGGCTCGGAGAGCCGCAGGTGCGATTCGGCGCGCCTGAACACGGGCAGCACGTCGTCCCAGCCCCAGCCCGTGCAGCCGAGCGCGGCCCAGTCGTCGTAGTCGTCGCGCGTGCCGCGCACGTACAGCATCGCGTTGACCGAACTGCCGCCCCCGAGCGTGCGGCCCTGCGGCACGTAGGTCCTGCGGCCCGCCGCACCGGCTTGCGGCTCGCTCTCGAACGTGACCGTGCGACGTGTGCCGAGTACGCGGATGAACGTCGCCGGTATCCGGATGAACAGGCTGTCGTCCTTCGGGCCGTCCTCGAGCAGCAGCACGCGCCTGCCGGCCTTCACCAGCCGGTGCGCGACCGTGCAGCCGGCCGAGCCACCGCCGACGACGATATGGTCGTACGTCTCCATCCCGCTTCTTCTCCTTGCTGTCGGGCGGCGAAACGAGTGCCGCCGCGCAGGAAGCCAGCTTAGCGGCCGCCATGCGGCCCCGTTTGACCGGGACGGACGTGGTGTTTGCCTCGCAGGGACACGGCGGCGGGTGGACGGTGGCGGGCTACCGCGCGTCGGCCGGCCCCGGCGCCGACGCGCGCGACTCGCTCGGCGTCTCGCCGAAGCGCGCGCGATAGCTGCGGCTGAAGTGCGCGCTGTTGTTGAAGCCCCAGCGGAACGCGATTTCGCTGACCGTCAGGTGCTTGAGCGACCGGTCGCGCAAGTCGGCGCGGCAGCGTTCGAGCCGCCGCGCAAGGATGTAGCGCGTGAGCGGCGTTCCTTCGATCTCGAAGACGCGCGCGAGCTGGCGCGGCGACAGGTTGATCGCGCGGCTCACCGACTGGCTGTCGAGATCGTCGTCGGCGAGATGGCTGTCGATGAACGCTTTTGCGCGCGACAGCGTGTGGACGGTCGACTTGGTCGGCGACGCGTCGCCGTCGCGCAGCCGCAGCATCGACTGCACGAGATCGAGGATCGCGGCGGCGTGCCGTTCGCGCGCACCGGTCGTCGGCTCCTGCGGCGCGGCGAGCAGCGCATACACCTGCCGCACGGCCCACGATGCGACGCCGTCGTCACGGTCGATCTTGACGAGGCTGCGGTAGCGCCACGGGCCGACACGCGCCTCGAACACGTCGCGCGGCACGTCGAGCACGGTCATCGCCATGTCGGCGGGAAAACCGTGACCGTACGGCATCGACGTGTCGTAGAGCACGAGGTCGCCGGGCCCGTGCTGCATGCAGTCGACGTCCTGGAACGTATAGCCTTGCCCTGCGTGCATCAGGCAGATGAACACGGCATCGCGCTGGTCCGCATGGATGTTGTGCGGCGTGCGCACGACCGCGTGCCGGTTCGCGACGATGTCGCAGGCGCCGAACAGCCCGAGATCGCGCTTGCGCAGCGTCGCGTCGATGCCTTCCGACGACTTGCCGCTGCATTCGATCCGCACGAGCGTGCGCGCGACATGGTCGACCCAGAAGTCGACGCGTTCGTGGCCGCGCACGGCGCGCGTCGAGATCGTGGCGATCTCCGTGCTGGTGTCCGGCATGACGTTCTCCCGATGACCGCCTGAGCGGCGCAGTCTCGGGTACGTCGGAGCGCGTGGTCAATCCGTGAAAGACCCGGGACACGCCTGTGACGCCCTTGCAGCGGGGCATGGCGGGCGCAGGCGCGATCGATGTCCGGCCGAGTCAAGGGAAGCGGCCGTGTGAGTCAAGACACGTGTGCGATTTCGGGTTAGGTCGTGCCGGGTTACTTCGTCGAAGACGACGGCAGCCCGAGCGACACGTCCTGCTCGTAGCCCATCTTGCCGCCGCGATACTCGACACTGACGTAGCCGGCCCGCCGCGCGTCGGTGACGTTCGCGTAGATCGACGTCATCACCATTCCGGCGTCGCAGTCGAGCGCGATCGTGCGGTCGATGCGGCCCGTCGCGATGTTCACGGCCCGCAGCGACTGCATCGCGAGGCCGCACTTGTCGGACAGCGCATAGACGCCGACCAGCATGTGCGTCTTCGTGCGATACCACATCGGAATATCGACGGTGCCGTCGAGCCGGACGTGATCCTGATCGTTGTCGTTCAGTCGCCCGACTTCATTCAGCGTGATCGGCAATGTCTTGCGGCCGTCGTCCCAGGTGCCGGTTGCCGTTTGACCGGCGACGTTCAGCGCGATCGGGCAGGGCTTCGGCCGCGACGGCGATGCGGCGGGCACGACCGGCGAGTCGGCGTTCGATGCCGGCGGCGATGCTTCGCACAGCGTCATGCGGCCATCGGGCTCACGGCGGCCCTGCAACGGGATCGGCTTGCGATGCGCATCGTAGTAGTAGCTGCCGTCGACGCGCCAGCGGCCCGCGTCGTTGCGGTTGATTGCGTCGTAGGTCTGCAGCGACACGTGGACCGGCGCGGTGCCGATCGTGCCGGTGTAGTTGACGACCTCGTACCAGCCTGCATAAGACGCGGCCGGCGTGCAGGCGAGCGGCACGGCGAGCATGGCGGCGAACGGGCAGGCGTAGCGGGCGCGACGGGTGTTCCGGGGCATGGGCGTTTTTTGTGCGTGGTGTGGGGCCGGGCGTCACGGATATCGGTCCGGCCGTGTCGAGCCGTGCGGCGGGCCGCCCGTGCGCCGCCATTGTATCCATCCGCCTCACCCGAATGCGCTGCCTCCGCGCAGGCGGTGACAAGGACGCGCACGCGACACGGGCCGGTCGCGGAACCGCGCAGGCCGCGCGATCCGGTCGACCGGCCCGCTGCCGACGACTTCAGGCCGCGCTGGCCTCGTCGATCCGGCGGATGTCGTCCTGATCGAGCGTGACGCGGATCGCGTCGCCGAGCGATTCCAGCTGCGCCAGCGACGTCGCGCTCGCGATCGGTGCGGTGATTGTCGGCCGCGCGATCTGCCAGGCGAGCGCGATCGCGGCCGGCTGCGTGCCGTGTTTCGCGGCTACCGCATCGAGTGCCGCGAGGATGCGCAGCCCGCGTTCATTCAGGTAGCCGGCGACGCGGTCGCCGCGCACGCTCTTCTTCAGGTCGGCCTCGCTGCGGTACTTGCCCGACAGGAAGCCGCTCGCGAGCGCGTAGTAATTGACGACACCGAGCTTCAGGTCGCGCACGACCGGTTCGAGATCGCGTTCGTAGTCGGCGCGGTCGAGCAGGTTGTATTCGGGCTGGATGACCTGGTACGCGGGCAGGCCGTCGCGCTGGCTGATGTCGGCGGCTTCGCGCAGCCGCGCGCCGCTGTAGTTCGATGCGCCGATGATCCGCACCTTGCCCGCTTCGATCAGCGTTTGATACGCGCCGAGCGTTTCCTCGAGCGGGGCTGTATCGGCGAGATCGCTGTGCGAGAAATACAGGTCGATGTAGTCGGTCTGCAGGCGGCGCAGCGAATCGTCGGCGGCTTTCAGGATGTTGTCTTTCGTCAGCCCCGCGCGCGCGGCCAGCAGGCCGACCTTGGTCGAGATCACGACCTGTTCGCGCTTGCCCGAGCGCTTGAGCCACTTGCCGATGATCGTTTCCGACTCGCCGCCGCTGTTGCCGGGGGCCCAGGCCGAGTAGACATCGGCCGTGTCGATGAAGTTGATGCCGGTGTCGGCGAGCGCGTCGAGCAGCGCAAACGACGTGTTCTCGTCGACGGTCCAGCGGAAGACGTTGCCGCCGAACGCGAGCGGCGAAACCTGGATGTTCGATGTGCCGAGGGGGCGGTGTGCCATGTTTCTCTCCGGGTGCTGCGGGATCAGGGGATTGGACTGCGGGAGATGAAGCCGGTCGCGTTGAGACGGCGAAGCGCAGCACGAGGTTCCTCCTGCAGCACGCAAATCGACGTGTTCGGAGGCCGTGTGTCGGGATGCCGGATCAAGCGGCATCATCATGGATGCGCCATCCGTTCGAGCGTCGCCCGGTACGCCGCAAGATATTGTATTTGTTACCGATTTCTTGCGAGAGGCGAAGAAATTACCGGGTCGTGTCAGCGTTGTCGCTGGTCGCGCTCTACGATATCCTTTCATCCCAAAAATAGGGAGGCAGCGCGCCGCTGCCATTCGAACGAAAGATCATTCTGAGGCGGTCATGGCTGACCTTGCAGCATTTATTCGCCCTCCGTTTTTCCTGCAAGACAAGCGCTTGCTCACGCTGTCTTTCCCCCACGACGACGCGCCTTCGGTCACCGACTCGTACGGCCGGCATCGTCCGGCGCGGCTGGTTGTCGAGCGGCTCGTCGCGCACGAGGGGCTCGGGATCGACTTCACGTTCGAACTGACGCTGCTGTCCGGCGAGGCCGGCGTCACGCTGGACAACATGCTGGGCAAGCTGCTCGCGGTGTCGATGGTGCGCCCCGATGGCGGCCTGCGTTATTTCACCGGTTACTGCACCGAGTTTTCGCTGGTCCGCAACGACGATTCGATTGCGGAATATCGCGCGGTGCTGCGCCCGTGGAGCCATTTCCTGCGGACCCGCGTGAACAACCGCCTGTTCCTCGGCCAATCGCTTCAGCAGCAGATCGGCACGCTGCTCGCCGATTACCAGGGGCTCGCGCCGTCGTGGGAGTGGCGCGTGCGCGGCGACGATCCCGCGCGCACGATGAACGTCCAGGGCGGTGGGCTCGGCGAAAGCGACTGGAACTACATCGTCCGCCATCTGGAAGCCGTCGGGTGCCTGTACTGGTGGGAGCACGACGAGAAAGGCCTGAAGCTGATCGTCGGCGACGACAGCACGGTGCAGTGCCCGGCCGTCGACGGTCGCTCGCCCGTGATCCGTTTCCAGACGCACGACGGTCCGATGGCCGCCGACGCCATTTCGCAATGGTCCGCGGTGCGGTTGCTGTCCGCCGGCAGTTACAGCGCGACCGCGTTCGATTTCAAGGCGCCGCATGCGGCCAATGCGCAGATTCCGACGCTGCATCCGCCGGGCGTCGCGCCGCAGGTCGAGCATCACGAATACGTGGGGCACTACGGTTTCGCGAAACAGACGCGCGCCGGCGATGCGCTCGCACGCGTGCGGATGGAGGAGATCGAGGCGGCCGCGACGCGTTTCGACGCGGCCGGCAACCATCACGGCATCCTGCCCGGACGCTGGTTCCAGCTGTCCGATCACTTCAGCGCGGCGTCGGGCAGCCCGCAGGATCACGAGTACCTGATTCTCGAAGCCCGTCACGAAGCAGCGAACAACTACCTGCAGGCGGACGGCAAGCCCGAGTATCGCAACCGCTTCGTCGCGGGCCATCGGCATACGCCCTGGCGCCCGGGCCGTGGCTTCAACAGCGAGCCCGTGCGCGTGCTGGCGCCGCAAACCGCGACCGTCGCGGGCGCGAAGGGCTCCGGCAGCGTTGACGTCGACGAATACGGTCGGGTCTGCATCGTCTACCACTGGGATCGTGCAGCGCAGACCAGCGCACGGATTCGCGTGGCTGCCGGCTGGGCCGGCGGCGAGAAGGGCATGATCGCGCATCCCCGCGTGGGCAGCGAGGTGGTCGTGATGTGCCTCGACGGCAATCCCGACCGGCCGATCGTGGCGGGTACCACATACAACGCGGAACGGATGCCGCCATGGGCGCTGCCCGACCAGCAGGTGTTGACAGGGCTGCGCAGCCGCGAGCTGTCGGGCGACGCCGGTAACGCGGCGGGCGGCCGCTCGAACCACGTGCTGCTCGACGACACGCCGCAGCAGCTCCAGTTGAAGCTGCGCAGCGATACCGACGCCAGCGAACTGACCCTGGGACACAACGTCCGCATCGACAATACGCAGGGGCGCACCGATCAGCGCGCGCGCGGGTTCGAGTTGCGGACCGACGCGCACGGTGCGGTTCGGGCGGCCAAGGGCCTGTTGGTGACCAGCGAAGCGCGCTACGACGCGCGCGCCCATGCGACGGACATCGACGAAACCGTCGCGCGCCTCGACAAGGCGCACGACCTGCACGAATCGTTGTCGGGTTCCGCGCACGACGTGAAGGCGCAGGAGTCCGGCGACCAGGATGCCGTCCATCAGGCGCTCCGCACGCAGAACGACGGCCTGAGAGGCACCGGCGGCAATCCTCAGCAAGGCGAGTTTCCGGAGTTCGCGCAGCCGTTTCTCGCGCTCGCCAGCCCGGCCGGGATCCTGGCCACGACGACGGGGTCGACCCATGTCGCAAGCGACCAGCACGTCGCGTTGACGAGCGGCGCCCATACGAGCATCGGCGCGGGCAAGAGCATGCTGGTCAGCGCACAGGAGGCCGTGCGCGTCGCCGCGTTCGAAAAAGGCATCCGGCTCGTGGCCGCCGCCGCCGACATCGACATCCAGGCGCTGAAGGACAGCATCAACGTGCTGGCCAAGCTGGACGTGAAGGTCGATGCGAACCGCATCACCATCACCGCGAAGGAAGAAGTCCTGATCAACGGCGGCACCAGCTATACGCGCTGGAACGGCAGCGGCATCGTGCACGGGACCAAGGGCGAATTCACCGCGCATGCCGCGTCGCATACGTTCATGGGGCCGGACAGCCTGCCGGTGCCCGCGCGCGCGCTCCCGGGCACGGCGTGCGCGCCGTGCATGGTCAACGCGGCATCGATGGCGTCGCCGTTCGCGGCCAAGGCGTGAGGCAGGGCAGCGCATGACGAATGACCTGATTGCCGCGCAGGCGGCCGACGCGCTGCAGGCGGCGCTGTCGTCGCAGGACGGGCTGCGCGCTTACGTCCTGATCGATGGCGCATTGCTCGATACCTTGCCGGACGATGACAAGGCGTCGTGGCCCGCGTTCGTCGCGGCCTCGCTGCTCGACGACGCCGCCGACGACGAGGCGAGAATCGTCGGGCCGCTGCTGTTCGAATGGCAGCCCGGCGCCGACGGTGCCGATGCCGCGGACGCGATCGAGCCGCGCAGCATTCCGTGGCCGGCAGCGAGCGTGCTCGTGTCGCCGCTGTCGCTCGAGCGACTGGCCGCGCATCTGGCGCCGATGGTGGACGTCCAGCTCGAGCAGATGGAGAGCGTGATGCTGATGCGCTTCTTCGATCCGCGCGTGCTGCCGTTCTGGCTCGACATGCTGCCCGCCGCGCATCGCGCGTATCTGGCGCAGGGCGTGCGGCACTGGATTCACCGCGATACCTCGCTGCAGCTCCGGACGGCGGACATCGCCGCGCCCGCCAACGTCAGGCAGGCCGCCGAATTTCCGCTGCAGTTGACCCAGGCTCAGGAAGACGATCTGCTCGCCGCCTGCTATCCGTACACGATGCTCGAGCGGCTGCGTACCGAAAAGCCCGCGCTGCTCGCGTCGTTGCCGGCCGCACAGCACTACGGCTTCGTGCGCGATCAACTGGCGCGCTGCCGCGCGCACGGCGCCGACAGCGCGGCGTCGCTGCTGATCTATTGCGAACTGGCGTTGCGGTACGGCGCGCGCTTCGACGAGGATCCGGCGATGGCCGCCGTGTTCGACGCGGTGGCGCAGGGGCAGGCGTTTCCGGAGGCGCTGGCGCTGGTGCCGGCGGAAGACTGGCGGCGAATGCAGGAAGCGGCCGCGTGATGGCGCGTGCGCGACGCGACTCGAACGAAATCGACTGGAAGAGAAGGAAGTTCAATATGAACCGCTGCTGGATCAGCTTGCTGTCCGTGATGGTCTTTTCCACGGCTGCGTGCAGCAAAACCACGGGCGATGCTGAAAAGGAAAGCCTGGCCCCCGGCGACGCGAGCAAGTGGAATGACCCGAATTACGACGTCATAACGGCGGGGTCTTTCAACTATACGGATTACGATATCTACGGCGTTTACCTCCTGCCGCCGGACAAGAACAGCCTCGACGATGCGGCGAGCGCCGATGGGAAGAGCGCGACGCCGCGGAGCGCGACACGCTGGACAGGCGGCGGCGGGCAAAGACCGAGCCTCGCATGGGATTTGCGATGGACCACGCCTCGCAAGTTCAAAGTGTGGTGGGAGCGCGTGGTCGACAAGCGCGCATTGGAAGCCTCGTCCCCCGATTACGACGAGTACACGCATCGAGAAACCCGACCCGGGATGGCATGGTGCGAAGGCGAGATCACGATCACGCGCCCGCCCGTGAAGGGCAAGAGCGGCGGTATCGTGTTGCACTTCTTCCCCGATGGCCGTGTGGAAGGTGATATGGACTTCCTCGTCGATGGCCCAGTCCCGAAGGTGGCGCTTTCAATGCGCGACGAGCAGCGCAAGCTGACCGGTCGTGCCTGCCTGAAGGAAATTCCCAATCCGTTCTATGGGCGCAAGAAGCCGGCCCAATGGAACTGACGCTGGGCACATTGCCGAAACAGGAGCGAAACTGCCGTGAGCAATCCCCCCATTGTCAGACGCATCTCGGATCTCACCCCCGCCGAGGACGCCATCCGCAGTGCCCAGCGAGAAATTCTTGATCCGCTGCTGATCGAGCAATGCAAGGAGTGCCCGAAGCCCGTGTGGTTCACGGCATTCTTCGACGGAACGGGCAACAACTTCGACCTGGACGGCCGTGGTTTGAAGGATGTCAAGCTGACCAAGTACAGCAATATC
>Ga0209566_100900_pt1 | contig 14217 bp, 11 predicted proteins | sample Araplavi_mTSA_r2_2_FD_184287 | JGI IMG/M metagenome (GOLD analysis project Ga0209566, IMG submission 184287) | Arabidopsis root microbial communities from North Carolina, USA - plate scrape CL_Cvi_mTSA_r2 (SPAdes) (version 2) | ecosystem: Host-associated > Plants > Roots > Endosphere | place...
TTCGGAACGCACCCGATTGCCGAGTTCACGCGCCTGGCCGAAACCACGATGGACGCCTTCCCGAACAGCGTGTGCTTTGCCAGCAAGCTGATCTTCAAACAGGTCAATTTCCTCACGGCGTGGTTGCACAACCAGACACCGCTCGAAATCCAAACACGATTGCACGTGCAAGGCAAACAGATGGTCCTGCTGCCAATGAACGTCGGATAGCTGCCTCACTGAGGCCGGCACCGCGCGTTGTCGCGTGTGACTTTGCCGATGTCGTTGGTCGGTAGACCCGCCAGCTAGTGTCGATGCCGGTGATGGATGTCCGGATAGTGTGGGTGCTTGTGGACCAGCGCCTCGTGCTTGTGGGCATGGACGTGCGGTTCCTTGCCATCCCACGGGAAATCATGCTCGTGCTGATGATGCTCGTCATGCCGATGGGCGTGCGAATGCGCCATCGGTTCGTGCATGTGCTCATGCTCATGCCGCTCGCGCAGGTGCAGCCAGACGCCCAGTGCCATTAGCGCCGCGGCCAGCCAGAACAGGATGCCCGGAATTTCGGGCCAGATCAGAAAGGAAATCACCACCCCGAACAGGGGCGCGACAGAAAAATAGGCGCCCGTGCGTGCTGTCCCGAGGTGCCGTAGCGCAAAGACAAACAGCGCCAGACTGACGCCGTAGCCCGCAAAACCGATCAGCATGGCCGACACGAGCGGCGATGCCGCCGGCAGCGGGCTGCCCGCCGCCAGCGCAAATCCGGTATTGCAGGCTCCGGCCACCAGACCCTTCAGGCAAGCGATCAGCACCGCGTCATTGGATGAGACGTTGCGTGTCAAGTTGTTGTCGATCGCCCAGCAGGCGCAGGCCGCTACGATGAGCAACGCGCTTGGCGACAGACTGGCTGCGTCGGGCTGCCACGACAGCAGGATGCCACCGGCAATGATGGCGATCATCCCGAGTACGATCTGCCGATCGGTGTGTTCCTTGAACACCACCCATGCGATCAGCGCGGTGAACACGCCCTCGACATTCAGCAGCAGCGACGCAGGCGCCGCAGCGGTGTGGGTCAAGCCCAACATCAGGAAGGCCGGCCCTGCCACACCGCCCGCCAGAATCGCACCCAGCAGCCACGGAATTTCGCGACGAGGGATCGCCGGACCATCAGCTACGGTCCGCTTTGCTCCCCCGGCCAGCTTGCGAACCAGCAGGATGCTCGCCAACCCCAGGCCGCTGCCCAGATAGAGCAAACCAGCCAGCAGGATGGGCGAGATCGTACCCGTCAGCGTTTTGGCAAGCGGCGTGCTGGCGCCAAACAAGAGGGCAGCCCCAATGGCGGGGATGGCAGAACGAGCGGACATATTGGTCAGGCAAGGTGAACGGCTGGCGGCGGGCAAGCCATCAGTGGGCGCATTGATCAGTGTAGTGAACTGTGCCGAGCCGGCGCGCTACTCGGCGAGCGGCAATCTGACGCGGAAAATCGCGCCACCCAATGGCGCACTCTCCACGTCGATCCGACCGCCGTACGCCTGCACGATTGCCTTCGATAAGGCCAACCCGAGACCAGTGCCTTCAACGTTGCCAGCGCGCGCACCGCTTCCCCGATAGAAGCGATCAAACAGGTGCGGCAGTTCATTCTGGGGGATCCCAAGACCGTGATCGGCTACCTTCAGTACGACATTGCCATGCTCTACGGTCCAGGAGATGTCCACCAGCGTGCCCAAGGGCGAGAACTTGATCGCGTTGTCGAGCAGATTGGCCAAGGCCAAACTCGCAGGCCCGCGCGCAACCTTGACCGCCTGTGCCGGTCCCGCTTCTGTCACCAGCTTGACCTGACGCTCCTGCGCGGCCGAATGCACGCGGCGGACGCTGTCTTCCACCAGTTCCACCACCAGAACAGCATCCGGCATACCGCGCTCCTGGCCGGCATCCAGTCGCGCGAGCATCAGCAACTCCTCGACCAGCAGCGTCAGCCGCTCCACATCCTCCAGGCAGGAGCGCAGCGTCTCGACATAGTCTTCGTTGCTGCGCTCGCGTCGGAGGGTCACTTCGATCTCCGTACGCAACCGTGACAACGGCGACCGCAGTTCGTGCGAAGCATCCGCAGTAAAGTGCCGTTGCGCATCGAATGCATGCTCAAGGCGGTCGAGCATATCGTTCAACGTGTCGACCAGCTTGCCGATGTCGTCGGAGGTGCCAGGATGGGGAAGGCGCTCGTCCAGGTTCGTATTCCCAATGCGGCGAGCCTGCTTGACGATATTGTCGATGGCGTGGAACACCCTGCGCGTGAGCATCGCGCCGGCCGTTCCGACCGCTGCCAGCAAGGCGAATGCGAGGCCGACGAATAGCCGGGTCGCCGAGTCCAAGACGTGATTGACGTCATCCAGCGATCCGGCAACCTGCACGGCGACCGCTGGCGCATTGGGGGCGTGCACCGGCACGGTGACCATGCGCAACGGCTCTTCGCTGAAATGCGGGAGCGTTTCGAATACGGTTTCACCCTCGGCCAGGCGGTTCAGCAATGTAGGTGGTGCAGGGAGCCGGGTAACGCCAAGGTTGGCGCTGCGCGCGAGAACTTCCCCTTGCGCGTCAACGATCTGGACCAGGCGGTCCAGGCGTACCAGCGAAGGCGGTGCGTTGCCGACGGGCGTCTCGTGCACGCGGATGGGTTGCCCCTTGCCCTCCAGCAGCATGCCCGCCTCGGTCTCAGCCAGCGCCAGGAGCGCGGCATCCAGCTGCCGATGGACTGAAACAGACAACTGCCACCACGCCGCCAGCGCCGCCCCTGTCACGATCGCCACGATAACGGCCAGATGCACCAGCAGGAGGCGGCGCTGGAAACTAATCATGGGCACCCACCTGCGCGCTCAACCGGAACCCCTGTCCCCGCACCGTGTGGATGAGTGTCGGCATGCCCGGCGGGTCGACCTTGCGGCGCAGGTTTTTCATGTGCACGTCGATGAGGTTGTCGATTGCGATCAGATCGGCATGCCAGACCTGCTCAGCCAACTGCAGGCGACTCACGATCTGCCCCGCGTGGCGCATCAGGAATTCGAGGATGGCGTATTCCTTCGGTGTGACATCCAGCGGCTCGCCTGCGCGCGAGACCACCCGGGTACCCGGTTCGAGCTGGAGATCGCCGACGACGAGCCGGGGCGCCGGTGCGAGCTTCGCTCGGCGTAATAACGCCCGAACGCGCGCCAGCAGTTCATCGAAGACGAATGGCTTGGTGAGGTAGTCGTCGGCACCGATATTCAAGCCGGCAATGCGGTCCGCCGTCGCATCTCGCGCCGTCAGCATGAGGACGGGGACATGGACGTTGCGCTCGCGCAACTCGCGGCAGAACGCAGTGCCGTCCTTGCCCGGCAGCATCCAATCCAGGATCACCAGGTGTGCGCGCGCGACAAGCGGCTCTTGCGCCTCTTCCGCCGAGTGGGCAACCGCGACGTCAAAACCTTCCTCCTGAAGGCCTCGCGCTAGCAACCGCGCTGCTTTCTGGTCGTCTTCGATCAAGAGGATATTCATCGGGCGCCTCAACAGACGGCGGCATTCTACTCGCAGTGGTCGAAAAGGCGCTTTCCTGAAGAAGAATTCAGAGGTGCAGTGCAGCATGGTTGCGTAGCATGGCGCCGCGTCTAGATACCGCAGACGCCAGGAAATAAACGCGCATGCACGGAGCCCATCATGCAAGTCAAACCGACACCTGCCAAGCGACTCGTCTATGGAGCCGTGGCGTTGGCCGCGATCGGCCTCGCCACATGGGGCATTTTGTCATCGCATGCGAAGGACGCCGCCACGCCTGAAGCGCCTGCCGCTGTTCGGCACGAAGGGGAGCGTGTCGTCGTTCCCGAGAACTCTCCGCTGCGTCGTACGCTGGCAGTCGCTGCCGTCGTTCAGGAGACGGTGGCTGCGCCCTTTACCTTGCCGGCGGCCGTCGAGGCGGACCCAGCCAAACTGGTGAAAGTGCTGCCGCCGCTCACTGGCCGTATCGTCAGCCTCAACAAGCAGCTCGGCGACGAGGTGAAAGCGGGCGACGTGCTGTTCTCGATCGACTCGGCTGATCTGGCGCAGGCCACCAGCGACGCCGCCAAAGCCCAGGCAACCCTGGCGCTGACCAAGCGCAACCTGGAGCGGTTGCGCGAGTTGGACAAATCGGAAATTGCTGCCAAGCGCGATGTGGAGCAGGCCCAGAACGACTACACACAAGCCGTCAGCGAGGCCGATCGTGCCAACAACCGGCTTGCGCAACTGGGCGCCAAGGGCGGGGCACAGATTACCGGCGGTCACGTCCTCGCCGTGCGCTCGCCCATCTCGGGCCGCGTGGTCGACCTGAGTGCGGCGATCGGCGGGTACTGGAACGATGCGACGGCAGCCATCATGACGGTGGCTGATCTTTCGCGCGTGTTCATCACCGCCAACGCGCAAGAGAAAGACCTGAGCCAGCTCTACGTGGGGCAGTCGGCCACGATCAAGCTGGACGCTTACCCCGACGCGTTGCCGGCCAAGGTCCGCTTTGTGGGCGAGATGCTTGACCCGGACACCCGCACCGTCAAGGTGCGCATGCTGTTCGACAATCGCGACGGCCGCCTGAAGCCCGGCATGTTCGCCCAGGCCACCTTCCTGGCGCGTCCGCACGAAGGCATCACCGTACCCATTACGGCCGTCCTCCAGAGCGGCTTCTATAACCGTGCATTTGTCGAAGTGGCACCGTGGCAGTTCGAGGCGCGTGTCGTCAAAGTCGGGGCCCAACTCGATGACCATATCGAAGTGCTATCCGGCCTGAAGGCTGGCGAGCGCGTGGTGACCAAAGAGGGAGTGCTGCTCAATGATTGAACGCCTCGTCACCCTGTGCTTTAACCGGCGCGGCATTGTCGTTCTGGTCTTCCTGTTTGTCGCCCTGTATGGCTGGTTTAGCTGGCAGCAGTTGCCGTTGGAGGCCTACCCGGATATCGCGGACACCACGTCGCAGGTGGTGACCCAGGTCAATGGCCTGGCCGCAGAGGAAGTCGAGCAGCAGATCACGATTCCGCTTGAGCGGGAGATCATGGGCACGCCCGGCATGCACGTGATGCGCTCGAAGAGTACCTTCGGCCTGTCCCTGATTACCGTGGTGTTCAAGGATGGCGCCGAGGACTACTGGTCGCGCCAGCGTCTGCAGGAGCGCATCAGCGGCGTGTCGTTGCCCTATGGCGCGCAGCCTGGGCTGGACGCACTCACTTCGCCCATCGGCGAGATCTATCGCTACACGTTGCAATCCAAGACGCGCGACCTGCGCGAGCTGTCCGAGCTGCAGTTCTGGAAGGTCATTCCGCGTCTGAAGCAAGTCTCTGGCGTGGTGGATGTGGCGAACTTTGGCGGCTTGACGACGCAGTTCATGCTGGAGTTCGATCCGGCCAAGCTGTCCAAGTACAACATCTCGCTCAACCAGATCACGCAGGCGATCTCGGCCAACAACGCGAATGCGGGCGGCAGCGTCATGCAGCGCGGCGAGCAAGGCTTGGTCATTCGTGGCGTCGGCCTGATCCGCAACCTGGACGATCTGGGCAACATCGTCATCAGTCAGAAGAACGGCGTCCCAGTTCTGGTCAAGGACGTTGGTCAGGTGATGCTGGGCAACCGCGAGCGGCACGGCATCCTGGGCATGGATCACAACCCCGACACCATCGAAGGGATCACGCTACTGCTCAAGAACGAGAACCCGTCGCGCGTGATGGCGGGCGTGAACGAGGCCGTGCGTGACCTGAACGAACACATCCTGCCCAAGGACGTGAAGGTGGTGCCCTACATCGACCGCAGCAAGCTGGTCGACGCGACCGTGCACACCGTGGGCAAGACGCTCATCGAGGGCATGGTGCTGGTGTCGCTTGTGCTGTTGCTGTTCCTTGGCAGCCCGCGTGCCGCGATCATCGTGGCGATCACGATCCCACTGTCGCTGCTGATCGCGTTCATCCTGATGCACCACTTCAAGATCCCGGCCAACCTGCTGTCGCTGGGCGCCATCGACTTCGGCATCATCGTCGACGGTGCGATCGTGGTGATGGAGAACATCCTGCGCCGCCGCGAGGAAGACGCCGAGAGCGAACTGCACGGCGCCGATATCATGAAGGCAGCACGTCAGGTTACGCGGCCGATCTTCTTCGGCATGCTGGTGATCATCGTGGCCTACCTGCCGCTGTTTTCCTTCCAGCGCATCGAGTACAAGCTCTTCTCGCCGATGGCGTTTGCCGTCGGGTTCGCCTTGTTCGGCGCCTTGCTGGTGGCGCTGCTGCTGATCCCAGGGCTGGCCTACTGGGCCTATCGCAAGCCCACCAAGGTGTTCGAGAACCCGGTCCTGCATTGGCTCGCGCCGCGCTATGAGGGCATCCTGAAGAAGCTCGTCGGCAAGTCGCGCACCGTGGTCGGCATAGCGGTGGCCACCCTGGCGGGGGTGATCATCCTGGGCGGCTCGATCGGCCGCGACTTCCTGCCGTACCTCGATGAAGGCTCGATCTGGCTGCAGGTTACGCTGCCGCCCGGAATTTCTCTGGACAAGGCTAGCCAGATGGCCAACACGCTGCGCGCGGCGGCGCTGGAGTTCCCGGAAGTCGAGCATATCGTCACCCAATTGGGGCGCAATGACGACGGAACAGACCCCTTCACGCCTTCGCACATCGAAAGTGCTGTGACGCTGCATCCGTACAGCGAATGGACCACTGGGCGCGACAAGCAGCAGTTGATCGCCAAGATGGCCGAGCGGTTCAAGCAGTTGCCGGGTATCGATGTGGGTTTCACGCAGCCCATGATTGACGGTGTGCTCGACAAGCTGGCCGGCGCGCACAGCGATCTGGTGGTCAAGATTTACGGCAACGACTTCGTCGAAACCCGACAATTGGCTAGTGCGGTGGAGCACTTGCTCAAAACCGTGCCGGGAGCGCAGGACGTCATCATCGACCAGGAGCCACCGCTGCCGCAGGTGCGCATCGACGTCGATCGCGCAGCCGCTGCCCGTCTGGGCATCAACATCGCCGACGTGATGGCACTCATCCAGACCGGCATTGGCGGAAGTCCCGTGACGCAGGTGTTTGTCGAGGAACGCAGTTACGACGTGGCCGCTCGCTTTGCTGGCGCATCGCGCAACAATCCCGAGGCGATCGGCAACCTCACCTTGACGGCCGCCAACGGTGCGCACATCGCGCTGGCCCAGATCGCCAAGATCCGCTTTGCCGAGGGCGAGACGACCATCACGCGCGAGATGAACAAGCGCCACCTGACGGTGCGCCTGAACCTGCGCGGCCGTGATCTCGCCTCGTTCCTGGACGATGCCAAGCAGCGCATCGAGCGGGAAATCCGCTACGACCACACGCGCTACCAGATCGCCTGGGGCGGCCAGTTCGAGAACCAGCAACGCGCGCAAGCGCGCCTGGCCGTCATTGTGCCGATGGTGCTGGCCCTGATGTTCGTGTTGCTGTTTGCCGAATTCAAGAACCTGCGGCAACCCGCATTGATCCTGCTGGCCGTGCCGCTGGCCACGCTCGGCGGCCTGATTGCCTTGCACTTGCGCGGCATGACGCTGAACGTGTCGTCCGCCGTGGGCTTCATCGCGCTCTTCGGCGTGGCTGTGCTGAACGCCATCATCATGGTGTCCAACCTCAACCGCTGGAAAGCGGAGCCGGGGGTGCACCTGAAGGATGCCGTGGTGGCCGGCGCGCGGGAGCGGATGCGCCCGGTGCTGATGACAGCCACCGTGGCCGCGCTCGGCCTGATTCCGGCGGCGCTGGCGCACGGGCTGGGCAGCGACGTACAACGCCCGCTGGCCACCGTCGTGGTCGGAGGTCTGATCACGGCAACTGCACTGACGCTGGTGCTGCTGCCGGCTTTGTACTACCTGATCGAAGAACGCGCTGCGCACCGCCAACGGCGGGAAAGCCCAGTTACGTACGACGCGTCTGAAGGGGAATCGTGATGCGAGGAATGACGCGAATTGCCATGGGCACGCTGCTCTGCATGGCAGCAGCCGGATGCGCTGTCGGCCCGGACTTCCAACGGCCGGCGGCTCCAGCGGTCAAGGGCTATACCTCCACGCCCTCTGAGCCGACCGTTGCAACCCCTGTGGAGGGCGGGCAATCCCAGCGCTTGGCAGAGGGACAAGAGATTTCCGCGCAGTGGTGGACAATGTTCGGTTCGAGCGCCCTGAACGAACTGGTCGAGGCCGCCCTCAAAGCCAATCCGGATCTGCAGTCTGCTGATGCGGCATTGCGTGTGGCGCAGGAGAACCTGGCCGCGGCGCGCGGCGGCTTCTTCCCGAGTGTGGACGCGCAGGGAACCTCAACGCGCCAGAAAACGGCGGAGGTCATTGCCAGTCCGCTCGCGTCGGGAGACTTGTTGTATTCCTTGCACACAGCACAGGTGACGGTCAGTTATGCGCCCGACATTTTTGGTGGTCTGCGCCGGCAAGTCGAGGCAACTGCGGCGGAAGCTGAAGCCGCGCGCTTCCAGCGTGAGGCAGCCTACCTGACACTGACCTCCAATGTGGTCGCTGCCGCGATCCAGGAGGCTGCGCTGCGGGCGCAGATCAATGCCACGCACGAGGCGATCATGTCAGCCTCCAAGTTGCTCGACGCCGTGCGCAAGCAGCGGCAGGCCGGGCAGCTTGGCGCAGCCGATGTGGCGGCTCAGGAATCGGCCCTGGCGCAGATCGAGGCGACACTGCCTCCGCTAGAGAAGCAGCTCGCGCAGCAACGGGACCTGATCACCGTTCTAGCTGGGCGTTTCCCGAGCGAAGAGATTGCGCAGCGGTTCGACCTCGAATCACTGCGCCTGCCGGGAGAACTCCCGCTGAGTGTTCCTTCCCGCCTGGTAGAACAGCGCCCAGACATTCGGGCGGCGGAGGCGCAGCTCCACGCGGCCAGCGCGCAAGTCGGCGTCGCGACAGCGGCACGGTTGCCCAGCATCACGCTCTCGGCCAACCTTGGCAGCACGGCGCTCACCCTTTCGAAACTGTTCACCAGCGGCACCGGATTCTGGGGGCTGACCGGCGGCATCGCGCAGCCGATTTTCCGCGGGGGCACGCTGATGCACCAGCAGCGCGCAGCGGAAGCGGCTTACGACCAGGCAGCTTCGCAATACCGCAGCACGGTGCTGACAGCGTTCCAAAACGTCGCCGATACGCTGCACGCGATCTCTGCAGACGCCAAGGCATTGCAGACCGCAAACCGCGCAGAGGAAGCGGCACGCAAGAGCCTGACGATTGCGCAGCGACAATGGACGCTTGGCCTAATCGCGTACCCAGCGGTCTTGCAAGCCGAGCAGGCCTATCAGCAAGCGCTCGTCAATGTTGCGCAGGCGCGCGCAGGGCGCTTGGCGGATTCCGTGGCGTTGCTGCAAGCGCTGGGCGGGGGATGGTGGAACCGGGAGGCATCCGATGCGCGGCATGACGGATAAGCGCCTCGCGGTTTGCGCTCTCCGGCGCTGCGCGATGCTGCTTGCGCTGGCGCTCGTTGCAAGTGGCTGCACCACGATCTACGAGGGAAAGTACGCGTACGACGGTGGTTGGCGCATCGGCGAGATCGAGAAGATTGGCACCAAGGCAGACCTGAAAACCTTTGGTCTGCTATGCCGCCGAACGGAATCCGTGGAGGGGCACGAGGCTGATCGATTCGCTTATGTACAGTTCGTATTTGGTCCGATGGCCGGCAAGTACATGTACAACGGTCCCCGGCAGCGCCATGTCATCGTGCCGCTGCCTGCGGGCAGCCAGTTGAAGGAAGGCGCGCAGGTCTACGTCAACATCCAAGATTGCGGACAGCCCGCGATTCCTGCGAATCAACTGCGGCCTTGATCGGGCCGCTGCTCACGTTCTTGATGGAGACCGGGCCGAGTTGCCCGATCAGGCTACATCCCAATACACATGGTTCGCTCCTCAATATTGGCCCATGTCTGTGGGGTAGTGCTCGTGCTGGGCACGGCTGCGCCGCAGGCCTCGCATGCACACGGCATCGCCGGTAACCGCTTCTTTCCGGGCACATTGAACTTCGACGACCCCGCGGTCGCCGATGAATTCTCGGTGACCTCCAGTGTCACGCGGTACCCACTGGATGGGGCCAATGTCAGCGACCGGAGCGCGGCCGTGGCGTTCGCGCGGTTGCTAACGCCTACCGTATCCATCGGTGTGGATAGCGGTTTCGCTCGGCGGGATTGGGACAATGCACGCCAGTCCGGTGCAACTGGCACGAGTTTCACGCTCAAATCTCGGCTCTATGAAGATGATTTGAACGAAACCCTGGTGGCGGCTTCGCTGATCTACGGACTTCCTCATACCGGGGCTCAGCGGGTTGGGGCGAATGCACCCGCTACGATTGCTCCCGGCCTCTATATGGGTCAAGGATTCGGCGCTTTGCCTGATGCGCTGTCCTGGTTGCGGCCCCTCGGTATCGCGGCAGGTGTGAGTGTGGCTGTTCCTACAAGCAAGGCGTCAGATAATCTGAGCTACAAGCCGGTATCGAGGCAGTTCGATAAAGTCAGCACGATCAATGTCACCACAGTGCACTGGGGATTTGCTCTGGAGTACAGCACGCTCTACCTGACCGACCGATTTGTTCCCGGCGTATTGCCCAAGGAAGAACCACTGCACCAGTTCATCCCGCTGGTCGAATTTGCGTTTGACTCGGCACGCGGACAGAAAACAAGGGGCACAGTCAATCCGGGCCTCGCTTATGTCAGTGACACTTGGCAGCTTGCCGCGGAGTTGGTGTTGCCCTTGACCCATGGCTCTACGCGGGGCGTGGGAGCCAATGTCCAAGTGCTGTTCTTCCTGGACGACTTCATCCCATCATTGTTCGGGAAACCGTTGTTGGCGCATTGAGCGCATAGCCTCTTTCGCTATTTGTAGGCTGCAACCCCATTTTTTCCAATTTTCTTCCGCTACGTCGGCAGGCACCTGGAGCGGCGACCTGCCGATGCCGCACACCGCCTTGAAAATGACGCGCCTCCCTGAGCAGATGATCACGGCTAGGCATTCATGCGCCACCGGGCATTCGCACCTGTAGCGGTGACGGGATGTGACGGAGTCGGGGCGGCTACGAAGCCGCGACTCGTGCGGTCTGCGCTTGTACCTGTTCGAGCTTTTCCGTGATCGGGTCGACGACCGCATCGTAGACTGCCACGAGGTGTTCAGGTGCACGCTCGAGCCGATAGGCCGCGTCCGCAAGAAGTTGACCTGGGGCGAACAACGCTCGCTGGGGATCAGTGCGGCGCGCCAGAAAATCGGCAAAGAACGCCCCCATGGTGCAGCGCTTGAGGCGGACAGCTTCCGCCAAGGTCTCCAACTCGTCGATGCTCAAGATCACGATAGGCTGGGCCAGTTTCTCCGTATTGTCGAACAGATAATCGGGTTGCCCGAGCATCAGGTCACCGTAGGTGACAATGACGCGATACAGCGGCATGGCGGCAAATTCAGGGATGCGGCGCACGTAACCGGCAACATTGTCCAGTTGCGCATCGCGCTTTGAGCAGTGTGCCTCGGAACTTCGCCTGCAACGTCCTGACCGATGCAGACGCCGGCAGATCAACCGACAGCGACTTGTTCTTGACCTCGAACAGCACAATGGCGGTGTCCTCGACCAACAGGAAATCGCTGCAGGGACCTTGCACGCCGAACCGTTGCTTGATGGCCTGCTCGTCAAACACCTGAGCATAGCTACGTTTCAGTGCCGCACCTACATAGTGTTCGAAGGCATCTTCAAACGCCTGCTTGGCCGCTGGATCGCCCGCGTTGGCCACGATATCGCTGAAGGCATACTCAATATGCCTGTGCAAACAGGGTGCCCCCCAGAAGTACAGTCCCTGCTGCGAGTGGACGAACGGGAAGCGGTACAAGACATTGGGTTGGAACCATTCATCATCGTCAAATACCTTTAACTCCCGCCGCACGATCTCGATGGGTGTGATCGTGGTGCGCAGGAAGGTTTGGAGCGTGTCCCGGCCGAACGCTTGCGCGAGCGTATCGAGATACGGCGGGGTAAAGACGTCATGGATGCCCTCAGACGCCTTGAGCCATAGCAAGAACGCCAACTGCAGATAGACCTCAGCGCGCAGGCCGACCTTGCGTTCGATCACTAGCCGTAACCGGCTGTTCGGCTGAAGTCGGCCCAGTAAGGCAATTTGTCGCGCAAACGCTCCCATACCGCGATCCTGTTGATGCGGAACCTGGGCGAGCAGCATCTGGCGCATCAACAATGCCAGCGGGTTGCCATTCCGCGGCCATCCGGCCAAGGCGTCAACGCCGGTCCAGGCCATGTTCATGCACTTGAGCAGATCGTCGCGCTGCATGGGCACGTGACCATAGAGACGCGGCTCATCGCGTAAGGCCCAAGCCGCCAGTCGTTCGGCCACCCACGGCAGTCGCCTGGCGCGCTCGGCACCACCGGCGTCCGTTTCCAGCAAGTACCGGGAAATCGCGTCCAACACCGAGTGATAGTCGAATTTGCGCATGCGGTTGCGCACAGGTTTGATGGTCTCGCGATAGCTGCTCATCGTCGTTGAAATCCGCAGTGGGTGTGCGCCCATCATTTTAGATGGCGCCGCGATCTCATTTTGCGCGGGCCAGGAACACGGTGAGCGACGTTGCGGTGGGTGGCGGAGTCGACGAACGGCGTCAGGAGTGTTTTTGGAGTGGTGGCATGGGTGCCAGCCGATGAACCCTCTTGTCACTGACGCAGACGAACAGGATGGGTTGAGCCGGTTTCGTACTGGCCACGCACGAATTAGCGTCTGCGAGCAAACTCACACGTGATAATCCGCCATTATTACGTGTGAAATCTCCGCAGCGAGCAGCCTTCTTGACGGCCACATTTGGTACGTATATACATAGTACGTAATACGGTATTAAATTGTAGGAGCACTATGGCCCGCGCCGGACTGAGCCGCCTCGATGTCAAACGCGCCCGCGATTCCCTAATTGCGCAGGGGCATCATCCTTCGATCGATGCGATACGTATCGCGCTAGGCAATACCGGCTCGAAAACGACGATCCATCGCTACCTGAAAGAACTGGAGGAAGAAGAAGGCGCGGCACTCAACCGTGCCGGCTCGACCTCGGATGCGATCCTGGATCTGGTGGGCCGGCTGGCAGCACGACTGCATGAGGAAGCGCAGGCCGTGGTCGACCAGCAGGTGGCCGCCGCCGCCGCGCAGCGCCAGCAGGTCCAGGTGAAAGCCGACAGCCTGACCGCGGACCTTGCCGCGCTCCGCGCCGAGCTGGAGCAGGCCAACACCACGTTGGCCAGCGTCCGAGCCGCGCACAGCGACACGCAGACGGCGCTGCAGCAGCGCACGATCGAGGCCGAGCGCTTGGCGCAGCAGGTTCAGGATCTCAACGCTCGGCTGGCCGAACACGAAGGCTTCCGGCACTCGCTTGAGGAGAAGCTGCAGCACGCACACCAGGCGCAGGAGCACTTCCGCAACGCCAGCAAGGAGCAGCGCGATCAGGACTTGCGCCGGCACGAGCAGCAGGTCCAGCACCTCCAGGCGGAAGCCCGACAGGCCAGCCAGGCGCTAATCGTCAAGCAGGGCGAGATCACGCAATTGAATAAGGACGGCGCGCGGCTCGTCGCGGAGATTGCTGCCTCGGGCAGGCGCATCCGCGAGTTGGAAATGCAGGCAGAACAGGCTCGCACCGACCTGAATCAAGCCCGTGTCAATCATGCCCGCGTGGAAGCCGACCGTGACGTGCTCCGATCCACGGTTCAACAGCAGGCGGGCGAGCTAGCCGCCGAGCGCACCGACCGCGAGCGCCTCGCCGGCGAGTTGGTCAAGGTTATCGCCCGGCTCGACGCCCAGCAGCAGTTGCTAGCGGACTATCGGGCGAGGCTCGGCTTGGCCGATGCGGCGGGTTAAATGCCCCCGGCAACCCGGTGTGGGGCGGCTGCCCAATTTTTCGCTGGAATCGGCTTATTTACTGCGCAGTGAATATGGCATCTGTAGCGCCGAGCTGCGCTGGAGCGAGATAGGGAAACCGCCAGATTTCGCACGGAAAGGACAGTGATCACGAAATCAGTGAATTTCCAAGCCTCTGATCTGAAAGGGAAATCCCAACGAAACCGCCAGATTTTGCACGAAAAGGACGACTACCCCATGAAGCGCGCGGCCAACTCACCGCCGCGCAGAAGACCGCGCAGCGTTTGTCGGACGCAGCCGCCAGCCAGCAAGCCCTGCCGCTGGCTGCGAACGAAGCATTCGAGCCCATCGACAAAGCGCTGG
>Ga0209566_100903_pt1 | contig 14154 bp, 13 predicted proteins | sample Araplavi_mTSA_r2_2_FD_184287 | JGI IMG/M metagenome (GOLD analysis project Ga0209566, IMG submission 184287) | Arabidopsis root microbial communities from North Carolina, USA - plate scrape CL_Cvi_mTSA_r2 (SPAdes) (version 2) | ecosystem: Host-associated > Plants > Roots > Endosphere | place...
GCGGCGATGAGCGAAATCCGTGCAGATAGACGATGGAAGCCGACATATCGGAGTCAGTTTGCCGCATCTAGCGCGTCGAGCAACTTCTGATGCACGCCGCCGAACCCGCCATTGCTCATCACTAGAACGTGGTCGCCCGGGCGAGCAGCAGTGGTCACCGCGTCGACCAAGGCCGCCAGATCCGAAAACGCCGTGGCGCGTTCGCCCAACGGTGCGAGCGCACCGGCCAGATCCCACCCGATGGCGTCACGCCCGTTGGCAGCGCCGTAAGCGAACACCTGATCGGCGCCCGACAAGCTGTCGGGAAGCGCTTGTTTCATCACGCCCAACTTCATCGTATTGGAGCGCGGTTCCAACACCGCCAGGATGCGACCAGGACCAACACGGCGGCGCAGGCCTTCGATGGTCGTGCGAATAGCCGTCGGGTGGTGGGCAAAGTCGTCGTAGACGGTGACCCCATTGACCGTGCCGCGCACTTCCATGCGGCGTTTCACATTTTCGAAACGGGCCAGGCTTTCAATGGCCTGCGCGGGCGGCACACCCACGTGGCGGGCGGCGGCGATGGCAGCCAGCGCGTTCATACGATTATGGTCGCCCTGGAGCGCCCATCGCACCCGTCCCTGCGTTTGGTCGTGGAAGACAATATCGAAGCTGTCGTCCTCGCCCAGATTAGCGATTTTCCAGCCGGCGCCGTCTTCTGTACCGAATGACTCAACTTCGGACCAGCATCCGCGCTCAAGTACGCGCTTCAGACTGTCTTCGCGGCCATTGATGAGCAGGCGACCCTGGCCGGGCACCGTACGCACGAGATGATGGAATTGCGTTTCAATTGCGGCAAGATCGGGAAAGATGTCGGCGTGATCGAATTCCAGGTTGTTCAGAATGGCGGTACGGGGGCGATAGTGGACAAACTTGCTGCGCTTGTCGAAGAACGCCGTGTCGTATTCGTCGGCCTCGATCACGAAGAAGTCGGAGTCCGTCAGCCGCGCCGACAGTCCGAAGTTGCGCGGCACGCCGCCAACCAAGAAGCCGGGGTTGTAGCCCGCGTCCTGCAGAATCCAGGCAAGCATCGACGTGGTGGTCGTCTTGCCGTGCGTACCTGCTACGGCAAGCACCCATTTCTGACGCAGGACGTTATCGCCAAGCCATTGCGGGCCCGAAACATAGGGCAGATTGCGATCCAGAATGGCTTCCATCAGGGGGTTGCCGCGCGAGATCACGTTGCCGATCACGTACAGATCCGCACCGATGGACAGCTGTTCGGGGTCAAAGCCCTCAATCAGCTCGATGCCCTGGGCTTCGAGCTGGGTGCTCATCGGAGGGTAGACGTTGGCGTCGCAGCCGGTCACGCGGTGACCAGCTTGGCGGGCGATCAGGGCAATGCCGCCCATGAAGGTGCCGCAGATTCCAAGGATGTGGATATGCATGGGAGCCGTCTCAACTTCGTTGCGCGGCATTGTACCTGCCGCTTCAGGCCGGCTTACGCGCTTCAGTAAAATAGAGCCATGTCCAGACGCCCCACCCTCGATCCCGCCCGCGTGCGGGAAGAAATTGCCGCCGTCGCCGCCCGCATGATTGCGGAGGATGGTGCCGACTACGCCACCGCCAAGCGCAAGGCGGCGCGCCAGGTCCTTGGCACCGAATCGCGCACCGCCGGCGAGTGGCTGCCAGATAACGAGCAGGTTGAAACGGAAGTCCGCGAATACCAGGCGCTGTTCCAGGCTGAATCCCAGCCGCGCGTGCTGGCGTTGCTGCGCCGCATCGCCCTGCTGCTGATGGACGGGCTGGAGACGTATCACCCGTACCTGGCCGGCGCAGTTTTCAATGGGACCGCCAGCGAGCACTCCGACATCCACCTGCAAGTGTTCTGCGACAGCCCGAAGGATGTGGCGATCTTCCTGCTCAATGCCGGCGTGGATTTCGACACCACCGAAAGCGCCCATTTTGCGGGCCGCACGGGTCACGAAGAGGTGGAAACCCTCAGCTTTTTATGGCGCGGCCAATGGCCTGGGGGCCCCGAATCGCGGGAATTGGCCCGTGAGTTGCGCGCGGAAACCGGCACACCGGTCGGCGTCCACATCGCCCTATATGACATGAACGATGTGCGGGGCGCCCGACGTGCCGATGCCAGCGGCAAAACCCAACGCGGGGACGCCACAGCGGTGCGCGCCCTCCTTTCGGCGGGTTAGCCAGCCGAGAGGAGTACAATCCCGCACGCTTCGCCTCTGTATATATAGAGAGACCGCACACCATGTCCCGCCGCACCACCCTGATTGCCCTGCTGATCGCCGGCCTGATTGCTGCGGCGCTGGGCGTCTACGCTGGGCATCGCGCCACGGAGCCGAAAACGCCCGCCGACAACGCCGTCGCCGCGTTTTACGGCAGCAAGCTCCCCGATGCCAACGGTACGCCACTGGATCTGGCGGCCTTTCGGGGCCAAGCCGTGGTGATTAATTTTTGGGCGCCATGGTGCGGTCCTTGCGTGGAAGAGATGCCGGAACTGTCGGCGTTGGCCCAGGAGCAAAAGGCCAAGGTGAAGTTTGTTGGCATTGGCATCGATACGGCCGCCAATATTCAGACGTTCCTGAACAAGGTACCGGTGACCTATCCGATTGCGGTGGCGGGTTTTGGTGGCACCGAACTGGGGCGCCAGTTTGGCAACGAAGTGGGCGGCCTGCCATTCACAGTGATCCTTAATGCACATGGCGAGATCACCTTCAGAAAGATGGGGCGGGTGCACGCTGAGGAGCTGCGGGACGCGCTGCAACGCACGTGAACGTTCAAAAACGTCATATATCGGTCATGTGCGCGCAAATCCCCTTCTTCTTGCGCAAAACGCCGAGCGGCGGCGGCAACATCGGCGAAAACACCGATTCTTCGATAGTTTTTTAGCAAAAACTAGACAAAGCATTCTAAGTTGCTGTAAATTGCGCCCAACTTCGCTCAACCCGTCAAATCGTGGCTGACAAACCGAACGCCAAAGCGCCTCGCAACGTGCTTGTCCTGCACGGCCCGAACCTCAACCTGCTCGGCACACGAGAGCCGGAAGTCTATGGCGCGACCACGCTGGCCGACATCAATGCCGCCTTGGTCGAACGTGCCCAAACGCGTGGTGTCGCGCTGGCGCATTTCCAGTCCAACCACGAAGGCGCACTCGTCGATCGCATCCACGCGGCCAAGGGCGAGGGCGTCGAATTCATCATCATTAACCCGGCGGCCTATACGCACACAAGCGTGGCCCTGCGCGATGCGCTGGCCGGGGTCGCGATTCCGTACATTGAAGTCCATCTGTCCAACGTGCACCGCCGGGAGCCGTTCCGCCACCATTCATATCTGGCCGACCAAGCTGTGGGCGTGATCTGCGGGCTTGGCTGGCGTGGCTATCTGGCCGCACTGGACTACCTGCTGGACCAATAAGCAATTTACATGGCGGCCAGTCAGCTGCCTCTTTCCCTTTTATTTCAACCACCTAACCAACGCAACGACGCCAGCGCCTGGAGCACCTTTGACCGATGCGCCGCCGAAGAGCCATTCGCGCGCAACGCTTGCCCCAGACCGCCGACGCTGCAGGAGAACCTTCATGGATTTGCGCAAGCTGAAAACGCTGATCGACCTCGTGGCCGAATCGGGTATTTCGGAACTCGAAGTGACCGAAGGCGAAGGCAAGGTCCGCATCGTCAAGTCGGCGCCGCAAGTGATGGCGCCGATGCAATATGCACCGATGCCGATGCAGGCCGCGCCGGCCGTGGGCGTGGCCCCGGCAGCCGCTCCGGCCGCCGTCGGCGCGGAACCGACCGCTCCGGCCCTGCCGGCTGGCCACATCGTCACCTCGCCGATGGTCGGTACGTTCTACCGCTCGCCGTCGCCGGGCGCCGCCGAGTTCGTCAAGGTGGGCGACACTGTCAAGGAAGGCCAGACCATCTGCATCATCGAGGCCATGAAGCTGCTCAACGAGATCGAAGCGGACAAGGCTGGCGTGATCAAGGAAATCCTGATCGACAACGGCCAGGCTGTGGAATACGGCCAGCCGCTGTTCGTCATCGGCTGACCTTCCGGCATCCGACCCTCATCGTGCGGCGCCCAGCGTGCCGCATCCGAGCGCGAGCCAGCGCATCGGGCCCATGAATGCGGCCCAGCCACAGCGCCCTCGCCTCCCCTTTTTGTAGCGAGAACACGATGTTCGACAAGATCCTGATCGCGAATCGCGGCGAGATCGCTCTTCGCATCCAGCGCGCCTGCCGCGAGCTCGGCATCAAGACCGTGGTGGTCTATTCCGAGGCGGACAAGGAAGCCAAGTACGTCAAGCTGGCCGACGAAGCCGTGTGTATCGGCCCGGCACCGTCGCCGCTGTCGTACCTGAACATGCCGGCCATCATTTCGGCCGCCGAAGTGACCGACGCTCAAGCCATCCACCCCGGCTACGGCTTCCTCTCGGAAAACGCCGACTTTGCCGAGCGTGTGGAGCAATCCGGCTTCACCTTCATCGGCCCGACGCCCGAATCGATCCGCCTGATGGGCGACAAGGTGTCGGCCAAGCAGGCCATGATCAAGTCCGGCGTGCCGTGCGTGCCGGGCTCGGACGGCGCCCTGCCCGATGATCCGAAGGAAATCCTGGCAACGGCCAAGAAGGTCGGCTATCCGGTGATCATCAAAGCCGCCGGTGGTGGTGGTGGCCGCGGCATGCGCGTGGTGCACACCGAGGCTGCGCTGATCAACGCCGTCAACATGACGCGCGAAGAAGCGGGCCGCGCCTTCGGCAATCCAGAAGTCTATATGGAGAAGTTCCTGGAGCATCCGCGCCACGTGGAAATCCAGATTCTGGCCGACCAGCACCGCAACGCCATCTGGCTGGGCGAGCGCGATTGCTCGATGCAGCGCCGCCACCAGAAGGTGATCGAGGAAGCGCCGGCACCGCACATCCCGCGCCGCCTGATCGAGCGCATCGGTGACCGCTGCGCCGAGGCATGCAAGAAGATCGGCTACCGTGGCGCCGGTACGTTCGAGTTCCTGTACGAGAACGGCGAGTTCTATTTCATTGAAATGAACACGCGCGTGCAGGTCGAGCACCCGGTCACGGAAATGATCACGGGCGTCGACATCGTGCAAGAGCAGATCCGCGTGGCCGCCGGCGAAAAGCTGCGCTTCCGCCAGAAGGACATCACGCTCAAGGGCCACGCCATCGAGTGCCGCATCAACGCGGAAGATCCGTTCAAGTTCACGCCGTCGCCGGGCCGCATCACGTCGTGGCACGTACCGGGTGGCCCGGGCGTTCGCGTCGATTCGCACGCGTACAACGGCTACTTTGTGCCGCCTAACTACGACTCGATGATTGGCAAGGTCATTACGTACGGCGCCACGCGTGAGCAGGCCATCGCCCGCATGCGCATCGCCCTGTCGGAAATGGTGGTGGAAGGCATCTCGACCAACGTGCCGCTGCACCGCGACCTGATGCTCGACGCCAACTTCGTCGAAGGCGGCACCGACATCCACTACCTGGAGCACCGTCTGGCGCAACAGGAAGTGGCCAAGGGTGGCGGCAAGTGACGTACCGCGAATGCGTACTTGAAGTGTCTCGCGACGACGCCGAAGCGTTGTCCGAGGCGCTGTTTGATCTCGGCGCACTGTCTGTGTCGGTGGAAGATGCCGATGCCGACACGCCCGAAGAACAACCGCTCTTCGGCGAGCCCGGCCATGAGCCGACCCGCCTGGCGTGGAACCGTTCGCGTGTGGTCGCGCTGCTGGCTGACGATGCCGATCCGGCACTACTGGTGGCGGCCGCAGCCAATGAGATCAAGCTCTCGCCCATCCCCGCGTACACCGTGCGCGAAGTCGAAGAGCAGGACTGGGTGCGCGTGACGCAATCGCAGTTCGAGCCGATCCACATCGGCGAGCACATCTGGGTCGTGCCGTCATGGCACGACGCGCCCGAGCCCGACGCCGTGGTGCTGGAGCTGGACCCCGGCCTCGCCTTCGGCACCGGCAGCCACCCGACCACGCGCCTGTGCATGGAATGGCTGGAGCAACACGTGCAGCCAGGCGAGCGCACGCTGGATTACGGCTGCGGCTCGGGCATCCTGGCCATCGTCGCCAAGAAGCTCGGTGCCGGTGAAACCGTCGGCGTCGACATCGACCCGAACGCCGTGGAAGCCTCACGCTACAACTCGGGCATCCTGGCCATCGTCGCCAAGAAGCTCGGTGCCGGTGAAACCGTCGGCGTCGACATCGACCCGAACGCCGTGGAAGCCTCACGCTACAACGCCGAGCGCAACCATGTGGACGCCGCGTTCGCGCTGCCGGACGATGCGCCGGAAGGCACGTTCGACCTTGTCGTCGCCAATATCCTGTCGAACCCGCTGAAGCTGATGGCGGCCATGCTGTGCGCACGCGTGCGTCCGGGCGGCCGGCTGATCCTCTCGGGCGTGCTGGAGCGCCAGGCGGAGGAAGTGGCCGCAGCCTATGCGTCGGCCATTCCGCTCACGGTGTGGCGTGCACGTGACGGCTGGGTCTGCCTGCACGGTGTGAAGCCCGCGTAATTTCGCGAGATTACGCGCCAGCGTCACCCGCAAAGGTCGACGCTGGCGTCACTGTCTGCAATACTCGCGCGGTCGGCTTTTTTCTCCTCGTCCCGCATGGCAACTGCGCCACAAGCTGCGCCACGTTTGGCCGCCCGCTGTCCCAACTGTCAAACCGCATTTCGCGTTGTTGCCGACCAGCTTCGGCTACGCGGCGGACTCGTCCGTTGCGGGCGCTGCAACCATGTCTTCGACGGCCGCGCGCATCTGATCGAGCTTGGCGCCACACCAGCGCCCACCGAAACCGTGCCCGCTGTCCCGGCACCGCACACGCCGGCCTCAAGCACACCAGTACCCACGCCCGAGTCGCCCCAGCCGCAGCAGGCAGAATCCGCCGCCTCACAAGCGGAACCGCCCGCAGCAGAGCCCACCGCTGAAGACGACCACGGCTTCGGCATGACGCTGATCTGGGAAGAGAACATTGCGGAAGACGGTGTCGCCGAGGTCCATCTGGGCGAAGTGGAAGGTGCGACACCCGTCCCTGACACGCAACCGACCGCACCCGATACGCGCCCGCTGCCCGAGGCCACGCCAGAAGAATCCGAGGCGCCCACGCCTGCGCCGGAGCCGGTCACACCTGCCGCAGCGGAACCGCCCGCGCCGCCCGCCGACCCGTTCCACGGCTTGCCGCCCATCCGCGAACTCGAAGACGACGAAGAGACGTTCGCGGCAGCTGTCCCGAAGCAGCCGTCTGCGGATTTGCCGGCCGAACCCGTGATCGTGCCGGCACCAGCGCCCGCGACAACACGCAAGCCCGAGAGTGAGAAGCACGACTCGGTGTGGATGCGCCACGAGCCCGATCCGCACACGCAGTTTGCGCCGGTGCCGCGCCGCCACGGCAACCACGTCCGCCGCACGCATGATGAACACGCTGGGGCCACCGGCCCGACCCCGCAGCGCACGCTGACCGGCGCGCCGCGTCCACGCAAGGCGCGCGGGCCGAATCACGGTGTCTCTGCTGCCACGCTGGATTTCCTGCGGGCCGCGCAGGCGCGCGAACAAGTCCGCAAGTCCAGCGGACGCCGCGCGCTGGCGCGCATGGCGATCGGCTTGCTGGTCGTCACGGCGATCGCACAGAGGTGCTCTTTCTCGGCCGCGCGGAAATCGCTCGCCGCGTGCCGGCCACCCGCCCGTTGTGGGAATCGCTCTGCCAGCCGTTGCATTGCCAACTCGCCCCACCGCGTGACCTGGATGCGCTGCAGATCGAATCGTCACAACTGCAACGCCAGGAGGGGGACGCGTCCGACCAGTACGTGCTGACCGCCACGCTGCGCAACCGTGCCGGCAACCCCGTCGCGTTGCCCGCCATCGAACTGATTACCACCGACCTGCAGGACCAACTGCTGTCGCGCAGAGCCCTGCTGCCGGCCGATTATCTGAACCCGAGCGACCGTGCTTACAGCAAGGCAGGCCTGCCTGCCCGCGGTGAGCTGCCGATTCGGGTACGATTCCAGTCCCAGCGCCCGACGGCCAACTATCGGGTCCTGATTTTCTACCCCTGAGTGGTATCCCAACTCACCCCAACACGTATCAAAACGAAGGAGCAGCACACCATGGCAAACGTGACCCTTGGCGGCAACCCGATCGAAGTCGGCGGCCAATTCCCGAGCGCCGGCGCAAAGGCCCCGGCATTCACGCTGGTCGGCAAGGACCTGAAAGACGTCTCGCTGGCTGACTTTGCCGGCAAGCGCAAGGTCCTGAACATCGTGCCGAGCCTGGACACCCCGGTGTGCGCCACCTCCACACGCAAGTTCAACGAAGCCGCCGCCAAGCTGGACAACACCGTCGTGTTCTCCATCTCCGCCGACCTGCCGTTCGCTGCCGGCCGCTTCTGCGCCACCGAAGGCATCGAGAACGTCGTGCCGCTGTCGACCTTCCGTGACAAGGGCTTCAAGCAAGCCTACGGCGTCGACATCACCAGCGGCCCGCTGGCCGGCGTGACCGCGCGTGCCGTGGTCGTGCTCGACGGCAACGACAACGTGCTGTATTCCCAGCTCGTGCCCGAGATCAAGGAAGAGCCGAACTACGACGCAGCCCTCGCTGCACTGAAGTAAGCTGCACTGAGACTCGCGTTGAGATAGCTCGGGTCTCTCATTCACCACACGGCCGTCCACTGGGGCGGCCGCGTCATATCTGGAGCGCCTCAATATGGCCAGCGTGATCTGCGGCTCGGTTGCCTACGACACCATCATGACGTTCGACGGACACTTCCGCGAACACATCCTGCCCGACAAGATTCATATCCTGAACGTCTCCTTTCTCGTGCCGAGCATGCGCCGGGAGTTCGGCGGCTGCGCAGGCAACATTGCGTACTCGCTCAAGCTGCTGGGCGGCGAGCCCATCATCATGGGCACCGTCGGGCAAGACGCTGGGCCGTACATCGAATACCTGAAAGGGCTCGGCATCTCCACGCAGCACATCACGGAGATTCCCGACACGTTCACGGCGCAAGCCATGATCACGACCGACCGCGACAACAACCAGATCACCGCGTTCCACCCGGGCGCGATGAGCCAGTCGAGCATCAATTCGGTTAAGAATGCGCTGCCGGCCAAGCTGGGCCTGGTCGGTCCGGACAGCCGCGACGGCATGCTGCATCACGCCACACAATTTGCCGAATCGGGTGTGCCATTCATCTTCGACCTGGGCCAGGCGATGCCGCTGTTTGACGGTGCCGATCTGCGCCGCTTCGTTGAACTCGCCACCTACGTGGTGGTCAATGACTACGAAGCGCAGGTCATGCTGTCACGCACGGGCTACAGTGCGACAGAGCTTGCGCAGCGCGTCGAAGCTTTCATCGTCACGCGCGGGGAAGAAGGGGCGGAGATTCACGCCGGCGGCAAGCAATATAAGATTCCTGTCGTGCCCGCCGAGCGTGTGGTCGACCCGACCGGTTGCGGTGACGCCTTCCGCGGCGGTCTGCTCTACGGCATCGAAAACGGTCTGGACTGGGAAACCACTGGCCGGCTTGCCAGCCTGATGGGCTCGCTTAAAATCGCTTGCCAGGGCCCGCAGAATCACGGCCTGCCCGTCGACGAGATTGCCCGGCGCTTTGAATCCGCTTTCGGGTACCGGTATCAATAAGGAACGCACATGAAACCCATCTATCGCATCGGTGCCGCGACCCTGGTGGTCGCCGCGCTCGGCCTGCAAGGCTGCGCCATGGGCACCAACTCCAACAGCGCTTACACATCGGGCCAGGCTCAGCGCGAGCAGACGGTGCGCTTTGGCACGGTCGACTCCGTGCGCAACGTCGTGATCGACCGTGAACAGACCGGCGTCGGCACCATCGCCGGTGGCGCCATCGGCGGCATCGGTTCGGCAGCGGCCATCGGGCGCGGCAACGGCTCGGTGGCGGCGGGCGTGCTGGGCGCCATCGTCGGCGGCATCGCCGGTAGCGCGATCGAAGGTCAGGCGAACAAGCGCCCAGGCCTCGAAATCACCGTCAGGCTCGACAACGGCGAGTATCGCGCCATCACGCAAGACGCCGACGAGGCTTTTCGCCCAGGCGAACGTGTGCGCCTGCTGTCGTCCGGCGGCGTGACGCGCGTGACGCACTGATCGCGACTAGACAACCGGTCTGGCGCCACAAGCACACCGCATCGGCATCGCGCCGGTGCGGTTTTTTTTGCCCGCACGACTAGCACGAACAAGCGCACGAGCAATCGCGCAGACATGAAAAAGCCCGCCGGGGCGTGAGCCGATCGGCGGGCGGTGCAAGACACTTGGTCTTGCGGACCGGATACGCGGTATCCGGTCAGGTGGGCGCAACGTGTGCGCCGCTGTGGTCCCGGAGGATCACCGTCGTAAGAATGACTTACGGACGGTTGCCAGTCGGGAACGGCCATGCCGCAGCCGGGTTCAGCGCGGTCTTGGCAGCGGGTGCAGCAGCAGGTGCAACGGCCGGAGCAGCAGCGGGCTTGGCGACAGCCTTCTTCGCCGGAGCCTTCTTCGCAGCAGGCTTGGCAGCAGCCTTCTTGGCGGCCGGTGCCTTCTTCGCAGCGGGGGCCTTCTTCGCAGCAGGCTTAGCAGCAGCCTTCTTGGCGGCCGGTGCCTTCTTGGCAGCAACCTTCTTCACTGCAGCCTTCTTAGCGGCCGGTGCCTTCTTGGCGGCAACCTTCTTCACTGCGGCCTTCTTGGCTGCCGGTGCCTTCTTGGCAGCAACCTTCTTCACTGCGGCCTTCTTGGCTGCCGGTGCCTTCTTGGCGGCAACCTTCTTCACTGCGGCCTTCTTGGCTGCCGGTGCCTTCTTGGCAACGACCTTCTTAGCTGCAACCTTCTTTGCAGCGACCTTCTTGGCTGGTGCCTTCTTGGCAGCCGGAGCAGCCTTCTTTGCAGCAGCCTTCTTAGCGGCCGGAGCCTTCTTTGCAGCGGCCTTCTTGGCCGGGGCCTTGGCGGCCGGTTTCTTCTTAGCAGCAGTTGCCATGGGAAACTCCTTCGAGATTGGGTATCGAACTATCGAGATTGAGCAACCCGACCGGCCCGATCCCACGATGCATTGGCATCGCCAGACCAACCGAGCGAGCGATTCATCGGCGCGCCACCCAACGGCAGTCGCACGCTAATGAATTCGGTAGAAAGACCTGCAACGCGCGCGGCAAACACACGCAGCAAGTTGCACGCCTTGGCCGCACACACGTGCGCAACCGCAGCCGGCCGAACAAACTGCATCCGGCGAGTCTTCATTAATTGAGAGGACCGGGGCATCGTGGCCACACCGGTCGAAATCTGATCTTGCGCGAATCGCTGTGTAGGTTGCAAAGCCGCTTGCAGCGTGACTTTGCGGACAGCGGAAACCTGGAGAGCGCGCGTTTTCTTTTGGGGGTAGTACGCCCATCCCGACGGGGGGATCGCAGAGACGGCACCGAGTTTAAACAGCCCTGTCGGCGTGGCGTGCATCAAAGTGGTTACGCTCCTCGACTACCTTTCACTTGTCGCTTGGAACTTCATCGTCGTTGATCGCGCGAAGCGCCCTTGCATTGAAGTCAACGTCTTGTCAAGGCGAATCATAATTCGTTTGCGCGGTGATGTTAAGAGATTTATGCAAAAAGCGCGGTGAGTTTTGGTGAAGGATTGCGTTGCCTCTGTGCATCGATACGATTTGGATCGCGCATGCACGGTGACCCCCTTCGTGAATGCGCATTTTCTTGCGTCGTAACATCACGTCAACGCGTTGCTCAACGCTGACACACGCCTCCCGCAAACCCAATATTCATGCCGGTTTACAGCAACACGCATTGTCGCGTGCATGCAGATCGTGTACGCGTGCATGAACAACGTGCGAACAACGCATCGTCGTGCGCGCTGATGCGCGAGCAACGCGATGCGTGTCGAAAAAAACGATGCGTGGATGCGACAACACGCGCGGATTTTTCGCGCGCTCGCGCGTAGTCGACGCGTTGCACGCGTGTGCATCGACGTATCGCGCGTGTCGATCGACGCGAGCGACACGCTTCCGACGCGTGCCTCACTCGCGTGCGATGCGCACGGTGCGAACGCGATGTCGTTGCGATGCGCGACATGGCCAACGACGACATGCGTGACATGCCGCAAGTCGCGTGCCGCGCATCGGATGCGTGATCAACGAAATGCAGTGGCATGTCGAGGTGGATCGATCGGGTAACTGCATGCCGATGGCGATGCGATATGTCGCGCGACCACCGCGATGCGTGTTGATGTGCGCGTCGCCGACGCTGGTGAAAATCTCACGCACGCAGTTGCGTCGTCATGGTGATGCGCACGTGCAATGGCACCTCGCACATTGCGGGAAAACCCTGTTCAGCAACGACTGAAAAGTTCGTGCCACCGCGTTTGAAACGAGGCGGTTTTGCGACGATAGAAGGATTGTTCTACGGCAATTCTCGGGCCATTTTTGCTGCATGCAAAAACCCTGAAGAATGGCTTTCCACCGTGATCTATAGAAAATCCGGCTGAAGAAATGCTGCAAGCGCATATCGGCGTGTCAGGTTGCCGCTGATTGCCACGTCATTCGGTTTCACTTCACGATCCGCTCACCCCATCAGCACGGCATTGATCGGGCGGTGTGGCACGGGCCTGCGCGTGGTCCGTGACAAGACAGGGCGGTCTTCGCTACGCCAGCGGCACTGCGATGACCTACCCGACGAACAAAGAGCGCAAGACAGAAGGGGTCCAACACAAGCGTTCTGAGCAGTGGAGGCACAAGATGCGCGATCTGGCGTTCTTGTTGAAATCAAACCCGCCGAGGCGACGGATGTTTTTGCAGTGCGCACTGTCGGCGGCATCGCTTGCCGTGCTAGCAGGGTGCGCGAATTCCGGCGGCGGCGACATGGGGACATCACTTGGCGGCGGTAGCGATTCGCAATCCAAGCCGTCGATCACGGCGTCGAGTTCACCGACGTGGTCGAGCAGCGGCAGCGACGCATCGTCGGGCAGCGGCGGATCGACGGGCAGCACGCCGGTTGCCACATTGACGGGCACCGTCGAGCAGGTGACGACCACCACCATCACGGCCATCGTGCCGCTCACTTCCACGCTGACTTCCGCGACGCAGACGCTGGCAACAGCGACGGGTCTGGGCGCTCCGGTCGGCGCGGCACTGACGACGCTGGGCAGCGCACTCGGCAGTGAGGGCCGCACGATCACGTCGGCTGGTGGTGGCAATGCGCTGGTGTCGACGCTGGGTAACACGGTCAGCACCGTAGGCACGCTGACGAATGGCCTGTCGACGCTGGTATCACCCACGGCGCCGTCGGCGGGAACAAGCGCACCGGGCGGCGCGTTGACTGGTGCACTGGGCGGTGCACTGGCGCCTGTGACATCGGCGGTGGGCACGTTGACGGCGGGTATTCCCGGCGTCGGCACGCTGGGTGGCACCGGTGGTGCGAGCACGTCATCGGGTGGGCTGAGCAGCATCGGCTCCACCGTGGGTGGGTTGGTGGGCGGCGTGCTGTCGGGTGTGACAGCGACGACGCATCACTAACGCAACCGAGGCAACCGAGAGCTTTCTTTGCATTCGACGGCAAACGCAGGCGGATGCTACCCGCTGGACGCCAGATGCGCGTTCTTCTGACACCCGGCGGTTTTACGCGGTACGGGCCGCGCTAACAAGGAGACACACCATGAAGACTCAAACCCCGCTCCATGCTTCTTCCCTTTCTGTTTCACCGCGCACGCTGCTGGCCGCAGCGGCGCTTGCCGTGCTGGCGCTGGCCGGTTGCGCGTCGGGTGGCAATCCGAACGGTGACACACCAGCGTCGACCGCTAACAACGACCCGGGCGCGGTGCCGGTCGGCAACGTGGCGAGCAACGGCGGCAACGTCGTCACGCAGACCGGCAAGACAGTGAGCGACCTCGGTACGACGATCGGCACGGCATCGGTGCCCATCATCGGCGGTACGGCGGCACAGAAGGATCTGGGCACGACCGTTACGTCGGCGGGCAACACCGTGCAGGTGCTCGGCAACGGCATCAGCAACGGGCTCGGCAAGATCGGCTCGACGCCGGATCCGGTCGGCACCACGGTGCAGAGCTCGGGCGATGTGGTGCGCTCCGCCGGTGTGACGGTCGGTAGCGCCGGGCAGACGGTGTCGGACCTCGGCGC
>Ga0209566_100905_pt1 | contig 14142 bp, 11 predicted proteins | sample Araplavi_mTSA_r2_2_FD_184287 | JGI IMG/M metagenome (GOLD analysis project Ga0209566, IMG submission 184287) | Arabidopsis root microbial communities from North Carolina, USA - plate scrape CL_Cvi_mTSA_r2 (SPAdes) (version 2) | ecosystem: Host-associated > Plants > Roots > Endosphere | place...
TTGTGCGCGAAGTCGAAACGGGTCTTTTCCGCGTCGACCAGCGAACCCTTCTGCTGCACGTGCGCGCCGAGCACTTCGCGCAGCGCCTTGTGCATCAGGTGGGTGGCCGAGTGATTGCGCTGCGTGCGTGCACGACGGTGCGCGTCGATCTCCGCGCGCAGCACGTCGCCGACCTTCAGCGTGCCCTGCTCCAGCGTGCCGTGATGGCCGATCACGTCGGCCTGCACCTTCAGCGTGTCAGCCACCGCGAAGCGCGTCGCGGCGTTCGCGAGCACGCCCTGGTCGCCGACCTGGCCGCCCGATTCCGCATAGAACGGCGTGTGGTCGAGCACGACGACCGCGTCCTGGCCGGTCTTCACTTCGTTGACCGATGAACCGTCGACGTACAGCGCGACGACCTTCGCGTCGTCGAACGCGATTTCCTCGTAACCGTGGAACGTGGTCTTCGCGCCCGTGTATTCGAGGCCCTGCGTCGCCTTGAACTTGCCGGCCGCGCGCGCCTGCTCGCGCTGGCGCGCCATCGCGTCGTCGAATGCCGGCTCGTCGACCGTCATCCCGCGCTCGCGGCACACGTCGGCCGTGAGGTCGAGCGGGAAGCCGTACGTGTCGTGCAGCTTGAACGCGAGCTCGCCGTCGAGCACCTTGCCGCCCTTCGCCTCGACGTCGGCCAGCGCGGCTTCGAGGATCGACATGCCGTGCTCGATCGTCTCGAAGAAGCGCTCTTCTTCCTGGCGCAGCACGTCGGTCACGCGCTGCTCGGCTTCCTTCAGCTCCGGATACGCGACGCCCATCTCGGCGACGAGGTCGGCCACCAGCTTGTGGAAGAACGCGCCCTTGCGGCCGAGCTTGTAGCCGTGGCGGATCGCGCGGCGCACGATGCGGCGCAGCACGTAGCCGCGGCCTTCGTTGCCGGGGATCACGCCGTCGACGATCAGGAACGAGCATGCGCGGATGTGATCGGCGATCACCTTCAGCGAGTTGTTCGTGAGGTCGCTGATCTCGGTCACGCGCGCGGCGGCCTTGATCAGGTTCTGGAACAGGTCGATCTCGTAGTTGCTGTGCACGTGCTGCAACACCGCGGCGAGACGCTCGAGGCCCATGCCGGTGTCGACCGACTGCTTCGGCAGGCGCGTCATGTTGCCCTGCGCGTCGCGGTTGAACTGCATGAACACGAGGTTCCAGATCTCGATGTAGCGGTCGCCGTCTTCTTCAGGCGACCCCGGCGGGCCACCCCACACGTCCGGGCCGTGGTCGTAGAAGATTTCGGTACACGGGCCGCACGGGCCGGTGTCGCCCATCGTCCAGAAGTTGTCCGACGCGTAGCGCGCGCCCTTGTTGTCGCCGATGCGGATGATGCGCTCGGTCGGCACGCCGACTTCCTTCGCCCAGATGTCGTAGGCTTCGTCGTCTTCCTGGTACACGGTGACCCACAGCTTGTCCTTCGGCAGCTGGTAGACCGTGGTCAGCAGTTCCCACGCGAACTTGATCGCGTCGTGCTTGAAGTAGTCGCCGAACGAGAAGTTGCCGAGCATCTCGAAGAACGTGTGGTGGCGCGCCGTGTAGCCGACGTTCTCGAGGTCGTTGTGCTTGCCGCCCGCGCGCACGCTGCGCTGCGCCGTCGTGGCGCGCGAGTACGGACGCGGGTCCGTGCCGAGGAACACGTCCTTGAACTGGACCATGCCCGAGTTCGTGAACATCAGCGTGGGGTCGTTACCGGGCACGAGGCTCGACGAGCGGACGATCGTGTGGCCCTTCGATTCGAAGAATTTGAGAAATTTCTCGCGGATTTCGGCAGCTTTCATGGCGTGCGGGGACAGTCTGGCAAAGACGGCTTCAAACGCCGGCGCCCTTGGGCGGCGCGCGGCGGCATGGATTCGGAAACGGTCGATTATACGGGATCGGGGCCGGCTTCCGGGCAAAGCGCCGGCAAAGCGGCTCGGCCATCCGGACGGCCCGGCTGGGCCACCCGGATGGCCGATTCGCCTTAAGATGCTCGGCATGCCAATTCGCCTTGCCCGCCAAGGCCAGCCATGAAAGGAGACGATTCGACGATGGGTGCCCTGAGCCATATCCGCGTGCTGGACCTCACCCGCGTGCTCGCGGGCCCGTGGTGCGCGCAGACGCTTGCCGATTTCGGCGCGGACGTGATCAAGGTCGAGCGCCCGGGCGCCGGCGACGACACGCGCCACTGGGGGCCGCCGTACCTGAAGGACGCGGACGGCGCGGATACCGCCGAGGCCGCGTACTACCTGGCGGCGAACCGCAACAAGCGCTCGGTGACGGTCGACATCGCCACGCCCGAGGGCCAGCAGATCGTGCGCGAACTCGCCGCGCAAAGCGACGTCGTGCTCGAGAACTACAAGGTCGGCCAGTTGAAGAAATACGGGCTCGATTACGAATCGCTGCGCGCGGTGAAGCCCGACCTCGTCTACTGCTCGGTCACCGGCTTCGGCCAGACGGGCCCGTACGCGCATCGTGCCGGCTACGACTTCATCGTCCAGGGGATCGGCGGCTTCATGAGCATCACCGGCGAGCGCGACGGCGAGCCGGGCGGCGGCCCGCAAAAGGCCGGCGTCGCGATCGCCGACCTCGCGACCGGCCTCTACTCGACGATCGCGGTGCTCGCCGCCCTCACCCACCGCGACCGGACGGGCGAAGGCCAGTACATCGACATGGCGCTGCTCGACGTGCAGGTCGCGCTGCTCGCGAACATGAACACCAACTTCCTCGCGAGCGGCAAGCCGCCGGTGCGCTGGGGCAACGCGCATCCGAACATCGTCCCGTACCAGACGTTCCAGACGAGCGACGGGTGGATCATCGTCGCGGTCGGCAACGACGGGCAGTTCCGCAAGTTCGTCGAGGCCGGCGGCCGGCCCGAGCTGGCCGACGACGAGCGCTTCGCGACGAATCCGTCGCGCGTGCGCCACCGCGACACGCTGGTGCCGATCCTCGCGAAAATGGTGAAGGCGCGCGGCAAGGCCGACTGGATCGACGCGCTCGAAGCGGCCGGCGTGCCGTGCGGGCCGATCAACGATCTCGACGAGGTGTTCGACAACGAGCAGGTCGTCGCGCGCGGGATGCAGGTGTCGCTGCCGCATCCGAGCGGCGCGGACGCGAAGCTCGTGCGCAACCCGATCCGGATGAGCGTGACGCCGCCCGACGCGCGTACCGCCCCGCCGCTGCTCGGCGCACAGACCGACGACGTGCTGCGCGACATGCTCGGCTACGACGACGCGAAGATCGCCCGGCTGCGCGCTAAACAGGCGATCTGAGAGGCGATCCGAGAGGCGATCCGGGCACGGCGCCCGGCGCGGGCACCGGCGGGCAGGCGGCGGCCGCGGCTGCCCCGCCGCGCGCCGTCAGCCGCGGCGGGCGAGCGCGTCGAGCCAGCCGCGCGCCTCGGGCCAGTCGCCGAGCCCGCTGTCCGCATTGATGTGGCCACGCGGGCCGATATCGTGGAAAGCGCTGCCCCATGCGTTCGCGCAACTGCGCGCGAACGCGGGCGAGCCGTACGGATCGTCGCTGCTGGCGACGACGCAGGTCGGAAACGGCAGCCGTTCGAGCGGCACGGGCCCGAAGCCGTGCGCATCGGCCGGAAACGCGGGGCCGCCCGGGTCGGGCAGCGCGACGAGCAGCGCGCCGCGCACCTTCGCGAGCGCGGCCGGGCGCGCATAGCGGGTCGCCCACCACGCGGTGGTGAGCGTGCCGAGACTGTGGCCGGCGATCAGCACCGGCCCGGGCGCGGCTTCGACCGCACGATCGAGCGCGAGACACCAGCCGTTGCGGAACGCACGGTCCCAGTCGGGCATCGCGACGCGCGAGAAACGTGCATCGGCACGCTCCCAGCGGCTCTGCCAGTGAAGCGGGCCCGAATTGGCGTAACCCGGCAGGACGAGAACGGGAAATGAGCTCATGGAAGGTGCGTCGACGGGTGAAATCGTTATATGGCGTCGACGCAGTGTCGCACACCCGTTCCTCCCTGATGCTGCCTGTCTGAAACCGGAAGGATGTGCAAGGGGCCGGGACGCGTGCTGGACGGCGTCGCGACCGGACGACGAGCCGCGTTGCACGCGGCTCGCGTCATGTCATCGATCAGCGCACGTTCGCGCCGACGATACCGCCCGCCGCGGCGCCGGCGACCGTGCCGAGCGGGCCGCCCGTCACCAGGTAACCGAGCGCGCCGCCCGCGGCCGCGCCGATGCCGGCATTGCGCTGCGTATGCGTCATGGCGCACGCGCCGAGTTGCGACAGGGCCGCGACGATCACGGCGGTACGAACGATAAACGTGGTCTTCTTCATCATGATTGTTGGTGTCCTCTCGCCGCGCGGTTAGGCGAACGGCGGTATCGAATCGGTGAAGCCATCATAGGCAACGCCAAACGGCCCGGGCAATCCGATTTACGTCGTGTTACAGCCGACACAATATCGAGATAATCCGTCGAAACCCGTGCCTGCCGCGCCGCCAGCCGCGCGGGACGGACCCCGGTCAGGTAGAATCACGGGATTAAACCGGCGCGACGCGCCGACACAACCTGACGCCATCCGCATGAGCACCGAACGCAACGACGCCCCCGCGGCTTCCAATTTCATCCGCAACATCATCGACGACGACAACCGCACCGGCAAATGGGGCGGCCGCGTCGAAACACGCTTCCCGCCCGAGCCGAACGGCTACCTGCACATCGGCCATGCCAAGAGCATCTGCCTGAACTTCAGCGTCGCACGCGACTACGGCGGCGTGTGCCACCTGCGCTTCGACGATACGAACCCGGAAAAGGAAAGCGTCGAGTACGTCGACTCGATCGTCGACGCGGTGCGCTGGCTCGGCTTCGACTGGCGCAAGGACGCGGTCGATCACCAGTACTTCGCGAGCGACTACTACGACAAGCTGTACGAATTCGCCGAGCTGCTGATCCAGCGCGGCAAGGCATACGTCGACAGCCAGAGCGCGGAAGAGATGCGCGCGAACCGCGGCTCGCTGACCGAAGGCGGCAAGCCGTCGCCGTTCCGCGACCGCACGCCTGAAGAAAACCTCGACCTGTTCCGCCGCATGAAGGCCGGCGAGTTCAAGGAAGGCGAGCACGTGCTGCGCGCGAAGATCGACATGGCTTCGCCGAACATGAACATGCGCGACCCGGTGATCTACCGGATCCGCTACGCGCACCACTACCGCACCGGCGACGCGTGGTGCGTGTACCCGATGTACGACTACACGCACTGCATCTCGGATGCGCTCGAAGGCATCACGCATTCGCTGTGCACGCTCGAATTCGAGGATCACCGCCCGCTGTACGACTGGGTGCTGAACGAACTCGCGGAAGCCGGCATGTTCACGCGCCCGCTGCCGCAACAGATCGAATTCTCGCGGCTGAACCTCACGTACGCGATCACCAGCAAGCGCAAGCTGCTGCAGCTCGTCACCGAAGGCCACGTCGACGGCTGGGACGACCCGCGGATGCCGACGATCGTCGGCGTGCGCCGCCGCGGCTTCACGCCGGAGAGCATCCACCTGTTCTGCGAGCGGATCGGCGTGACGAAGATCGATTCGTGGATCGACATGAGCATCTTCGAAGGCGCGCTGCGCGACGACCTCGACGACAAGGCAGCGCGCACGGTCGCCGTGCTCGATCCGCTGAAGCTCGTGATCGACAACTACCCGGAAGACCTCGAGGAAGCGTGCACGGCGCCCGTGCATCCGCACCATCCGGATCGCGGCGTGCGTACGTTCCCGATCTCGCGCGAGCTGTGGATCGAGCGCGAGGATTTCGTCGAGAACCCGCCGAAGGGCTATTTCCGCCTGTTCCCGGGCAACAAGGTGCGCCTGCGCTACGGCTACGTGATCGAGTGCACGGGCTTCGACAAGGACGCCGACGGCAACGTGACGGCCGTGCACTGCAACTACTTCCCGGACAGCAAGTCGGGCACCGAAGGCGCGAACAACTACAAGGTCAAGGGCAACATCCACTGGGTCAGCGCGAAGCATGCGCAGCCGGCCGAAGTGCGGATCTACGACCGCCTGTTCAAGGAGCCGCATCCGGACGCGGGCGGCGCGAACTTCCTCGAGGCGCTGAATCCGGACTCGAAGAAGATCGTCCAGGCATACGTCGAGCCGGGCAACAGCGACATCGCGCCGGAAACGCGCGTGCAGTTCGAGCGTCACGGCTACTTCGTGGCCGATCGTGTCGATTCGAAGCCGGGCAAGCCCGTGTTCAACCGGATCGTCGGGCTGCGCGACAGCTGGGGCAAGCCGGCCTGACGGATCGTACAGGCGCGGCGCCGGTCGCCCGCGCCTGAGCCGTTCGTCATGCGCGGACAACGGCTGCGCCGATGCGCAGCCCGACCGGCCGCTCGCCGGGGCAGCCGGCCCCGAATGCCACGCGAGGAACCGTCGCCATGCCCTATTCGCTGCAGGCCATCGTCGCCAGATCCGGCGCATTTGCGTCCGCGCCGCTGCCGCGCGGGCTGCGCGTCGTCCGCCTGCGCGGCGACATCGACATGATCCCGCTCGACACCGCGTTCCGGAACGCTCACGCCATCCCGTTCTGCCCGTTGACCGACGGGGACGACACGGTGCTGCCGCCGGCACTTCTGTCGCTGTGTGAACAGTTGAGTGCGCACGCTGCACTGGCTTATGTCGAAGCCGAATTCTTCGGCGGCAGCGGCACCCAGGCGCATGCGCGCTTCGCGGATGGCCGCGCGAGCGGCCCGCTCGTCGTTTCGGACCATGCGATCAACGAAGCGCTTCGCGATCTCGGCGTCGCCAGGGGCGACGCGTTCGACGAATTCGAAGCGATCGGCCTCGACCAGCATCGCGACACCGATCGATGGCTGACCTGACTCGCCGGCGGCGAATCGGACGAACCATGAAAAAACCGGCTTGCGCCGGTTTTTTTATTGCCTGCCGGGGTTACGCGCCCGTCAACCGCCGATGCAGGTCCACCAGCGACAGCTTCGTGCGAAACAGCCGCGCGAGGCTGCGGCTCGCATACGCGTCGATGTCAGCCGGCACGGTCCAGCGATACGCATCCATCTCGGGAATCATCGAGCCGTCGCGGCGGCTCGGAAACAGCGACGTGCACGTGCACTGCGCGGGATCGATCTCGCCTTCGGCCACTTGCACCGCGAACAAGTGCAGATCCTTGTCGTGCCGGTACGCAAAGCGGCCGAGATCGAGCAACCGGGCCGGCGCCAGCGCGATGCCGGTTTCCTCGAGCAGTTCGCGCAGCGCGGCATCGGCCGGCGATTCGCCCGGCTCGCCCTGCCCCTTCGGGATGTCCCAGTGCGTGGTGTCCGTCGCATGCGCGAGGAACACGCGGCCGGCCGCATCGAGGATCACGACGCCGCACGACACCGTGCGCGGCGCGTCGCCCCGCTTCATCACGCGCGTGCTCAGCGCTTCTGCAACTGCCACTTGCCCGCGTCGGTCTTGCAGTAGACGGGCTTGAGCGTCATCGTCTGGCCCTTCGCGGTGATTTCGGTGGCGATTTGACGGCAGGTCTTGCCGTCCGTCTCGGTCGTGGTCGGCGTGAGCTTCGCATCGATCTGCGTGCCGCGGCCGCTGCTCTGCCACGCCGTGGTCTCGCCGTCCTTGCCTTCGTCGCGCACCTGCGCGGCGGCCTTCGCGAGCGACGCGCGGTCGGCCTTGCTGAAGTAGCTGAGCGGCGTGTCGTTCAGGAAATTCAGGTTGTTCTGCGCATGGGCGGGCAGCATCGCGGCTGCGCACGCGGCGCCGGCCAGCACGCGCGTGACGACGGAAAGGGATGCACGCATCGACATGTTGTTCTCCTTGGATGTTCGATCGAACGGCGCACCGCGCATGCCGGCGAACTGGCACGCACACTGCGCCTGTCAGCGAGCGAGGATAGCATGCGTGCCGCCTGCACCGCCTTCTAGTGGCCGCCCGGCGCGGCCGCTTGCTGATATCCGTCAGTCAACGCGCCGAGGAAGGCGATCACGTCCTTGATCTCGGCCGCGTTCAGCGCCGGCTGCTCGCCGCGCTTGCGGTCGAACGGCACCTCGCGGTTGATGTTCGGCCAGTAGCGTTTCGGCAGGTCGTCGTAGATCTGCACCTTGCCGTGCACGACCGGATAGAACTTCTCCGGATGAATGTCGCGCTCGACGTAGAAGCGCATCACGTCCTCGAGCGTGTGATAGACGCCGTTGTGGAAGAACGTCTTGCGCAGCGCGACGTTGCGCAGCGACGGCGTGCGGAACAACCCGCAGAATTCGTCGCGGCCCTTCAGGTCGGTACGCTCGGGGCCGCACGCGCCGAGGTCGTGGAAACGCGGGTCGCGATTGACGGGCAGCGCGCGATTGCGCGGCACCGCGATCGCGATCAGCCCGAAATCGCTGAACTGCGGCGGCGTGCCGTCGAGTGCGCGCTGGCTGATGTGGCAGCTCGCGCAGTTGCCCTTCTTCTCGTCGTTGAACAGCTGCAGGCCGCGCATTTCGGCCGGCGTGAGCTGCGCATGGCCCGCGAGATACGCGTCGTACTTGCTCGTGTACGGCGAGAACAGCTCGGGCGTCTGCTCGAACGTTTCGAGCGCGCGCAGCACGGCCTTGAACGTGGCCGCGTCGTCGTCGAGCACCTTCACGCCGAACACCGCGCGGAACTCCTCCGCGTACGGCGCGGCCTTCACGGCCTGCGCGACCTTCGCCGGCGAGCTGTTCATCTCGAACGGCGACGTGAGCGGAATGCGCGCCTGCTCGGCGCCCGTGTCGACGCGGCCGTCCCACGTGAGGCCGCCCGTCGGGCCCGCATCGACGCTCTCGTCGCCTTCGTCGTCGGAATCGTGGAAGTGCTCGGTGAACTGCGGCACGCCCTGCAGGTACTTGAGCGACGGCACCGCACGAAAGCCCGGATGCTTCATGTCGTCGCCGCCGAACTGCACGTCCAGCGCATTGGGCGGCCCGAATGCGTGATCGGGGCTGTGGCACGACGCGCACGCGAGCTTGCCGGAACCTGACAGCGTAGGGTCGAAGAAAAGTTGCTTGCCGAGCGCCGTCATCCGGCGCACGCCTTCGTAAACTTGTGCCCGCGTCTGCGGCTGGTTCATCGCGACCACGGCGCCGCTCGCGGCAACCGTTGCGGACGCAACGGGATGCGCGCCGCCCGGCGCACTCGCGGCCTGTGCGGACGGCGCACCGGCACCGGGCTGTCCGTCACAGCCGGCAACGGTGACGAGCGTGGCGGCCAGCGCGAATGCGCCGGCGAGATGCAGCCACGAACGCGCGAATGCGCCGGCTGTCGGTTGGCGAGGCTTCATCGATTCGTCGGAAAGTAGGTTCAGGAGCGGCCGGAGTTTATGTCAGCCGCATGACCGTTGCATGACGACTCGTCGACAGCCAATCGAAAGGACGCCTACACCCGCCTGTCAAATCGCACCCTCAAAATGCGTGCAGCCGGACATGCCACGGTCACCTCGCGAACCGGCGGTACACGAATGCGCCGGTTCCCCACGCGACAAGAGAGAGATAGAGAGTACAACGGATGAAAAACCACGCCTGGATTCGCTTTACACCGATCGCCGTTGCCGCGGCCGCCGCCCTCACCGCCTGCGGCGGCGACGACGTGCAGCAGCAGGGCCTGTCGACGGTCAAGAACGTCGTCGTGATCTACGCGGAAAACCGCAGCTTCGACAACCTGTACGGCAATTTCCCCGGCGCGAACGGCCTGCAGAACGTGACCGCGGCCAGCGCGCAGCAGAAGGACCGCAACGGCCAGCCGCTCGCGACGCTGCCGAAGGCCTGGGGCGGCCTGACCGCGAAGGGCGTGACGCCGGCCGTGACCGAGGCGATGACGGCCAACCTGCCGAACGCGCCGTTCGCGATCGACGACCCGAACGGCTTCAACACGCCGATGAGCGTGACGACGCGCGACCTGTATCACCGCTTCTACGAGAACCAGATGCAGATCAACGGCGGCAAGAACGACATGTTCGCCGCATGGGCCGACTCGGGCGGCCTCGTGATGGGCCACTACACGCCCGACGCGACGAAGCTGCCGCTGTGGAAGATCGCGCAGCAGTTCACGCTGGCCGACAACTTCTTCATGGGCGCGTTCGGCGGCTCGTTCCTGAACCACCAGTACCTGATCTGCGCGTGCGCGCCGTTCTACGCGAACGCGGACAAGAGCCCGGCCGCCGGTTCGATCTCGGCCGTCGCCGCCGACGGCAAGTCGCTGCAGCTCGCGAGCAACTCGCCCGCTTCCGCGCTCGACGGCGCGCCGAAGTTCGTGAACTCGGGCAACCTGACGCCGGACTTCTACGCGATCAACACGATGCAGCCGCCGTACCAGCCGAGCGGCAACAAGGCGGCGTCGGGCGGCGATCCGAACCTCGCCGACCCGTCGGCCGCGACGACGCTGCCGCCGCAGTCGCAACAGAACATCGGCGACCTGCTGACCAACGCGGGCGTGTCGTGGGCGTGGTACGGCGGTGCGTGGAACCAGGCACTGCAGGCCGCGCAAAGCGGCACGGCGAACGTGATCTACGGCCCGAACATGACGGCGCCGAACTTCCAGCCGCACCACCAGCCGTTCAACTACTACGCGAACCAGGCTCCGGGCAGCACGAGCCGCGCGCAGCACTTGCTCGACGGCGGCACCGACGGCAGCGAGTTCATCAAGGCGATCGACGCGGGCACGCTGCCGCAGGTCGCGTTCTACAAGCCGCAGGGCAACCTGAACGAGCACCCGGGTTACACGGACGTCGCGAGCGGCGACCAGCACATCGCGAACGTGCTCGCGCACCTGCAGGCAAGCCCGCAATGGAAGAACATGGTCGTGGTCGTCACGTACGACGAAAACGGCGGCTTCTGGGATCACGTGTCGCCGCCGAAGGGCGACCGCTGGGGCCCGGGCACGCGCATTCCGGCGCTGATCGTGTCGCCGTTCTCGAAGAAGGGTTTCGTCGACCACACGCAGTACGACACCGCGTCGATCCTGCGCTTCATCACGCGCCGCTTCTCGCTGCCGCGCCTCGCCGGCCTGCAACAGCGCGACGACGCGCTGAAGGCCAACGGCGGGCAGCCGATGGGCGACCTGACGAACGCGCTGCAACTGTCGCCGAACCTGTAACGGCATCGCGACAGGCGGGCCGGTGTCATCGCCGGCCCGAACGCACGAAGGGCGGCCTCCCGGCCGCCCTTTTTTCATCGGTGCGCGCGCGTCACCAGCCGTACTTCAGCTCGACCCCGACATAGTCGGCGTTGTGCCCGCCTGCCTCGCGGATCGCATCGCCGACCTGGAAATGCACGGCCTCGACCGCACCGATCAGGTTCGCGGCGATCGTCCAGTCGGCACGCAGCTGCACGTACATCCCCGTCCACGCCCCGCCCTTGCCTGCCGTGCCCGGCACCACCGCGTTGCCCTGCTGGTAGACCGCATCGCCGGTCGTCTCGCGCCACTGGAAACCGAGCGCACCGAGCAACGACAGGTTCGGCGACGGCTTGAGCGTCACCGACGGCTTCACGTGGATCAGGTTCGAATACCCGGTGAAGCCGGCGAGCGTGAAGTAATAGCCGTTCGGAAACAGCGGATTGAAGGTCTCGACGCGGCCGTCGTGCGGATGCCGGTCGCCCGACGCCGCATCGACCTGCAGCGCGATGCGCGGCGACCACGGCGCGTCGAGCCGGTAGCCCGCGATCGAGCCGACCGCCCACGCGCGGATCGTGCTGCTGCCGACCGTGCCCGTCTGCAGCATCGTTTCGAGATCCCAGTCGAAGCGGCCGTGCGTGCCGGTGTAACGCAGGTCCCACACGTCACGGCGCTCCGCGCCGCTCGCATCGAGAAAGCGCGCGCTGCTGCGGTTGTAGCGCGACCAGTAGCCCGACAGGTCGCCGGGCCCGACCGACTGCCGCTCGAAGCGCACGCCGCTGAACGTGAGGTCGCGGTTCGACACGTCGTCGAACGCGGACACGGTGCGGTTCTGCACCGGCTGCGTCGCATACGCGATGAAGCGCCACTTCCGGTACTCGTAGTCGGCCCACACCGCATCGAACGCCAGCCGCACGTTCGGGCCGTCGCGCGCGGCGATGAAGCGCTGCAGGTCGAACGCCATCTCCTGCCGGCCGACGCGGAACTTGAACGTCCCGCCGCCGAGCGCGCCCGTGTAGGTCGCGAACGCCTGCTCGAGATCGAGCGGGTTCCTGTCGACCGGCGAGATCGTGTTCTTGCCGAATGCGCGGTCGTCCTGCAGCTGCACGAAGAACTGCCAGTGCTGGCCGAGATGCGCATCGGCATGCACCTCGACACGCTGGATCAGGTACGTATCCGATTGCGCGGAGCCGATGCCGAACAGCGGCGCGTCGTTGGTCTCGAGGCGCTCGCGCAGGTTCACGCCGAGCGACAGATAGGAGGCCGGATCGTTGCCGAGCGGGATATATTTCAAGCCGTCGAGCGGTGCGCGCGGCACGCACGGATTCGCGAGCACCGACCAGTCCTCCTGCCAGCGGTTGAACAGCACGGTCGGCCGCTTGGCCGTGCAGGTCGCGGCGGGTGCGCCATCGGCGGCGGCCGGTGCGGTCTCCGCATCCGCTCGAGCCGCATCGGTACCCGCGAGCAGCAGCCCCGCGACGAGCGACGCGCGGGCAAGCCGGTCGAGGCGAGCGGCTCGCGGCGTCGCCCGAAGCTGCCCGCCCGCCGCAGCCGTTCGGTCACGCTCGCGTGCATCCGCGCGGCCCGCTCGCCGGTCGCGGCCGCCGCGCATCCCGCCGCGCCGCCCGATCACGCATGCTCCCGCGCGGCGGTGCCGGCGGACATCCCCGCGCAGGCCGCCAGTCCCGCGAGCGCGACGGCCGGAGCCAGCAGCGCCCAGAACCCGAGATAGCGAAAGCCCAGCGCGCCGGCCATCGCGCCGAGCGCGAACGCGACGATCGCCGGCCACATCTTCGCGAAGCGCGCGCGTGCCGCCGTGCGCACGCTGTCGGGCGTGCCGGCGGACAGCAGGTCGACGACGTCGAGAATCGCCTGCGTGACGTTGCCGGTCATCACCGTGTTCGGCACGCCGGCGCGCGCGATCACGCGCGGATGCGCGTTCTGGATGCCCATCGCGAACGTGCCGACGATGCCGGCCAGCAGCACCGGCAGGCTGTCGGATTGCGTGACGGGCGACGCCCACACGCCGGCCGCGCAGAAGCCGAGCAGCAGCACGGCCTGGACCGCATGCAGCGCCCGCGTGCCCTGCCACGCGGGCCGCCCGGAAAACGCGCGCGCGATCAGGCTGCTCGCGACGACACCGCACACGAACGCGGGAAACACGCTCAGCTTCAGCAGGACGCCCTGGCCGAACCCCGCGGCCCCCGCGCCGATCAGCACGAAGTTGCCGGTCACGTGCGCGGTGAACAGCCCGAACAGCGCGACGAAGCTCAGCGTGTCGACGAAGCCGGCCACCGCGGCAAGAATCGTGTCCTCGTGCTTCATCGCGCCGCACCCGCGTGGATCTCGGCGACATAACCGCCGGGGAACCGGACCAGCGCCGCGTCGCGCCCGTCCGCCGTGTACGGCGGCACGAGCACGTCGACGCCGGCCGCCCTGGCTTTCTCCAGCGTTGCGGCCAGGTCGGGCACCTCGTAGCCCGTCGTCTCGTGCCCGTACGGATAAGGCAGGTGGCCGTCCGTCACGAGCACCGTCATCTTGCCGAAGCCCGACGTGATGCGAATGCGGCGATAGGTGTCGTTCGGGCGGCCGATCTCGACGCCGGGCGCCTTCAGATCGTCGGACACCACCTTGCCGTTCGAAAACTTGACGAAGTCGTGCACGAACTTGCGCACGCTCTGCGGAGACACGTACACGCGATTCTCCGGGATCGTCTGAAGTGCGTCGTACTTCGGCGCCTGCGTGTGCCAGTAGAGCTGCATCTTCACGCCGCCCGTCCACGCGATCACCGCATCGCGGCCGATCGGATCGGGGAACGTGTCGACGATCACTTCCGCGCCGTGCTCGCGCGCCACCTTCATCGCCGCATCCATGTCGGTGACGAGATAACCCGTGCGCTCCGCGCCGAACGGCCAGGGAGTCGGCGTCTTGAAGCCGAACACCGAGATCGTGCCGGCCGGCGTGAACACGAGCTGCGACATCGTCTGGCTCGGCGTCGGCGTGACCTGGAACACGCCCTGCTTCGACTTGCTGCCGCCGAACGTCGC
>Ga0209566_100907_pt1 | contig 14077 bp, 10 predicted proteins | sample Araplavi_mTSA_r2_2_FD_184287 | JGI IMG/M metagenome (GOLD analysis project Ga0209566, IMG submission 184287) | Arabidopsis root microbial communities from North Carolina, USA - plate scrape CL_Cvi_mTSA_r2 (SPAdes) (version 2) | ecosystem: Host-associated > Plants > Roots > Endosphere | place...
TGTCGACCGCGACGCCAACCGGCAATCTGAACGTGCCCATTGCAGCGCGTTACTACCGCACAGGAACCGTCGTGGCGGGCCGCGCAAACGCGAGCCCGACACTGCGGTTTGACTACAACTGAGGCCGCTCGGTCACAAGAAACGGGGAAGAAGGTATATGGCGATGTTCATCAAGAGAATGATGTATGGCCTCATGGCCATTGCTGCGTTCTATGTTTCACAAAACGCATATGCGATTACCTGTGTTGGTGTAAACGCCCAAACCATCGCCGAAATGGGGAATGTGCCAGATCGGGGTGGGATAGGCGCCTCTCTGGGGACATATACGGCTGCACCAGTGGGGACCCCGTGGACCGCCAACTGCGCACCAGGCGGCGACCCAGACCCCTTGATCTTCATTAGAACCGGGGGGTTTGGCGCTGACCCGCAAATTCTGCTGCCGGAAGCGGCTAATAACCGCTATGGCTTCAGGGTCCGATACAACGGTGCCGTGGTGACAACGAGTTCACGGATAACAGTCGGGTCGATTAGTGGGAGCGGCAGGCAAACCTATACGCAGGGTGGCACCTTTACCGTTGAAGTGGTCAAGCTGCGCAATGATGGCACCGGTATTACCCCTGGGCTCGTTCTTCTCGGGCAGGCGAAATTCACCAATAACTCGGTTGGCTACAACGTATACGCGCGCATTTCGAGCATTGCGGCGCCAACATGCACCGTCAACACCGGGAGCGTCACCATTCCGCTGGGCAATGTCGCGGGCAGCTCATTCGGTAGCGTGGGTTCGGTCTCCACGACCAGCGCGGCGCAAAATATTGCGTTGAGTTGTACGTCTTCGCCACGCGTCAACATGACGTTGCAAGGCACGCAAGCCGCTGGCGGCCCCAATACGACGGTGGCGCTAACGGGCGCGGGCGGTGCCGGTGTTGCCCAGGGCATCGGTGTGCAGATCCTGTATGGCGGTAACCCGCTGGTCGTCAATTCCACGACCCCGACGGTCGTGAGCACCGCTGCTGGCGCCTCGTTGAATGTGCCCGTCAACGCGCGCTATTACCGCATTGGAGCCGTCGTGGCTGGCCGTGCAAACGCGAGCCCGACACTGCGGTTTGACTACAACTGAGGCCGCTTAGGCCACGAGCAAAGAAGAAAGGGCTTGAACCAACGACGGTTCAAGCCCTTTCTGCATATTGGGCGCGCTCAAGCGCGTGGCGCCATCAAGCCGGCGCAAAAAACCGCTCGTGCAGTTCGTCCAGCCCCAGCGTGCTGATCACCTCATGCAGCCGCTCGGTCGGGCGTTTGCGCGGCAGGTTCTTGTACTGGGCAATGATCAGCTCGTTCTTCATCGAGTGTTCCCAGCCGACCAGCTCCGTCACGCTCACCTGATAGCCGTGGGCTTCAAGCTGCAGGCAGCGCAGCACGTTGGTGACCTGGCTGCCGAACTCACGCGTGTGCAGCGGGTGGCGCCAGATTTCCGTGAGTGCGTTGCCCAGCGATTTGCTCTTGTTCTTGCGCAGCACGCCGGCCACCTCGGCCTGGCAGCACGGCACGAGCACGATGTACTGCGCGTGTTTTTCCAGCGCAAAGCGGATCGCATCGTCGGTGGCGGTATTGCACGCGTGCAGCGCGGTCACGATGTCGATGGTGGCCGGCAGCTTGTCCGACGTGATCGACTCCGCCACCGACAGGTTGAGGAACGACATGCCCTTGAAGCCGAGCCGCGCGGCAAGTTCGGTGGACTTGGTGACCAGCTCTTCGCGCGTTTCAATGCCGTAGATGTGCGAGGTGCCATCGCCGGGTTGCTCCTTGCAGAACAGGTCGTACAGGATGAAGCCGAGGTACGACTTGCCCGCGCCATGATCGACCAGCGAGACGTGGCCCTTGGCCTGCTGCACGTCGGCCATCAGCGGCTCGATGAACTGGAACAGGTGGTAGACCTGCTTGAGCTTGCGGCGGCTGTCCTGGTTCATCTTGCCGTCGCGCGTGAGGATGTGCAGTTCCTTGAGCAGCTCGATGGACTGGTTGGGGCGGATTTCGTGGGTGTTGTTGGACATCGTGCGTGAATCAATGTTGATGCGTCGACCAGCAGGTTCTATGCGTCGACCAGCAGGGTTTTACGCGTCGACCAGCAGGTCGAGGGGCACATTCAGTGCGTCGGCCAGCTTCTTGAGCAGTTCGGCGGTGCCGCCGCGCTGCCCGGTTTCGATCTGGCTGAGATAGGGCTTGCTGATGCCGGTGGCTTCGGCCAGGGCGTCTTGGGTCATGCGGCGGTAGTTCCGCCATGCGCGCACCGGGTGATCGCCGGCGAGCTGGGCGTCCACCACGGCTGCCGGCACTCGGAAGCCATCGTCTTCGGCCTTGGCTTGGTCGAACAGTGTTTCGTCGTCCAGGTCTTCGGCCAGATGTTTGATGCGGTCCCAAAGCTCAATGGGCACCACGGCAAATTCACGGTGTCCGTCACGTTCGATGAATTGGACTTGGGTCATTTGTATGCGCCTCCGCGCGGTTTGATGGCCAGCACCACGATCACAACGCGGCCATCTTCAATTTGGTACAGCACGCGCCAGTCGCCCACGCGGAGCCGGTAGCCGTCACGCCCCGCGAGCGTTTTGGCATTCGGGTTCGGGGCATAGGGATCGATTGCAAGTGCATCGATCTTGGCGCGAACCGTGATTGCTACGTTGCGAGGCATGGCCTTCAGTGCTTGGACGGCCTGCTTGGTGAACTCAAGTGCGTACATGCCGCGATATTAGCAAATTGCTAACAATTATGCTAACTATGTTTGCAATCGGGTTTGCCCGAGTCGGAGCCCGGATGTGACAATGGCGGCCCTCTTGCTGTCACGCTTCCGTTTCACTCCCCGCATGTCCGAACCGAAAAATGCCCCCCTCGTCGCCATCATCGGCGCCGGCCCTGCCGGGCTGATGGCCGCTGAAGTGCTGTCCCGCCATGGCGTGCGGGTGGAGGTGTTTGACGCCATGCCATCGGCGGGGCGCAAGTTTCTGCTGGCGGGCATCGGCGGGATGAACATCACGCATTCCGAGCCGATGGAGGCGTTTCTAGGGCGCTATCGTGCGCGCCGTGATGTGCTGGCGCCGTTCATCGAGCGCTTCAGCCCTGATGCGCTGCGCGCGTGGATTCATGGGCTCGGCATCGACACGTTTGTCGGCAGCTCGGGCCGTGTGTTTCCGACCGAGATGAAGGCGGCGCCGCTGCTGCGCGCGTGGCTGCATCGGCTGCGCGAAGCGGGTGTGCAGTTACACATGCGGCACCGCTGGGTAGGCTGGGGCGAGCCTTCTGCGCATGCCCACACACTGCGCTTCAGCACGCCAGAGGGTGAGCGCATCGCGCAGGCCGACGCCGTGGTGCTGGCCATGGGCGGCGGCAGCTGGCCGCGCCTGGGTTCCGATGGCGCCTGGGTGCCGCTGCTGGAAGCGCGCGGCGTGCAGGTGCAGCCGCTCCAGCCCGCCAACTGTGGGTTCGATGCGGATTGGAGCACGTACTTTCAGGAGCGCTTTGCGGGGCAGCCGGTCAAGTCGGTTGCCATCGGCTTGCCGTCGGGCGAGGGCGGTGCGCTGCAGTTCCGCCAGGGCGAGTTCGTCGTCACGCAGACGGGGGTGGAAGGCAGCCTCGTCTATGCGTTATCCGCGCCGATCCGCGATGCGCTGTTGGCGGCGGGTGAAGCAACGGTCTGGCTGGACTTGGCACCCGGTTGGAGCGCACAACGCGTAGCCGATGAACTGATGCGCCCGCGCGGCGCGCGCTCCATGTCGAGCCATCTGCAGAGCAAGCTGAACATCACGGGCGTGAAGCTGGGGCTGCTGCGCGAATGCCTGAGCAAGGAAGCGTTTGCCGATCTGCCTCAACTCGCCAAGGCCATCAAGGCGTTGCCGCTGCGCCTGACGCGCGCCCGGCCCATTGACGAGGCGATCAGCAGTGCCGGTGGTGTCGCATTTGAGGCCTTGGATGCCAGGCTGATGATCGAGCGCGTGCCCGGCGTGTTCTGCGCGGGCGAGATGCTCGATTGGGAAGCGCCGACGGGCGGCTATCTGCTGACGGCGTGCTTTGCGAGCGGCGCCGCTGCGGGGCAGGGCGCGCTCGACTATGTAGCGGCATTGCACCGCTAACGCATCAACGCGCTTTCAGGCGCCACAGCGACGTCACTTCGGCAACGCGCGCTTTGTACAGCGGGTCGCTCTCATCCGATGCCTTGGGGTGCTTCGGCTTGATGTCTTCGCGGCCGACGACTTGCAGGCCGGCTGCATCGATCATCGCCAGCAGGGCTTCGCGCGTGCGCAGGCCCAGGTGCTCGGCAAAGTCGGACAGGATTAGCCAGCCCTCGCCGTTGGGCTCCAGATGCGCGGCAAGGCCATCGAGAAAGCCGCGCAGCATGCGGCTGTCCGGGTCATAGACGGCACGCTCGATCGGCGAGCTGGGCCGCGCCGGCACCCACGGCGGGTTGCAGACGACCAGCGGCGCGCGGCCTTCGGGAAACAGATCCGCTTCAATGACGTCGACCTGGGTTTGCAGCCCGAGGCGCGCTACGTTCTCGCGCGCGCAGGCGAGGGCGCGTGGGTCCTGATCGGTGCCGATGATGCGCTTGACGCCGCGCTGGGCGAGCACCGCAGCCAGCACGCCCGTGCCCGTGCCGATGTCGAACGCCAGCGCCTTCGACGGCAACGGCGCCTTCGCCACCAGATCAATGTATTCCCCACGCACTGGCGAGAACACGCCGTAGTGCGGGTGAATGCGCCCGTCGCCCGATGTGCCCAGCGCGGGAATCTCGACACCCTTCTTGCGCCATTCGTGCGCGCCAATCAAACCGAGCAGTTCGCGTAGTGAGACGACGGATGCGGCAGTGCCCGTGCCGTACGCCTCGGTGCAGGCGTCACGCACGTCGGGCGCGCGGCGCAGGGGGATCGTGTAATCCGCATCCAGCGGAATCAGCAGCATGCCCAGCGTGCGGGCCCGCTGCGATTGGGCTTGCCGGTGCAGGTTGAACGCATCGATGGGCGAGGCGGCTTCCTTGCGCGGCTTGCCGGATTTGCCGGATTTACGGTGGTCGGTGCGGCGGTCGGTGCGGCGAGATAGGGCCTGCAGCAGTTGGCGTGCGTTCTGGAAGTCGCCTTGCCAGAGCAGGGCGGTGCCTTCGCAGGCGAGGCGGTAGGCGGTATCGGCCGAGGTGCGGTCATCGGCGACAACCACGCGCTTGGGCGTCGGGTTGCCGGCTTCGGAGCGCCAGAGGGCGGTGTGGACGGCGTCGCTGGCGGTTTCAGGACGGTCGTCGGTCCAGCTGAGAGTGGGGTGATCGGTCACGGGTGGTATCGGAAGGCGGCGGGCCAACGTGCGCCCAAAAGCTGGGCGCACGGGGAAACCGCGACACGATACCGCCCGTGACGCCAACGCACAATGCCGGCCGGGTGCCGGGCCGTGCACGTTGGTGGTTGGCGCGGTGTGGTAGCGGCTCAGTATTGGACGAACAGCTTCACGCCGTCGCCCAGCTTGCAGGTGTACGACACTTGGCTTTGCAGCGTGTAGGCGGGCATGGCGAAGATGTACGACGCGAAGTGGGCCGTGCCGGTGGCGTCGATGGTGTAGCGCAGGAACTGGGTGAGGGGCGTGCCATCCTGGCGGACGGTGAAGTGCGTGTCGGCAAAGCTGAGCGTGTGGTCGGGCAGGACGCGATAGGCGCCGACGGTCAGCCCGCCGCGTGTGGTGCCGGCCGGGGTGCTGGGCGTGTCGCCCGTGCAGCGGGTGAGGTCGATGGTGGCGTTCAGTTGTTTGCCGGCGGCCAGCGCATGCTCGATGGCCACGACATCTTGCATGGGGATGGCCGGGCCCTGTGCGAGTGCTGGCGAAACCGCCACACAGGCGGCGATGCAGGCGAGGGAGCGAATCAACATTGGCGTCATGGTTGGTTTGGGTGGGTCAACAGAAAAAAGCAGCAACAAAAAAAGGACCCGCTGTCGAAGCCGGGCCCCCTTGTGGTTGGCATGCGCGGGTGTGTGATGTCGCGCTTGTTCTTGCTATGAGAAGGAGCGTAGACGAAGCCCCGCCCGATGTCCGGCTTCAAGTCTCAACTTTGTTCAGTGCCTGCCGCGCGCAGGCAAAAAAGAACCCGCCATAGAGGCGGGTTTGGATCGTCCAAAAACACACAACAGGGAGACAACGCCGCAGCGTTGTCATGGCGCGATCGCTTGATCGTGCAGCGTTGACGCATCCGCATGCCGACCATGCCAGGGACATAGCGGCGGAACCATAGAGGGGCCATGATTCCGCCTTACCCGGCACGGCGCTGGGCCTGCGGTCGTGTCAAGCTGGGCGCGACTGTAGCAGTGCTGCCGCGCTGAATCCATACCGTGCGCGATGTTGTGAGGATTGATGATTTTTCCGTGCATGGACCGACTCACCGGCCTACCGGCTGAACCGCTCGCGCAGGCTCGCGCTTTGGTTGAGGTTGGTCAACATGGCGTCGAGCCAATGGTCGTCGGGCGGTGTGTGCGGCGTGCTGGTGGCGAGCGTTGCGCTTTCCGCTGACTGGCTTGGCGTGTGCCGCAAGGTGATTGGCCGCATGGGTTGGGCCATCGGCTGGGTCCCATCGCGCTGTGGTTGCGCGGCGGACTCTTGCGCGCGCACGGGCGCGCGGGCCGCAAGCTTGCGATTGAGGATGCCTTCCACCGCGCGCGCGTAGATGCCGTTTTCTCCGGGCGATTCCGAGTGGTAGGCCCCAATGGCCTGCCAGCTGTTGCCGTGCAATTGCACCTTGCGTGCCAAGTGCCACGCCGCCACGTAGGCGCTCACGCACGGGTCGTACAGCGCTTGGCGGCCGATGCCGTAGCGGGACAACTCGGGCAGGTGGATCGTGTTGATCTGGAACATGCCCAGGTCTTCGCTGCCGTTGCGGTTGCGGTTGTGTGCCTGCGGGTTCAGGTGCGATTCCTGGTAGCCGATGGCGCGTAGCACCTGCGCGTTCACGCCGTGGTAGGCGGCGGCATCGTCAATGCAATCGGCGAGTGCGTGCGTTGGCAGGCAGGCCAGCAGCGCGAGCAGGCTGCGCGGCCACGCACTACGCGTGCGCATGTTCGGGCGCTCCGGTGCAGCGGCGCACAAGCGGGTGGCGCTGTTGCAGACGTTGTTGCAGCCAGGTGTGATGCGTGTCTCGGCGCACGGCCGGTCGCGCAACGTGGGCGTGGGCGCGGCGTTCGCGCGCGGCCAGGGTGCGGGGCGGTGGGGCATGCATGATGACTCTCGTGCAATGAAGATGCGCCGATCATAGAAACGCGCGCGGCGTAGTGGCCCCACCCGCAGCGAACTCGCCTGCGCTGGAGCGAAGTGGCATCGCCCGGTGGTTACCTCTTGGGGTTCGGTGCAAGCGCGACGGGTTCGTGCCAGTACGTGGCGTGGTGTGTCGTGCCCCATACGATGGAGGAACAGGCGGAAAGGGTTGACTGCTTTCTGCTGATGGCCACTTCATCTTCTTCAGGCGACATCATGCAATCACATTTCGAGAGTGCCTCTTTGCATCCAGAGCCGGGTGCGTTTGCGGGCCGGCTGTCGCGCGCGTTGCGGCGTGCGCTGCAGCGCGTTGTCCATGGCAAACAGCCGCCGGTTTCGGCCCGCGCTCACGCGCTATTGCCGCATCACGAGCGCCAGCCCGCACCGGCGTCTTCACGTGCGCAGCATCAACTGCGTGCCGTGGCCGCGCGCGATGCATTGCGCATTCAACAGACCGTGCCGCATGGCCATGGCTTGCGCGCCGCCGAACCCGCAACGGAGGGCAACCGCTGGCTGGCGGTGTGCGACGCCGTGGCCGGTTGGCAGCAAGACATGGCGCGCCGGCTGCACCGCTATAGCGGCCCCTTGCTGGCCGATACTCACCAGCCGACTGCGCAAGGACTGGCACTGGCCGCGACGCGCATGTTGCTGGCCATGCAGCAGCACAACCGGCATCTCGTGCTCGACAGCATTCCGGTGATGCGCTTGCCCGCCGCGTTGTGCCTGGCGGATCAGCTTGAGCAATTGGTGATCCACGATTGCGACGTGTTTGAGTGGCCGGCGTCGGGCGGGTTGCCGCTGAACCTGAGCGTGCTGCACTTCTCGCGCAACCCGCGCCTGACCGCGCTGCCAGGGCGCATCGGCAAGCTGTTGCAACTGCGTGAGGTGGTGGTGCTGGATTCGCCGTTGCGGGCGCTGCCGGCGTCGCTGTCGCAACTGCCCCGGCTCGAGCGCTTGGTGCTGCAGGGCACGGATCTGCGCATCGTGCCGGTGGAGCTTGGCGCGCTGACACACCTGCAAACGCTTAGCCTGGCATCGAGCCGCCTGCTGACGCAATTGCCCATCAGCCTCGGCCAGTTGGGCCAGTTGCGCCAACTGAACCTGCGCGGCAACCCACTGCTGGCGGCATTGCCCGACACGCTTGGCAACCTCGTCTTGCTGGAGCGATTGGACCTGCGTGATGCACATGCGATGACCGCGCTGCCCGACACGCTCGGCCGCCTGCACAAGCTGCACGCCCTGGATGCATCGGGCATGTCGGCACTGGCGGCGCTGCCCGAGAGCATCGGCCAGTGCGCCGCGCTGCGTACGCTGCGGCTGCGTGATTGCCTGGCGCTGCGCGCCTTGCCGGCGTCTGTCGGACAGTTGAACAAGCTGGAACATCTGGACCTGCGCGGCTGCTATGCGCTGTCCGACTTGCCCGATACGCTGCGTGCCCTGCCGGCGGGCTGCCGCATCGATGTGCCCGCGCACCTGCTGGCCCGTCTGGCCGATTTGCGGCCCGGCACACCGCACGCCAGCGAACGCCGCGCCGTCAGCGTGATCGACTGGAACGCACTGCGTGAAAGCTGGCGCGCACGCCTGCAGCCTTATGGCGGCGAGTACGGCAGCGACGCGCTGCATATCTGGCTGGAGCGCTACATCAACACCGTCGCGCCCGACGTGGTGCGTGCGCACCGGGATTCCCGCCGCTTGGCACTGCTGATCGATGGCCTGTGCGATTCGGCGGTGCTGCGCAGCCACGTCTTTCAGCGTGCGCACGAGCGCTATGCGCTTGGCGATCTGGATGATGGCGGGCTGCCGCTCAATGAACTGATGACCTTGCTGCTCAACGAGCGCCTGCGTGACCACACATTGCCGGAGGATGCCGCCAGCAACCTGCTGCGCACGGAGGCCTTTGCCACGCTGTTGGAGCGCGACGCCGCCAATGGCTCCCTCGACGAGGCTGTCCAGCAGCTTGCACAGTGGGCGCCGCTGCAGGGCTATGTCGAACGCTATGTCGGGGCGGGTGGTGATGGCGCGCGCAGGCACATTGCCGTGGCGCGCACCTGGCTGCGCGCTGCATAAAGCGCTGTCAGTGCTCTGATGTACCCGAGGCCGGCGAATGCCGGCCTTGTTGTTTCTGGCGGCAGCGACGTTGCCTGCGGGCGAAGGATAAAAAAACGCCAGCCTACGTTGTCCGTAGGCTGGCGGCAGCGTGGTCGCGGCTTAGGATTGAGCGCCGCCGTTCTCGGCTGGGAAGGCGTTGCCCAGGAGTGCCTTGCGGCGCTCGAGTTCGGACTGCGCCTCTTTCCCGATCGGCAGACCGGCCAGGTTGGGGCTGCCGAGTTGCTGCAGCTGGTCGAGGCTCGCCTGCTTGACCGATGCCTTGGCCGGCTGCAGGCGCGTACGCAACTGGCCGGCGGTACCGGTGGGTTGCGGCGCGCCGTGCAGGGCGGTCTGCGTGCGCGTGTTCTCGCGTTGCAAGCCCTTCGGATCGCGCAGCAGGGTCTGGATGCCAGTGTTGCGTTGATCGGCGTGGAGCAGTGCGGCCGAGTTGATCGCCCGCGTGTTGCCGATGATCTTGGAGAACGCGTCGAGCAGCGGTCGGCCCTCGTTCGAGTTGCACAGATAGTCGGCGCGCGCTTCGATGGTCGGCAAGGACTGCAGGTGTGCACGCATGGCATTCAGGTCAAGATGGCTGACGTCGATGGGCTTGGTCAGCGGCTCGGCCAGCTTGAACGCTTCCTCGCCCTTGGCGGTGGAGCCCGGCGCGTGCGCGGCCACCTGCGCCGACACCTGTGCCGCGCGGGCAAAGGGCGTTGCGGCGTGGTAACGCACGAACTCGTTCTTGATCACGGGCGCGCGATCCTCTGCCGCTGCCGTGTCGATCTCCTGCCGGGCTGCCGCGTACTTGGCCACCACGTCGACCATGAGGTTCGGGTTGGCTAGATAGCGGTCGCGTTGGACTGGGTTGGCGTCAAAGGCTTGCCGCAGTGCTGCATCTTCGCGGTTGGCTTCGGCATCGACGATCTTGGACAGGAACGGGTGCTGCATGATCAGGTAGCTCGTGTCGGTGCCCACGATTTCGCCGGCGAAGCTCTGCGCGTTGTCGGTGTGCGAAACGCTGGGCGTGAAGGTGCCCTTTGGTGTGGGGATCGTCACCGACAGATTCATGCCACTGTTCTTGTTGTGCAGCACGCGTGCGTATTGCAGTTCCATCGGTGCGTTCTCCACATCGGGCGGCTGGCGCATCTTGATGACCAAGCTCGTGCCGTCGGTGATGTCGAGCACCAGGCCCTGCGTCTGGCGCATCAGCTCGTGCGGATCGATCTTCTGCCCCTGGAGGCGCAGGTTGGGCGCGAACTTCGCGATGGCCGCCTCAATGGCCTTATTAACCATCACGCCGGTAATGGGCGCGCCGCCTTGCGCGGTGATCGTGAACTGCCAGAACTTGCCTGTGCGGCTGGGGTTGACCTGGTGCGTGGCATTCATCCAGCGGGCTTCAGCGCTGAGGGAAACCTGCCCCGCGCTATTGCTGACCGAAATGGAGCCCGTCAGGTGACCCAGATCCACCTTGTCGGTCGACCGGTGGAAGCGGTTCAGGATGGCGTTGAGTGCGCTGCCTTGCGCGCCACCCGACACCGTGGCCCTGACTCTGACGTCCGTTCGCTCCCACAGCGATTTGTCCTTCAGCGGGCCCTTCTTCTGCACGTCGTAGTTCTTGAGCGGCAGGTACGTCTTGTCGAGCAGCTCGCGCGCAGTCTTGTAGGTCGAGTCCGCCGTCACGGTGGCGGCGAGCTCATCCTGATGCGGTTGGGCGCCGGCCGCGCGTTGTGCCATCTGCTGCTTGATCACCGAGATGTGCGCGCCCACGCAGCCCAGTGCCAAGCTGATGGCGGCATGGCTTTTGGAGATGAATTCCTCGGGCTTGGCAAGTGCGTCCTTCTGCGGGTATCGCCCGTGCCAGACGGCCTGGTTGATCTGCGCAAAGGCGGCTTCGCGTGCCTGCGTGAGCGCCCCACGCTGTTCGGCGGGCATGAAGCGGTCATTCTTGGCGAGCACGGCACCGGCATCTTTGGCGAAATGCTGGTACGTGTTCACGATGTGCTCGAGCTGGTCCGTCGCGTGATTCAGTTGCTCAGGCGTCGCATGGGTGATGGCGTTTCGGAACTGCGCCGGGATGTTGGCTTCTTCACCGTAGTGCAAGCGTTCTGCCTCCGTGAACGGCAGTGCAGGGCCGGCGTGCAGATCCTGTGTCAGCGCCTTGCGCGTCTCGTTGTACAGATGGAGCTGCGCTGGCGGCACGTCGCCGCTGCAGGCTTCATCCAGTTGCTGATGCAGCTTGAAGGTGGCCTGGTAGTCCTTGTGATAACCGGGGTCGAGCAGCGCGTGCGGTGCGGCGGCGCTTTCCGTATACCACTTTGCGTTGTCGACGCGGCCGGTGATGTCAAAGTTGACGTTGGCCTCAAGATTGGTGCCGCCGTGCGTCTTGTTGCCGGCGCTTGCGTCTACGGTGCCGGTGTGCTGGCGATAGGCCAGGAAGCGATCGCCATAGGCCACGGAATCGGGAATATCGCGGCGCGGCTGGGCCGGCAGCGGCTCGTCTTTGATGATGCGCTCTGCCAGCACGTCCGCAATGGGCGGATAGGCCTTGTTCATCAGTGTGCTGAAGTGGTCGCCGCCGAGCTTGTGGTCGATCGCGCCGGCCAGCAGCGTCATCTTGAAGGTGTTGAAGCCCTTGGCGATCTTGGCATCGGTAAGGTAGTACGGCTTGCCGGCGGCCTCGGTGTAGTTGCGCCCCACGGCGTGCGACACCATGTTGGCCAGCGATTCAAGCTGATGCATCAACTGGCGTGCGCGCGGGCCGGCGGAGCTCGTCTTCAGCCACGCGTGGTTGGCATCGTGGTTGGCAACAATCTTGACGAGCTGCTGCAGGTCGTCGTGTTCGAGGTAGACGTTGTGGCCTGAGAAGGCATACTTGCCGGCCAGGTTCGCTGCCCACTCGCCCAGCTTGCCGCCCAGCGCCGCTTGAGCAAAGGCCTGCTTGCCGGGAATGAAGTCGACGTCGCCGTCGTCATCGAGCGTGTACAGGCGGCTGGTGCTACCGCCTGCGCTGGCTGTCACGTGGGCGGCTGCGTATTTGTTGGTCGGGAATGCGGATACCGTCAGGCTGCCCGAGGTGCTGGTGCTCACGTTGGAGCCCGACTTGCCGGTGCTGATGCCCGGCGCCTTGACTTCCAGGTTGGCGGTTTCCTTGGCGGCGTAATGCGTCAACACGTCGTTCGCGCTGCCGCTCAGGTGTGTGCGCTTGAGCTCGGTGAGCAGCGCGGCGATCCCCTTGTAGGCATCGGCCGGGTCATGGCGGCCCAGCGATTTGCCAAGCTTGCGTGCGGTCTTCGCCGCTGCGGCAAACGCGTCGCGCACGGCCAGCCCCACTTCGTGCGCTGGCTTGTGGCTGTTGTCGGCGGCGATGGTGTTGATCTTCGTGAGCTGCTGTTGGAGCTTGGCATGCAGCTCGATGCTGTGGGCGTGGGAGCGCGTCAGTGCAACGGGCACGGTCGGCAGGGCGTCTTTGAGTGCGCTCACCATCTGGCGCAACTGCGGCTTGTTCAGTGCGCCGGTGTCCGGGTCAAAGACGGGCTTTTCCGGCGGTGCGTGACGGCCCTCTGTGTGGGTGGAGCTTGTGGAAGAGGCTTGCGAGATTTGGCGCACAGGAGGTGTCGACCCGCCAGCAACGGCCATGCTGCCTTGGGCCGATGTCTCTGTGTGCACAGGCTGCTCAGTGTGAGCGGGCTGGGTGTGCGTGGTTGCGGGGGGTACCTGCGTTTCCTCGTGGTGCACGGAGTCCGGGGTTGTGCCGCTGGTGCTGGCCGTAAGCTCAGGCGTTTGTGTGGCAGGCGTGTGCGAAGCCGCCGCCGGTTGTTGTGGCGGCCATTGCAGCGTCCCCGTGCGAATGCGTTTGTGGACTTCTCGTTGCACAGCGCGGATTTCACGCCCGCTCATTGTCGTGCTCGACTGCGCCTCACTGAACTTCCTTGTGAGATCGTCGTTGTGGAGATCTTTCGTCTCTGCCTTCTGGTTACGTGCCAAGCGCTTGTCGGCAAGATCGCGCAGGGCGCCGGGCAACCGCGAGGTCTTGCGCACGCTGGGCATTGACGGCTGCGGCGTGGCGGAAGTGGTCGTGTGCGTAGGCGTCGTCGCAGCGGGCGGTGTTATGCCGGACGTTTTGGAGAAGATCTTCAGCATTGGGGGAGGCTCCGAGGTTGGCATGCCCGGGCAGTGCAGCCTCGCCCCGGCACAGTTGAACCTTGCAAGCGTAGCCAGCCCCTGTCGGCGAATGTCACACACGCCGAAGCGGTGCGTCGATAGCCGAAGCCGGCCGCGCTGGTGCGCTGTTGTTGGGTTTGTTGTTGGGTTAGTAGGCGCCCGGCTCCACGCCTTCATCCAGCTCGGCCGTCAGCGTGGCAATGGCGTCGAGCAGGCCGGTGGCCTCGGGATCATCGTCGAGGGTGTAACGAAAGCGGTAGATGACCTGACCGCTCTGCGGGTGGCGAACGACCGTGCCGCGCGCGGCGCCTTCCACCTCCAGGCAGAGGCTGAGCAGCAGGTTGAGCGTGAGGGCCACGTCCAGCGTGTCGCGCGTGCCGAGTTCGAGGTAGACGACCAGCGCGTCGGGTTCGGTGTAGCCGTCGTAGGCCAGCCAGATGCGGTGGCGGCCGATGTGCAGCGCGCGGGCGGGCGTGGTGTCATCGTCTGGCAGGGGGGAGGGGGCGGATTCGTGGGGGGGCATGGCTCGGAGGGAGGGGGCGGCTGCAACGCAGTGCAG
>Ga0209566_100908_pt1 | contig 14027 bp, 13 predicted proteins | sample Araplavi_mTSA_r2_2_FD_184287 | JGI IMG/M metagenome (GOLD analysis project Ga0209566, IMG submission 184287) | Arabidopsis root microbial communities from North Carolina, USA - plate scrape CL_Cvi_mTSA_r2 (SPAdes) (version 2) | ecosystem: Host-associated > Plants > Roots > Endosphere | place...
CGCACTCGCGCCACATCTCGTCCGCGAAGTACGACAACGCGGGATCGGATACTTCTGCCATTCGCCCGAGCCGGTCCAGCACCTCCTGCACGGCTTGCGGGAATTCCTCGAACGACAGCGGCGTCGCATCGATGTCCAGGGAGAGCTCCTCGCCGTCGCGAACGATGACCGCGGTACCCTCGGCCCCGAACTTGCGGAGCAGCTGAAGCGCCCGGAATTGGACGAGCGGATGGCGCTCCCGCTCCGACAGCCACCGGCGCACCGCCTCCTCGGCTTCGGGACCGGGGAGATGCGCCATCTGGCCCAGCGCGAGCAGCTGCTGCTCCGGGTCCTCGTGTTCGAACAGAATGGCGATCAGCCGCGGCAGGTAAGCGGGATCCTCCGCCGCCCGGTCGATGACCCGCTGCCTGAGCGTGGCCTCGGCGTCTTCCTCCTCCTCGCTCTCGTCATCGCCGCCCGGCAGCTGGCCGTCGGCGACCGCCTCCGGGAACGCCGCTTCCAGCCACCCCAGCAGCGCCTGCCATTCTGTATGATGCCGCTCCGCTTCGCCGCCGCACTGCAGCAGGAACCCGAGCAATCCTTTGGCTTCGCCATAGCGCTCCGTCTCGAGCATCCGCGTGAGCTGAATCTGATAGTAGTCCAAGGTCTTGGGGAACAAGACCAGATTGTCCTGGGTGAAGTCCGACACGCCGCGAACCCCTTCCTAAGTCGCTGTCCATACGCTAATAAGATCCGTTTCGATTCACCGAATTATATCACGAAGGAGCCGCAATTAAAAAAGCCGCCGCGTTGCCTTGGGCTGCCAACCTGTGCTAATATACTACTACCATGCGGGTGTAGTTCAATGGTAGAACGCCAGCTTCCCAAGCTTGAGGCGAGGGTTCGATTCCCTTCACCCGCTCCATCATCGTCCGACGAGTCTCTGTTGACGCAGAGGCTTTTTTATTTTCGGGCACCCTAACGGCAAAAAACGGAGGCATCGCGATGAAGATCAGAAACGCCCTTCCCGCGGACGCCGATCCGGTATCCCGGCTCGTGCTGTCGGCCATCGGCGACATTGCTTACAAGCTCACCGGCGAGCGGACCGAGGACGCCGCGCTCGACAGGCTGGAAGAATATTACCGCACGCCTGGCAACCGGTTCAGCGCGGAGTGCCATGCGCTTCTGACCGCGGACGACGGCGAGATCGCCGGGACCATTCTGTGCTACAGCGGCGCGGAAGCGGACAAGCTCTACGAGCCGATCTCAAAATGGCTGCGTGACATAGGCGCGGACGCCTCGCAGGATCGCGAGACGGAAGAGAACGAATATTATATCGACGCGCTGGCGGTATTCCCCGCTTATCAGGGCCGCGGCTATGCCAAAGCGCTCATCCGCCATGCCGAAGCGGAGGCGATCCGCCGAGGGCTCGGCAAGATCGGATTGAATGTCGACGTCGAAAAGGAAGACGCGCTTGCATTGTATGCCAAGCTCGGATTCGAGGAGGACAAGCGCATCCAAATTAACGGCCATGCGTTCCGGCATATGAGCAAAACGCTGCCGGCGCCGAGCGGCCAAGGCGCCGATTTATAATTGGGACTTGAGCGAAGCCCCAACCCTGTGGTAATATAATCAAGCTGTGTCCCAATAGCTCAGCTGGATAGAGCACACGCCTTCTAAGCGTGCGGTCGGGGGTTCGAATCCCTCTTGGGACGCCAGCCCGCTTTTCTTCCTTATAACAGCGAATCCCCGTTTCCTCACTTTCGAGGCTGCGGGGATTTTTATTTTAGCGATGCAGGTCCGTCAGGCCAGGGCTGCGCTCGCTCGGCATGTCCGGCATCTGCGGCTATTCCCGGAAACGGAAGGCAAATAAAACACCCCTGTGCCTCAACAGAGACACGGGGGATCATGCAGCATTCAAGCCGCGCTTATAGGCCGCCCTGGAACGTCTTGCGGTAGCATCTGCGACAGACCGGCTTATAGTCGTCATTGCCGCCGATCATAATCTGGTCGCCTTCGTTGACCGGCACGCCGCCTACCGATCGGACAACCATTGTCGCTTTGCGGTCGCAGTGCCAGCAGATCGTCTTGATCTCCTCGATCTTGTCTGCGTTGACGAGCAGGTTATAGCTGCCTTCGAAAAGTTCGTTGCGAAAATCGTTCTTAAGGCCGAAGGCCATCACGGGGATGTCGAGCTCGTCAACGATCCAGGTCAACTCCAGCACCTGCCGCTTGTTCAGAAATTGGGCCTCGTCCACCAGCACGCAGTAGATTCGGGGCCCCTCACCGCTCTGCTCCAGCCGGACGTATTCGAACAGGTCGGTATCGGGCTGAACCGGAATCGCCGGCCGTGTAAGTCCCGTTCGCGAACCGACGAGATTTTCGCCGATCCGGGTATCGATGGCCGGGGTAAAAAGAAGTACGCGCTTGCCTTGTTCTTCGTAATTATGGGCGACTTTGATGATTTCTATCGATTTGCCGCTGTTCATTGTGCCATACTTGAAGTATAAATGTGCCAAAGCCGTCTGCCTCCATGCTGCCATGTTCTAGCGTTCGATCGCTGCCCTTCATTATAACACCGATCGATCGCTGCCGTGTCGGCACAGGCCGCTTATACGCAACTCTCATCGACGGAGGTCGTTAACAATCATGGGATTGTGGCTGATTTACGCCTTGCTCTCGGCGCTCGCAGCGGCGCTTGTCGCCATCTTCGGCAAGATCGGGCTGCAGAACATCGATTCGAACGCGGCGACTGCCGTTCGTTCCGTCATCATGGCGGCGTTCATGCTTGGCGTCGTCGTCGTCCAAGGCAAATGGACCGAGCTCGGGACCGTGTGGGGACATAGGAAAGCGTTGACCTTCGTCGCGCTGAGCGGGGTGGCAGGGGCGGTGTCCTGGATGTTCTACTTTCTTGCCCTGAAGTACGGCAAGGTCGCGCAGGTCGGTCCCGTCGACAAGCTCAGCGTCGTTATCGCGGCGCTGCTCGCCTTTCTTTTCCTCGGCGAAAAAATCACGCTGCTGAACGGTATCGGCATCGGACTGATCACGGTCGGGGTCATCCTGACCGCGCTCAAGTAAGAGCGACTCAAGCACAAGAAACGCCGAGGTTCGGTCTAAGCCGCTTCCCCGGCGTTTCTTTTGAAGTTCCGTGTTTACCCATTCCAAGTTGCGCGGACAGCTTGAATTGAGAATAACTTATCGGTTATGAGGCGTCGCTGGCGCATTTTGCGCCGGATGAGGTCCTTCCGTCGCTTTGATGACGGCTTCGGCGAATTCTTCTCCACGCTCGGCGTAGCTGTTGCCCTTGTTTTTCTTTCGTTTGCCCGGCATTTGTCTCCCCCCTTCCGATTGGCGCTTCTCCCCGTTCACCCGAGATGCCGCTCAAGCGCCTCCCGCACCTCGCCGACCGAGGCGATCTGCCTGCCGAACACGTGCCTGTCCTCGCCTGCAGAATGGTTAGGTCCGCTGAACATCCGCTCCGTCACGTCTTCCGCCGTCGCGACGAAGCTGTCTTCCGCGACGCCCGCGACGCTGGCGCCATCCTCCGGTTCCCGCATCACGAAGACCAGCTGAAGCTTGCCGTTGTCCTCCTTGCGAAAATACGCGAGAAGCCGGGATGCCATAGGATGGTCGACATGCACCTCCACCTCGCCGTACAGCTGCTTGCCTCTTGCGAGCACTCTTCGAAAAGCGGCGTGTTTGACCGTCATCATGGCCGCATCCAACTCCTTTCGGGCGCCCGTTCTTATTTTTTCCGCAAGGACAGACATTTTACTCGGAATTCCGCATACACATCTTTTGATTGGTCCTGCCCCATTCAACAGGCAGCCAGGCAGATACCACCGGGGAGGTTGCGATAGGCCATGTGCGGAATAACAGGCTGGATCGATTGGAATCGGGACTTGACGCAGCAGGCCGACGTGCTCGAGCGCATGACGGAGACGCTGGAGCTTCGGGGCCCCGACGCCTCGGGTACGTGGCTGTCCCGTCACTGCGCGTTCGGACATCGGCGGTTGTCCGTCATGGACCCCGCGAACGGCGCGCAGCCGATGGTGCGCCCTTCCAAGGAAGCGGAGGACCACGACTGCGTCCTCGTCTATAACGGAGAATTGTACAATGCGCCCGAGCTTAAAAAGGAACTGCGTACCCTCGGGTACACGTTCAAGACAAGCTGCGATACCGAAGTGCTCCTGCAAGCTTACGTCGAATGGGGCCCGGCGTGCGTCGACCGGTTCAACGGCATTTTCGCGTTCGCCGTCTGGAATTCCCTCGAGCAGAAGCTGTTCGCCGCCCGGGACCGGCTCGGGGTCAAACCGTTTTTCTACCGGCTGGATGAAGGCAGGCTGCTGTTCGGTTCTGAACCGAAGGCGATTCTGGCGCATCCCGACGTGGAGCCCGAGATCGGCAGCGAAGGTCTAGCGGAGCTGTTCGTGCTCGGGCCGGCCAGGACGCCCGGACACGGCATATGGCATGGGCTGTCCGAGCTGAAGCCCGGACAGACGCTCTCTTACGACAGGGACGGCTTGCGCATTCGGACGTATTGGCAGCTTGAGAGCAGGGAGCACGAGGACGACGAAGCAGCCACCGCCGCGCGGATCGGCGAGCTGCTCGCGGATACGCTCGAACGACAGCTCGCCTCCGACGTGCCGGTCTGCACGCTCTTGTCCGGCGGGCTCGACTCCAGTGCGCTCACGGCTTTGGCCGTCGCCTACTACGACCGTACGGGCCAGGGCAACGTCGACACTTATTCCGTGGATTATGTCGACAACGACAAGCACTTCAAGGCGCACGACTTCCAGCCGAACGCCGACGCGCCGTGGATCATCCGCATGGTGGATCATCTGCGGACGGTTCATCACGCGATCCAGTTCGATACGCCGGAGCTCGTCGACGCGCTAGAGACCGCCGTTCGGGCCAAAGACTATCCCGGCATGGCGGATATCGACGCCTCGCTGTACCTGTTCTGCCGCGAGATCAAAAAAGGCGCAACCGTCGCCGTCTCCGGCGAAGCGGCGGACGAAGTTTTCGGCGGCTATCCTTGGTTTCACCGCAAGGAAGCGCTCGAAGCGGGCACCTTCCCCTGGTCGCTGTCCGTCGATCTGCGGGAGAGCATCCTCTCCCCTGAGCTGCTCGGCGCGATACGCCCGAAGGAATACGTAGCCGACCGGTACGCGCAAGCGGTGAGCGAAGTGCCGGGTCTGCCCGGCGAAAACGAGGAACAGCGGCTGATGCGGCGCATGTCCTACCTGAACATCACCCGCTTCATGCCCACCCTGCTCGATCGCAAGGACCGGATGAGCATGGCGGCCGGGCTCGAGGTCCGCGTGCCCTACTGCGACCACCGGCTGGTGGATTACGTGTTCAACGTACCGTGGAGCATCAAGCAGGCGGGCGACCGGGAGAAGGGCATTCTGCGCAAGTCGCTCGAAGGCGTCCTGCCGCACGACGTTCTGTACCGCAAAAAAAGTCCGTATCCCAAAACGCACAATCCGAACTATCTCGCGGCCGTCAAGGGCCGGCTGCTGGAGAGGCTGGACGACGCCTCATCTCCGCTGCTATCGCTGATCGATCGCCGGAAAGTCCGCAGCATCGCCGAAACGGCGGACGCAAGCACGAACCTTCCCTGGTTCGGGCAGCTGATGAGCGGTCCGCAGCTGTTCGCGTACTTGCTGCAGGTCGACTTCTGGCTTCGCGAATACAAGGTACGGATCGTGTGAGGAAAGAAAAAAGGGATGGAGCAGCCTTCAGGCTGCTTCATCCCTCTTGCGTTTGGTTGTCGGGCTGCAGTCGCGGCCGGTCCAGTCGCGAAGCGGCTATATTGGAGACTACATTCCATATGCTTGCCAGTTGAGGCAGCGAAGTAGCTCCATGCGAGACTACATTCGGTCCGATGCCCCGTAGAGGCAGCGAAGTAGCTCTATCCGAGACTACTTTCGGTCCCATGCCCGGTCGAGGCAGCGAAGTAGCTCTATTCGAGACTACTTGCGGGCCCATGTCGGGTCGAAGCAGCCAAGTAGCTCTATCCGAGACTACTTTCGGTCCCATGCCCGGTCGAGGTAGCGAAGTAGCTCTATCCAAGACTACTTGCGGTCCCATGTCGGGTCGAAGCAGCCAAGTAGCTCTATTCGAGACTACTTTCGGTCCGATGCCGGGTCGAGGCAGCAAAGTAACTCTATTCGAGACTACTTCCGGTCCCATGCCCGGTCGTAGCAGCCAAGTAGCTCTATTCGAGACTACTTTCGGTCCGATGCCGGGTCGAGGCAGCAAAGTAACTCTATCCGAGACTACTATCGGCCCAATGCCCGGTCGACGCAGCGAAGTAGCTCTACATGAGACTACTTCCGGTCCGCTACCCTGTCGAGGCAGCGAAGTAGCTCTACATGAGACTGCTTCCGGCCCGCTACTCTGTCGAATCAGCGAACTGGCCCCGTCCAACTTTCAATCGACCGGCCTACTGCCCCGTTTCGGGTGCATTCAACCGGCGAAGCAGCTCGGCGAGCGCATTCCCCCGGTGACTGATCGCGTTCTTCTCGGCGACGGACAGCTCCGCCATCGAGCGTCCGTGCGACGGCAGCCAGAACAGCGGATCGTACCCGAACCCGCCTTCGCCGCGCGGCGTACCGGTGATGACGCCTTCGACGGCGCCTTCGGCGCTGAGCGTATCCCCGCCCGGTTTGTAGACGACGAGGCAGCTCACAAATCGCGCCGTGCTAAGCGGGTCCGGCGCCCCGCCGGCCTCCGCGGCCGGCACCGACGCGCCGGCTGCCCGAAGCTCGAGTACGAGCTTGGCATTGTTCGCCGCGTCGCCGGCGCCCTCGCCCGCGTACCTGGCCGAGTAGATGCCCGGCGCGCCGCCGAGCGCATCCACGCACAGCCCCGAATCGTCCGCGAGAGCGGGCAGACCCGTCGCGAGCGACACCGCCTTCGCCTTGATCGTCGCGTTCGCCTCGAACGAATCGCCGTCCTCCACGATATCCGGGATGTCCTTGCCGCCTTCGAACTCGGTCAGATCGGCGACCGTCACGCCGAGCGCGGCGAAGGCGGCGCGGAATTCCGCCGTCTTGCCCTTGTTGCGCGTCGCCATGAGCAGCGTATCGCCTGCGGAGAGTTTCATACGCGCACCGTGCCGATCCGCGCGCCCGCTTCGCCCAGCGCCTGCCGCTGCAGCTCGATGAGCTTCGCGATGCCCGACTCCGCCAGCGCCAGCATGCCGTCGAGCTCGGCCCGCGAGAACGGCTGCTCCTCGCCCGTGCCCTGCACCTCGACAAAGGTGCCGGCTCCCGTCATGACGACGTTCATATCGACTTTGGCCTTCGAATCCTCGGCATAATTCAGGTCCAGCAGCGTATCGCCGCCAAGGACACCTACGCTGACCGATGCCAGATAATCGGTCAGCGGGTATGTCGCGAACGCATTCGTGCCGGCGAGCTTGTGCACGGCCAGCGCTAGCGCGATGAACGCGCCCGTGATCGAAGTCGTCCGCGTGCCGCCGTCCGCCTGCAGCACGTCGCAATCCAGCGTAATCGTCCGCTCGCCGAGCGCCTCCAGATTGACGACGGAGCGCAGCGCGCGCCCGATCAGCCGCTGGATCTCCATCGTGCGGCCGACCTGCTTGCCCTTCACCGATTCCCGCTGGTTGCGGGAATTCGTCGCTCTGGGCAGCATCGCGTACTCGGCGGTTACCCACCCTTTTCCTTGTCCCTTCAAAAAGGGCGGTACGCGCTCTTCGACCGTTGCCGTGACCAGCACCTTCGTATCTCCCATCTCAATCTGCACCGAGCCTTCGGCGTATTTGTTCGGATTCAGCACGACGGCCAGCGGTCTTAGGTCGCCGCGTTCTCTTCCGTCCGATCTCATGATGGTCATTCCTCCTTGAACTATCGCGGGCGGACGAGCGTCCCCCGTCGAATCCATCCCATTTTAACAGAGTGGCCAGTCAAAAGCATCCCGACAGGCGGTTCGCCTTCAAAGCCAATACCTCCGAATGAGTTCCCGGATTCAGGGCAATCTAAACCGACTGGAAATGAAAGGGGGGATGGGGGCATGCTCGATAAGATCAGGGAGATCCTGGGGGATCCTGCCGATTTTACGTCCGAGACGATGGACAACGGCTACGCCAGATTAAGCATCTGCTTTTTCCCGGGCATGTGCGATATGGACCAACTCAAGGATGCGATCATCGTCCCCTTCACCTACCGCTTCGATCCCGACGAATTCCGGAGAATGCTGCAATCGAGCGTCGCTTTCATGAAGGACGTGCCTTTCGATCACGTAGTGGATTACGTGCTCAAGGGCTATGTCGGATTGGAATACGAGGGCGAGATTTTCGTTTTTCGCGCGATCCGGAGGATGCAGACGGCGCCCGACCAGACGCAGGTTGAGGCGTCGCTGCAGGGGCCCCAGTCCGCTTTTACAGAAAACCTCGATCTGAATATGACGCTCGTGCGCAACCTGTACAACGTGCCGGAGTTATCCGTCGAGAACTTTGAGCCGGAAAATATGTCCAAATCCAAAATCGTCTTGCTATACGACCGCACGAAACGCAACGAAACGACGCTGAAAGAAGTGCGCAAAAGGCTGGAAGCGTTGGACAAAGGATTAATGATGTCTGCGGGACAGCTCGCCAAGCAGCTCTCGCAAGCCAAGTACCGGCTATTTCCGATCACGCAGATTACGGAGCGTCCCGACCGTCTTAGCATACATTTGAATAAAGGCAAGCTGGCCGTCATGATGGACGGCAGCCGATTCGCCGTGCTGCTGCCCGTACATTTCTTCGATTTCATGTACGCGATGGACGATCATTACGAGCCCTCGTGGATGAGCCGCTTCCTGATCGGGCTGCGATATGTCTCCATGCTGCTCACGCTCCTGCTTCCGGCGCTCTACATCTCGATCGTATCGTACAACCCCGAGGTATTCCGGGTGCAGCTTGCGTTCACGATCGACGGAAGCCGCGCGGCCGTACCGTATCCGTCGTTTATCGAAGTGCTGCTCATGCTTTTCATGATCGAGGCGCTTATCGAGGCCAGCCTTCGTCTGCCCCGATCGGTCGGCTCGACGGCCGCGACGGTAGGCGGTCTCATTCTCGGCCAGGCCGCGCAGCAAGCGGGACTCGTCAGCAGCATCATGATTATCGTCACGTCCGTCGTCGCCATTTCCAACTTCGTCATCCCCAATTCCACGTTCAGTTACTTCATTCGTATTTTAAAATATGCGTTCGTGGCGGTGTCCATCTTTGCCGGCCTCGTCGGGGTCGTCGTCGCCTTGTTTATGCTCGTCGTTTACTTGTGCAACATGCGCAGCTTCGGCGAGCCTTATTTGGCCCTGTTCCAGAGCAAGGCGGGCAAAGCGAGCAACTAAGTCCATTTCGTCAAGGGGAGGGACTAGAGATGATCCGGTATTACTACTACCATATCCTCTACGTAGGCATGATGAACATCATGGTTCTCGTGCCGTACGTGCTGATCAGTCACCGTTTCAACGGGGCGGTATCTTCGTTTCCCCTCGCCATCGTCTTCGGGACGGTGTACAGTTTCGTGACGTCCGCCGTCTTTCAGCGCTTCCCGGGGCTCGGCCTACCCGAGATCTACAAGCTTTTCCTGCCGGTTTGGCTGGCCAATTGCCTGAATCTGATCGGTGTGGCCGTATGGAGCACCGCTGGCGTCATCGTTCTGTTTTCTTATTCGAACACGGTCGGCATCTTTTTCAATCCGGAAGCGAGCTCCTACTTGAATCTGGCGATTATGGCCGCAGCATGTCTGTGGGCGGCGACGCGTTCCTCCAGATCCGTCCAATTCACGCACGAGATACTGCTGATAATTTGCTCGCCGCTTATTTTGTGGATCCTTTTCAAAGCGGTATTCAGCAGCTGGCTCGACTGGGACGCCATCCGTCTCGTCGCCGGCGAAGGCATTCGCAAGCCGCCTTCCATGACTTGCTTTTTCGCCGCTACCTTCGTCTTCTCCGGCCATATGAACATCACGCTGTTCAATCGCCTGAATCCGGGCAATCTGAAGTTCCGACTGCGGTGGACGATTCCGATCATCGGCGCATTTTTTCTGCTCGTTTCTTTTTTCGTGCCGATCGGCTTCCATGGCACGCAGGCCGTCGGCAACTATTTATACGTATGGAGCGTGACGACAGACAGCCTGATGATGAAGTACGGGTTCATCCAGCGCGTGCTTTATTTGTTTTTGCTGCTCTACACGTTCTTATCGCTGCTGTTCGTCATGAATACCTGGCATACGGGCATGGAGTTTTTCAAAGCCTGCTTCAAAAGGTACAAGCCGCTGACGGACGAGGTTAACGTTCCCGCCATCAATTGGTGGATATGCGTGGTTCTGGCCGGGACAACCTTCGCTTATGCCTACTTCACCAACGACATGATCAACCGAGTAGCCGCCGAGGTATGGCTGACGGTGCGCTTCTTCATCGAATCGATCCTGATCGTGCTTCTGCTCGTCTTTCTGTTCATGAAGAAAAAGGGTTACCAGCGGCGGCCGATTCCGTCGCGGACGCAAACCAACGGCGGAGCCGGGCCATGATCGGCAAGCGGCTCCTCTCCGTCGTCTCCTGCCTCGCGCTGCTGGTCTTGGGCGGATGTCAACTAAAGGATATCGACAAACGCTATTTCGTCGTCTCGGCAGGCTTTGACTACTCTAACAATACGGCCAAGCCCTATCGCGTGACGCTCCGGCTTGCCCTGCCGTCGTCCAAAGTCGAAGAAGGCGGGGCGATGTCCGTCGTTCAAACGGTTGACGCGCCCTCGATCGCCGAAGCGGTCCGCCATTTGAAGGCGACCGTGGACAAAGAGCTTGAGTTCGGCCACTGCCGCGAATTCATACTCGGACGGGAGCTGGTGGAAAAAGACGGTATCGACACGTCGATGCAATGGCTGACCCGCCGCCGCGACATCCAGAGCGTCTCGAATATCATGATCGGCGAACCGGATGCCCTTTCGGTCGTCTCCCTGAAGCCCAAATCCGAGCGCTATCCCGGCAATTCCCTGTTCCTCTCGTTCGGCAACGAAGGGACGGAGTCCGCCCATACGGTCACAACGTATTTGTTCGATCTATACCGCCGTCTGTACGAGACCGGCCTGGACCCGGTGCTGCCCGTCGCCGGCGTGTTCCAGGACGCCTACAAGATCGATCGCGCCGCCATGCTCAACAAAAACAAAGCGAAGCTGTACCTCGATCCGGAAGAAACGCTGATTTTCAACATGACATCCTTCGGCGTAAACAATACGATCCTGGTGATGCCGGATAAACCGATCAACGTCGTTCTGGCGGCAACGAACACGAAAGCGAAAATCGACCTGAAAGGAGGAAAAGATCCGGTCGCCGTCGTCCAGGTGAAAATCGAAGGCTTCCTCGAACAAAGCCCTCCCTTCCTGCTCGAGCAGGATTGGGGAGGGCTGGAGAGGAAAATGGGGGAGCATTTCTCGGAGCAAGCGGAACGGCTGCTGTACAAGATTCGCGATGCCGGCGTCGACCCTTACGGCTTCGGACTGCACTACCTCGCCGATCATCATAACGCCAAGGGCAGTTGGGAAAAGTGGAATCGGTTGTACCCGCAAATCCGGTTCGAGGTGCGCACGTCCGTCTCCATTCAAGGCTCGGGGCTGATTCGCTAAGGCGTCGTCGACAGCCTAACCGGAACGGTCAAAAAGCACGACGACTTAGCGGAAATAGTCGACTTAACGGAAATAGTCATGGAATCGCAATTGCTGCTTAACCGGTATACGCGTTAATCTGCGTCGGCCGCTCGACCGGCTGCTCGTAGGCTTCGTTATTCGCTCCCATGAGCTCGCTCGTCCCGTTGACGGCGACCGCGACCTTCGGGGCGCCCGTCGCTTCGGTCAAGGTCAGAACCAGTCCTTCCATCATGTCGGACCGGATCGGCAGGCCGACCGACCAATTCTGCTCCTTGAGCTTGACCTGCACCGTATCGGACTTCAGGCCGAGTTCGTCCACGGTCGTATCCGGCAGCATGACGGGCTCGAGGACCTTCGTATCCAAAGGGCCCTTGATGAGCTCGTTCAATGCGGCCCGGGCGCGGTCCCCTTGACGCTCGACGAGCCGGGTCACGGGCACGAAGTAACCGTCGCCTTGTTCGTTTTTCGCGGAAAAGTACAGCGTAACCGCCATCGAGTCGCTTGCTTTGACCTGCGGTGATTGCTCCAGGTTGATGCCGATATTGCGCGTCAGCACGCCAGGCACGGGCACGCCGGAAGCCGGAAGCATCACCATCGCTTGTCCGGCGACGGTAAGATGCACCTTGTCGATGCCGGGCAGCTCCGTCATCGTCCAGACGATGGCTTCAAGCGCCTTGCGCTCGTCCGAAGCCGGGATGCCGGACAGCGGCTTCGCGAAGTCGACGGTGACCGTGCCGGCTTCGGGATTTTTGACGACGGAGGAGACGACCGTTCCCTTGGGCAGGACGGGCGTGAAGCCGGGGGGCAGCTGACCGGCCAGCTTGGAGTCGGCCGTCAGCCAGGCGAGCGCTTCGATCTCCGGCGCGTTGCCTTCCTTGCCATTTTCTTGCTTGGATCTGTCGAGCGTCATCGGCGCGACGTAACCCCTGCTGTCCTTGAGATAGACCGTCAAGCCGTCGGCGATCGCAGCGCCTGAGATCGGCGCCATGGCGTCGTCGGCAGCCGCGAGCATTTGGTTTTCCACGGCCGCCGGCGGCGCGTCGATCGATTCCGTTGCCGTCTTTTCCACGTTCGACAGGCTGCATCCCGAGACCGCGAGGGCCAGTCCCCCCGCCGCCAGCAGCTTCCACAAAGGCTTGCGATAATTGATCGTTGCCATATTCGCGTTATCCTCCCGCAGGGGCGCCGCACTTTCTCGCTTCCCTCGTATTGTAGTACTATGTATACGAGCCCTCCGAAGAAATATGTACGGTTTGTCCGGGCGCTGCTGGAGAATATACTGTTAGAGATCGGCTCCGATCGGGCGCCGATACCAAGAAAGAGGTGTTCCATTTGTCCAATCCGGCTAATTACCGGCTTAATAGCAAGGAAGTCGCCCAGGCGACGATGGAGTGGCTTGGCAAGCGCGGAGTCGCGAAGGAGCAGATCGGCCAGCTGGTCATGCTGCTGCAAAAGGATTACTTCCCCGAGCTGACGCTGGAGGAATGCGTGACGAACGTCGAGGCCGTGCTGTCCAAGCGCGAGGTGCAGAATGCGGTATTGACCGGCATCCAGCTTGACATGCTCGCGGAGAAGGGCGAATTGCTCCCGCCGCTGCAGGACATGATCTGGTTCGACGAAGGCCTGTACGGCTGCGACGAGGTGCTGGCCCTCAGCATCGTTAACGTGTACGGAAGCATCGGCCTTACGAACTTCGGCTACGTCGACAAGTTCAAGCCCGGCGTGCTGAAAAAGCTCAACGAAAAGAACGGCAAAGACGTGCACACGTTCCTCGACGATATCGTCGGCGCCATCGCCGCCTCGGCTTCGAGCCGGATCGCCCACCGCAAGCAAGCGGAACGCGAAGCCGTGCAGGAAGCGCTGAACGGCGAAGCGCAGGAGTAAGGGAAGACGGACGAAACGGAACGCGTTAAACGAGCGTTAAACAAGAGCGAAGATATGCGCGTAAAATAAATGCCGATGAAGCGCGTGCGATACAATTGTGTGAGTCGTGCGTGCAAAACCAGCGAATTCAAAAACGCCTTCAAGGCGCCGATACGGCGCTTGAAGGCGTTTTTCGTGACGGGCGGCGGTCATGAGTGTCGGCAGAGGCAGGAGGCAAAGGCTTGCCGCGAAAGCTGGCGCGAATGGGACTGCACGGCGAGTCAGTTAATGCTGGCTCAGCCGTGTCCCGGCGTGCTTTAGCGGCACAAAAGACCGCTATTTGCTCGCGGTGCCGCACTCCAACCCCATAACAGCACCCAGAACCGCTATTTGCTCGCGAAGCCTTGCTCCGGCAGGACTTAGCGGCACAAAAGACCGCTATTTACTCGCGTTGCCGCACTCCAGCATGCCATAACGGCACCCCAAGCCGCTATTTGCATGCGAAGCCTTGCTCCGGCAGGCCTTAGCG
>Ga0209566_100909_pt1 | contig 14000 bp, 9 predicted proteins | sample Araplavi_mTSA_r2_2_FD_184287 | JGI IMG/M metagenome (GOLD analysis project Ga0209566, IMG submission 184287) | Arabidopsis root microbial communities from North Carolina, USA - plate scrape CL_Cvi_mTSA_r2 (SPAdes) (version 2) | ecosystem: Host-associated > Plants > Roots > Endosphere | place: USA...
AGCAAATAATGAAGGTTCTGATTACCGAAACGCTGCGCATCGACCTGGATGCGGAGCAGTGGGAATGCCGGCGTTGCGGTCATGCGCACGGTAGCGCACGCGACAACTACAAGCGCGGGCTGCTCGTCCACGATCGCGACCCGCGCGAGATCCACAAGCCGCTGCTCGATCCGGCGCAATACGAGCGTACCTATTCACCCGATCCGGACTGGTGCCGGATTCTCGAGTACTACTGCCCGGAGTGCGGCGTTCTGGTTGAGGCCGAGTATCTGCCGCCGGGCCATCCGCCGCTGCACGACATCGAACTCGACATCGACGCGTTGAAGGCGCAATGGAAGGACCGGCCGGAGATGATCGAGCCCGCGCAGGCACCCGACCTCGCGCTCGAGCGCGTGAAGTTGCAGCGCGCGTTGCATGCGGCCGCGCATCATCGGCATGCGCTCGCCGGTGCCGCCGATGAATCGTCCACTTGAGATACGGGGAGAATCGCTCATGAAACGTGTTTCCGTCGACATCGGCGGCACCTTCACGGATTGCTTCGTCGCGTGGGGCGAGCAGTGCGTCGAGGGCAAGTCGCTGACCACGCATCACAATCTCGCGGTCGGCTTCAACGACTCGCTCGCGGACGCGTGCCGCCAGCTCGAACTGACGCCGACGCAGCTTCTGTCCGAAGTCGATTCCGTGCGTTATGCGACGACGCTCGGCACCAATGCGCTGATCGAGCGCAAGGGGCCGCGGGTCGGCTTGATCGTGACCACGGGTTTCAAGCACACGGTTCCGTTGTCCCGTGCGCGTGGTTACGGCGAAGGGCTGTCCGAGCCCGAGCAGATGGATATCCCGAATGCCGCGCGGCCGGAGCCGCTCGTCGCGATTCCGCTGATCCGTGAAGTCCGCGAACGCATCGACTATGCGGGGCAGGTGTTCTGGACGCTCGACGAGGACGACGTGCGGTTGCGCATTCGCGAACTCGTCGATGCCGGTGCGCAGGCGCTGGTCGTGATGTTCACGAACAGCGTGGTGAATCCGGTGCACGAACTACGCGTGCGCGAAATTTTCCTCGACGAATATCCGGCGCACATGCTCGGCGCGATTCCGATGCTGTTGTCGCATCAGGTCGTCGGGCGCAAGGGCGAATACTCGCGAGCGACGTCGTCGATCATCGACGCGTTCCTGCATCAGATCATGTATCACGGGCTCGGCACGCTGGAGCTGAACCTGCGCCAGCAGGGCTACGCGAAGCCGATGCTGGTCAATCACAACTCGGGCGGGATGGCGCAGCTCAACTCGACCGACGCGCTGCAGACGGTCCATTCGGGACCGGTTTCGGGGATCGCCGCCAGCGAATACCTGGCTGCCGCCGCCGAGCTCGGCAACGTGGTCGCGACCGACATGGGCGGCACCAGCTTCGACATCGGCATCGTCGTGAGCGGCGGGCAGAAGTTCTACGACTTCAACCCGGTGATCGATCGCTGGCTCGTCAGCGTGCCGATGGTGCATCTCGTCGCGCTGGGCGCGGGCGGCGGCTCGATCGCGCGCTACGAGCGCATGTACAAGACCGTCGAGATCGGGCCGCAATCGGCCGGCTCCGATCCCGGGCCTGCCTGCTACGACCGCGGCGGCCAGCATCCGACCGTCACCGATGCCGATCTGCTGCTCGGCTATCTCGACCCGAACAACTACGCGAACGGTCGCATTCCGTTGAACCCGCGACGCGCGAAACAGGCGATGCAGGACGACCTGTGCGACGAGCTGGACCTCGACGTGATCGAGACCGCGAAGCTGATCAAGAAGCAGGTCGACGCGTCGATGGCGAACGGCATCGCGACCGAGCTGCGCACGCGCGGCTACGAGCCGAAGGATTTCACGGTGCTCGCATACGGCGGCAACGGCCCGCTGCACGCGTGCGGGATCGCGGCCGCGCTCGGCATCGGTCGCGTCCTCGCCCCGCCGTATTCGTCGACCTTCTCCGCGTGCGGCGCCGGCACGGTGAACCAGATGCACATTCACGAGATGAATACGTGGACCGTGCTGTTCAATCCGAACACGAAAGCGTTCTTCGCGGATTTCGACGCGTTCAACCGCGGCGTCGAGGAACTGGAGCGGCGCGGGCGCGAGGATCTCGAACGGCAGGGCATGGATCCGGCACAGATCCGCTATCGGCTCGAACTGGACATGCGCTACGGCAACCAGCGCGTGCAGACGGCGGTGGTGACGCCGCTGTCGAGGCTGAAGAACCAGCGTGACGTGCTGACGCTGATGGAGCTGTTCCATGAAAGCTACGGCTCGCGCTTCGGCGAGGGCTCCCAGAGCCCCGAGACGGGCGTGCGGATCAATACGCTGCGCGTGTGCGCGTACGTCGAACAGCCGTCGGTGAAGTTCGCGAAGCTGACGGTCAGCGACGATCCGCTGCCGCCGCCGGAGCCGGTCGGTCATCGCGACTGCCACTTCGTCGGGCACGACGGGCCGCTGCGCACCGCGATCTACGACGACCGCGCGCGCGCCGAGCGTACGCGGATCGAAGGGCCGGCCGTCATCACCACGCGCGCGACGACGTTCCTCGTCGAACCGGGCTGGATCTACCAGGCGACGGCCCAGGGCGGCGCGTGGTTCCTGCGCAAGTAAGCAAGGAGTTCGACATGCAAAACGACATCAATGCGGAAGACCGGGCGCTGCTCGACAAGTTCATCGCCGACAACACGCTGTTCCTCGGGCCGGATCCCGAGATCATGCGCAACCACAGCATCCTGCCGCGCTCGCAGGCCGAGCAGGAAGTGCTCAAGCGCGGCGTCGATCCGCACCAGGTTCACCATGTGCGCGGCTTGATCAACTCGGCGCTGTCCGAGGCGTTCACGATGGTGAACCAGATGGGGGCGGCGCCGGGTGCGAAGTGGGGCGACCTCGTGACGGCGATCTACACCGCGCAGGGCGACCTGTCGATGATCGCGCCGCACGGGATCATCGCGTTCGCCGCGTGCTGCTTCTATCCGATCCGCTTCATCATCAAGAACTGGACCGACGATCCGACCGTCGGCGTGAAGGACGGCGACGGGTTCATCCACAACGACGCGCGTTACGGCGGCATTCACAACACCGACCAGTCGATGATGATGCCGCTGTTCTACAAGGGCGAACTCGTCTGCTGGCTGTCGTCGACGATTCACGAGGGCGAAAACGGCTCGACCGAGCCGGGCGGCTTGCCGGCCAAGGCGGAGAGCAAGTACGACGAAGGCATCAAGATGCCGCCGTTCAAGATCGTCGAGAACTTCGAGCTGAAGCGCGATCTCGTCACGTTCCTGCAGAACTCGGTGCGCGATCCGCGGCTGCAGCTCGAAGACATGAAGGTCAAGCTGCATGCGGTGCTGCGGCTGCGCGACCGGATCATCGCACTGCTCGACCAGTATGGCCGCGATGCACTGATCGGCACGCTGCGCTCGCATCTGGAAGACGTCGAGACGGAGATGCGTCGTCGCATTCGCGAGCTGCCCGACGGCACGACGCGCGTGCTGCAGTTCATGGATTCGAGCCTGCGCGAGAATGCGCTGCAGAAAATCTCCTGTGCGATCACCGTGAAGGGCGACCGGATGATCATGGATTTTCGCGGCTCGGCCCCGCAGTTCATGAACCGCTCGGTGAACACCAACATCGCCTCGTTCAAGGCGGCGCTGTGTACCGGACTGTTGCAGAACATCTGGCCGGATCTGCCGCACACGATGGCCGTGCTGTCGCCGATCGAGATCATCACCGATCGCAACTCGATCCTCGACGCCGAGGGCGAGATGCCGCAGGCGATGAGCCTGATGCCGCTGTTCAAGGGCTGCGTGGTCTGGACGATCCCGATGAACAAGCTCAGCTACAGCCTGCCGCATCGCTACTCCGCGGTGATCGCGTCGCAATACGATCAGGCAGCGACGTTCATCTACGGCGGCCTCACGCAGCACGGCGACGTGACCGGCAACTTCTGCGCGGACATCAACGGCAACGGGCAGGGCGCGCGCAGCCACGCGGACGGCGAGCACTCGATCTCGCCCGTGTTCGGCTTCATGTGCGACACCGGCGAGCACGAGATTGCCGAGGAGGACACGCCGATCATCCGCCTCGGCGCGCAGCGGCTCGCGAAGGACCGGATCGGCTGGGGCAAGTATCGCGGCGGGATGGGCTACGAGCAGATCGCGACCGCGCGCGGGTCGGGCCTGTGGGGCTTCATGACCGGATGCGAGGGGTCGAAGTTCCCGTCCGCGCAGGGCCTGTTCGGCGGCTATTCGTGCCCGAGCTATCAGTTGATGAAGATCAAGGGCATCAACATCTTCAAGGTGCTGGAGGAAAATCCGAAAGCCGTCGAAACGTTCGACATCGTCGACCTGATGAACAACCGCCCGATTCCGGGGGCGAAGTACAGCAGCCACGACATGGGCATGACGTTCGAGATCTGCAACGAGGGCGAGATCTACATGATCTGCCAGGGCTCGGGCGGCGGCTACGGCGACGTGCTCGAACGGGATCCGGCGCTCGTGATGAAGGATCTGCGCGAGGAACTGATGTCGCACGAGAATGCACGCGACATCTACAAGGTCGTCTACGACGAGCAGACGCTGGTCGTGGACGTCGAGGCGACCGCCGATGCACGGGCTGCCGAGCGGCTTGCGCGGATTGCGCGCGCCCGGCCGTTCGATGCGTTCTGCGCGGAATGGGTGACGCCCGAGCCGCCTGCGTCGTTGCCGTACTTCGGCAGCTGGAGCGACAACGCGGAGATCTACGCGACGACGCTGGGCCAGCGCGTCACGATGCCGGCCGACCGGCTTCAGGGCGCGTACATGCTCGATCCGAAGGACGTGCGAATCGCGGAACTGGAAGCGCGTCTCGACGCATTGAACGCGGGGGCGTCATCATGCCCGGATTGACGCAAGCCAGCCGCTCGCGTCGGCTGCTGTGGCTCGATCACGCCGGCTATAGCGCGCCGCTGCTCACGGGTGACGCGCCACCGTGGCTCGACAGCGCCGCGTGCGTGGCGTGGGCGCGGCACGCGCAGGGCTTGCTGCGCCCGGACGTGCTCACGCTGCCGCTCGCGGATGTGGCCGACGCGTGGCTCACGCGCGACTCGGCGCTTGCCGCCGAGCTGATCGGCAAGACGAAGCGCGCGCATCTGCCGCTGAAAGCGTATCTTTCAAGCGAGCCGGTGCGTGCGCACGTGGCAGCGCTGGCGGTCGCGCTGCGCGCCGCGTTGCCCGACGCGATCTTCGTGCTGGAGCTGCCGTCGCCGCGCGACTGGGCGGCGCGCGCATTCGCGTTCGCGAGCGGCACGCAGCGCGTCGAAGTCGACGAAGACGCAGCCGACGCGGCAGCGGCGTGCGTGGCGGATTTCCTGCGCACATTCGCGACGGCCGGAGTGGACGCCGTGCTGATGCGCGATTCGCTCGGATGGGATGCCGACGGTGCCGCGCATGGGCTGGAACTGCTTCAGCCGGTCGCGAACGTCGCGCGGCATTATGGCTGGGAATGGGGGCTGCGGATTCCGGCGTCGGTCGCCTTCACGGGCGCGTCGGCGCCGGATTTTGCGATCGCGCCGGCGACGTGCGGCCCGGGGCCGACCGGCGTTGTCGTGCCCGCAGCGTTCTGGTTTGGCGAAGACGATTTGCCGGCGGCGCGGCCCGACACGTTCGACGTCGCGGAAATTCCCGCCCTGGCGCATCCCGAAACGGTTCTCGCGCGCATTGCGCGCTTACGTGAAAGGCATTGACATGACGAACGAGGGCGAACTGATGTGGACGCCGGACGACGCGTTCATGCGCGGTTCCAATCTGGCGCGTTTCATGGACTGGCTCGCGGCCGATCGCGACCTGGCGTTTGCCGACTACGATGCACTGTGGCGCTGGTCGACCGGCGAACCGGACGCGTTCTGGGCGTCGATCTGGCAGTGGTTCGACGTGCAGTTCGACGGTTCGGCGCGTCGCGTGACCGACGGCGCGCCGATGCCGCACACGCGCTGGTTTCCCGATGCACGCGTGAACTACGCGGAACACGTGCTGCGGCATGCCGCGCATGCGGACGCCGCGCAGCCGGCATTCCACTACGCGAGCGAAACGCAACCGCTGCGTACGCTGTCGCTGGTCGAGCTCGCCGGCCGGGTGCGGCGCGTCGCGACGCGCTTGCGCGAGATGGGCGTGCAGCCCGGCGACCGCGTCGTCGCGTATTTGCCGAACGTGCCCGAATGCGCGATCGCGATGCTCGCAGCCACCAGCATCGGGGCAGTATGGTCGTCGGCCGCGATCGATTTCGGTGTGCGTACCGTGGTCGACCGCTTCCGGCAGATCGCGCCGAAGGTGCTGATCGCGGCCGATCGCTACAGCTTCGGCGGACGGGTGTTCGAGCGCACGGAGGAAGCGCTGCAGATCGCGCACGCGCTGCCGTCGCTGGAGGCGCTCGTGTGGTTGTCGTCCGACGCCGATGCGCTGCCGGACGGCGCCGCGTCACTGCCGTGTGCGACGCATCCGTGGCATGCGCTTCTGGATGGGCCCGACGTGCCGCCCGACGCATTCCGCTTCGAACGTGTCGGTCCCGATCATCCGCTCTGGATCGTGTTCTCGTCGGGAACGACCGGTTTGCCGAAGGCGATCGTCCACAGCCACGTCGGCATCCTCGTCGAGCACCTGAAGCTGATGCACCTGCACATGGATCTGCGCGCCGGCGACGTGATGTTCTTCTACAGCACGACCGGCTGGATGATGTGGAACCTGCTGGTCGCGTCGCTGATGACGGGCGCGGCCGCGGTGCTCTACGACGGCAGCCCGATGCACGGCGGGCCGGGTTGCCTGTGGCAGCTCGCCGCCGATGCGGGGGCGACCTGCTTCGGCGGCAGCCCGACTTTCGTGCAGATGATGGAGAAGGCCGGCCTCGAGCCCGGCCGCGAATTCGACCTCTCGCGCGTCAGGAGCGTGATCCTGAGCGGTGCGCCAAGCACGCCGGAAACGTTCTCGTGGTTCTATCGCTGCGTGAAACCGGATTTGTGGGTCACGTCTCAATCCGGCGGCACCGAGCTGTGCAGCGGGCTCGTCGGTGCCGTGCCGCTGCTGCCGGTGCGGGCGGGAGAGATCCAGGCGCGCATGCTCGGCATGGCGGTCGACGTGTGGAACGATGCCGGCGAGCCGGTCGTCGACGAAATCGGCGAGCTCGTCGTCACGCGGCCGGCGCCCTCCATGCCGATCCGTTTCTGGAACGACGACGGCGGCACGCGTTATCGGGAGTCCTATTTCGACTATTTCCCCGGCGTGTGGCGGCACGGCGATTTCATGAAGATCGTGCCGCACGGCGGTTGCTACATCTATGGGCGGGCCGATTCCACGCTGAATCGACACGGCGTGCGCATCGGCTCGGCGGAGATCTATCGCGTCGTCGAGGAGATCGAAGTGGTGGCCGACAGCCTCGTCGTCTGCTGCGAACTGCCCGGCGGCCGCTACTTCATGCCGCTGTTCCTGCGCCTGCGCGATGGCGCGGCGCTCGACGATACGCTGCGCGCACGGATCGCGGAGCGTCTGCGCACGCTGTGCAGCCCGCGCCACGTGCCGGACGTGATGGTCGCGATGGAGCAGATTCCGTACACGCTGACCGGCAAGAAAATGGAGGTGCCGGTGCGCAAGATCCTGATGGGGCAGCGCGCCGAAAGCGCGGCGAGTCGCGATGCGATGGCCAATCCGGCGGCGCTCGACGCATACGTGGCTTTTGCCGGCGCGGTGCCGCGATGACGGCGTCGCTCGTAACCGGCGCGCGGGCGGCGGGGGCCGATGGCCTGGACGACGGGGCGTCGCACGATGAAAGCTGCCTGCGCCCGTTCTGCTGCAATCCGTTCGCGGCGTTCTCGGCATTTTCGCGCGTCGGCGGCTGGACGCCGCCGCTGCCGGACGAGCGTGCGGCGGAGCCGACGGCCGGCGATGCTTGAAGCGGCTTTACGATTGAGGCACGATGCCTTCTCTTCCACGCCATCCGGACGATCGTGACTGCTTCCCTGAATTCGACGCGACGCAGGCCACGCCGCCACGGCGCGGACCTGCTCGAACACAAGTTCTTTCCGCCGGTCGCGCGTCGCGGCGCGATCGTCCGGCGTGCGCTGCTCGATCGCGTGACGGGGCTCGGCGTGCCGCACATCGTGATCCTGCAGGCACCGCTCGGCAGCGGCAAATCGACGTTGCTGCAGCAGATCATGGAGGCAGGGCGCGCGAAGCGCTGGACGATGGCGTGGCTCGCGCTCGACGAGAACGACAACGATCCACGCCGTTTCGAAGCGTATTTCATCTCGCTGATCGCGCAGATGGTCGAGGAGGCCGGCGTGGCCGCGAGCGGGCAGGCGGTGCGCCCGTCCGACAACATGCTCGACTGGGTGTTCGGCCAGCTCGCACGGGTCGACGGCCCGATCGGCATCTGCATCGACGATTTCCAGTGGATTCACGAGCCGGCGATTCTGCATTTCTTTCGCGATCTGCTGGACGCGCTGCCCGGGCGCTGTCGCGTCTACATCGGATCCCGCAACCTGCCGGACGTCGGCGTGAGCGCGTTGCAGGTTGCCGAAGAGGCGCTCGTGCTGCGGATGGAGGATCTGCGTTTCTCGACGGACGAAGCGGCGGTGTTCCTCGCGGATGCCGCCGACACGATCGATGCGGAAACGGAGGCGTTCATCCAGTCGCGTACCGAGGGATGGCCGGCGGGGCTGCAACTGTTCAAGCTCGCGCTCGCGCGCGACGAGATCCGGGACGCGCTCGACGAGATGCGCGACTGCACGCCGCTCGAGCTGGTTCGCTACCTGTCGGAGAATACGCTGGCGCTACAGCCGCCCGCCGTGCGGACGTTCCTGCTGAAGACGTCGCAATTGCGGCGCCTGAACGGCTCGCTCTGCGGGGAAGTGACCGGGTTCGAGCACGCGGACGCGGTGCTGCGGCAGCTCGAGCGCGACGGGTTGTTCGTGGAGGCGCTCGACGGCAGCCCGGGATGGTATCGCTATCACGGGCTGTTCGCCCGCTTCCTGTCCGATCGGCTCGCGCATGAGGATGCGGCGCACGTGATCGACGTGCACCGCCGCGCCGCACACTGGTACGTGCGCCATGGCGTGCCGGAAGAGGCGATGTTCCATGCGGTCGAGGCACGGGAGTATTCGCTCGCGATCACGACGCTGGACGACTGGGCGTCCCGACTCGTCGAGGGCGCCGAGTTGGTGACGGTCGCGTACTGGTTCGACCGGCTGCCGTTGCAGGAGGTGCTCGGCTGCCGGAGCCTCGCGGTGAAGATCGCGTGGGCGCTGGTGTTCCTGCGGCGCGGCGGGCCGACCCATCCGCTGCTGTCGTATCTCGCCGATACGCGCGACGGGCACGGCGCCGACGTCGTGCTCGCGATGGCCTTGCTGTTCGGGAACGACCTGCGCGGCGCGGCGAGGCTCGCCGACGTGCCCGCGCTGCGTCAGCCGGCGTCCGGCCTGTTCGAGGCGTTCGAGCTTGGCGCGGCGGCCAATCTCCTTGCGTTCAGCGCGATGGCCGAGTGGGACGACGAACGGGCCCATCACCTGCTGGTGCTGGCGAACAGCCACAACGACCATGCACAGGCCGCGTTCAGCCATGGCTATACGCTCGCGTTGCGCTGCATCCTGCAGGTAATGAGCGCGCAGCCGCGGCTGGCTACCGACGCCCCGCATGCGACTCGCGGCATGCGACGCGACGCGGGCAGTCCGTACGTGAACCGGGGCATGTCGGCCGCGGCGCTGGCGGCGTCGCGTATCTGGGCCTGTTACGAGGCAGACCAGTTCGACACGGTCGAGCGACTCTCCGCGCAGTTCGGCGAGGATATTGCGCTCGCGACGGTGCCTGAATTCATCGCGTTGTCGATGGTGTCGATCGCGCGCGTGCATGTCGCGCGCGGCCGGATGCTTCAGGCGCGCGATGCGCTCGACACGCTCGAGCGTCTGAGCTTTCACAATCGCTGGTCGAGCGTGCGGGAGATGATTGCGTGGGAGCGCCTGTATCTGGCGGCGCGCAGCGGCGAGACGACACGCATCGATGCGTTGCTGTCGCAGGTATCGGGCGATACCGCCGCGCCGGACCCGGGGTGGATCGAGGTGACGGAACTGCTGAGCGGCCCTTTGCTCGGCCGCATCCGGCTCGCGTTGCAGCAGCAGCGGCTCGACCGGGCCGCCGAGTTGCTGAAGGCGGCGCTCGGCATCGTGCCGGCGCGACCGCTGCTGTCTGTCAAGCTGCAGGTCTTGCAGGCGCTGGTGCAGCATCGGCAAGGGCACACGCGGCTGGCGCTGCGCACGTTGCAGAGTGCGCAGGACGCCGCACGAGCGGGCGGCTGTACGCGTGCGTTGCTCGACGAGGGCGGCGAGCTGGCGGCGATGCTCGATGGCACGGAGCGGGCCGAGCCGCTTCCGAAGGCGAACGTCCAGAAGGCGGCGTGGTCGAGCCTGTTGTCGCAGCGGGAGGATGAAATCCTGCGGTTGCTGTGCAGCGGAGCGTCGAATCGCGAGATCTCCGAGAAGCTGTTCCTGTCCGAGAACACGGTGAAGTTTCACCTGAAGAATCTTTATCTGAAACTGGACGTCAAGAATCGGGCGCAGGCGATTCTCAAGGCGCAGTCGGACGCGCGCTAACCGAAGGGGCGGCGGGGACGGCTTTGCCGGCACGGTTCGAGAAGGCGGTACCGGGCGTCGAGCGCTTTCGCACAACCGGAATTGTGCAAAACGACAAAGCCCTGCGTAACGCAATTTTGCGAACGTCGCGGGCAATCGATCAGGATTCCCGTGCAAAAATTCCGTTTGTCCAAAACGGAAGAAACCATGGTCACGCTTCAACACATGCGCCTGTTCGTTGGCGTGGTCAACGCCGGCGGATTTTCGGCGGCGGCCCGGCAATTCGGCGTGAGCACTACCCGGGTTTCCCGCGTGGTGTCGGATCTCGAACGGCACCTGACGGTCCGTTTGCTGAACCGGACGACGCGCCGCGTCTCGTTGACCGACGCAGGCGAACGATACTGGCGGCGATGCGACCAGATTCTTGCCTACCTCGAACAGGCAGAGGCGGAGACGTGCGGCGCCCATGCGCGGCCGTCCGGAAAGCTGAAGCTGCATTGCGCGAACGGCTTGGACCGGCACCATGTGATGTCGCTCGTCGCAGCCTATCGGCAGCGTTTTCCGGAGGTCAGGATCGACTTGCTGACGACCGGGCGGCGGCCCGACCTGATCGGGGAGGGCCTGGACGTGTCGATCGCGCTCGAACGCCATCCGCCGGAATCCGGCCAGGTTTCCGAGCGAATCGGCGCGACCTTCGGCATCCTGTGCGCGTCGCGCGGATATGTCGACACACACGGTGTGCCGGCCACGCTTCAGGATCTCGAACGGCACGCGTGTCTCGGCCTGATGACGACGTCGACATCGCACGACGCATGGAACCTGATCGGCCCGGACGGCGTACAGGCGACCGCGCCGGTCACGCCCGCCTTTCGCGTCAACGATGCCGACGCGCTGGCGGCAGGCATTCGGGGCGGCATGGGCATCGGTCTGCTGCCGCTTTACTCGGCGGTCGACGGGTTGCGCGATGGGCAGCTCACATGCGTGCTGCCGCACTATCGCACCCACGACATGAATGTGTACGTGCTGTATTCGTCACGCCAGTATCTGGATGCGAAAATCCGGACTTGGGTCGATTTGATGCGCGACGCGGTGCCGTCGATGCTGGCACGTGACGAGCAGACGTTTGCCGCGTATGCCGGGCCGGGTGTTGACGTCGAGCCGGCAAGACTTGCGGAAGACGCGGATGCCTGCGCAGATGCGCGGTACGCGGGCGCGCTGTGAGCCGCGCGTACTACAGCATGGCCTTCCTTCGACATTGCGGGTAGCCGACTTGAATCCACTGACCGCCACCGTTCCCATTACCGTCGTGAACGGCTTCCTTTCCGGTGCCGAGCGGGAGACGATTGCCAGACTGGCCGAGCTGTCGGGCATTCCGCACGAGTTGCTCGGCAAGCCAGGGGCCCGTGTGACGCAGGAGCAATTCTCCACGCTCTATCGTCTGCTGGCCGGTGAACTGGACGACGAAATGCCGGGCATTTTCAGCCGACGGTTGAGAAAGGGCACGCTCAAATTTCTCTGTCTGAGCTTGCTTGACGCGCCGCGGCTCGAAGTCGCGCTATATCGGCTCACGCAGTTCTTTCATATCCTCCTCGAAGAATTCACACTCGAATCCACGCAGGACGGCAAGGCCGGCATGGTTCGATTGATCATCGAGCCTCAAGGCCCGGGCGTGAGCGCGCTCGGATGCGAACTGGTGCTGAAGCTGATTCATGGCATCGCATCCTGGCTGATTCGCCAGAAGATTCCGCTGATCGAGGTGAATTTCCAGTTTCCGCGCTCGGCACAGGCGGGCGATCATCTTTACCTGTTTCCTGGCCCGGTGAAGTTCGATCAAGCCATGACGTGTCTTCGCTTCGATGCGAACTATCTCGCGATGCCCATCAGGCAGCGCAAGCCGGATCTTCAGGCGTTCCTGAAGCGGGCGCCCGAAGACTGGATATTTGTCACGTTTGCGGACCAGATGGTGTGCCACCAGGTCTGGCGTTACATGGCGGATTGCCTGCCCGCGACACCGACGATCGATCAGGTCGCGCACGCGCTGAATTATTCGACGCGTACGCTCGGCCGGCGTCTGGAAGTCGAAGGCACGACGTTTCAGGCCATCAAGGATGAAGTGCGGCGCGACATCGCGATCCAGCGGCTGACTCACTCCAACGAGACGATCGCGGGAATCGCCTATGACGTCGGGTTCGACAACCCGACTGCATTTCATCGCGCGTTCCGTCACTGGACGGGCAGTACGCCGGCCGCGTATCGCCATACCGAGCGATCCGTCGGCCGGTGACGGCGCAGGCGCCGGGAGCGCGAACGCCGTGCCGCCCGGGTAGCGTCAGCGGGCGCTGAAGCTGGCGACCCGCTTTTCGAGGAACGCCGACGTCCCTTCTCGTTTGTCGTCGGTTGCCGCGCAGATCGAGAACAGTGCGCTTTCCAGCAGCATGCCCTGGTCCTGGCTCATGTCGAGCCCGCGGTTGATGGCCTGAATCGCGAATCGGGTCGCGAGCGGCGCGTTGGCGACGATCTGCGCGAGCAGCGCTTCGGCGCGCGCGAGGAGCGCATCGGCCGGCACCACCTCGTTGACGAGGCCGATCCTGTAGGCTTCGGCGGCGTCGATCATGGTCGCGGTGAGGATCAACTGCATTGCGCGGCCCTTGCCGATCAGACGCGGCAGGCGTTGCGTGCCGCCGAACCCCGGGATGACACCGAGCTTCACTTCAGGTTGCCCGAAGTGCGCACGTTCCGTCGCGAGACGGATCGTGCAGGCCATCGCAAGCTCGCAGCCGCCACCGAGCGCAAAGCCGTTGATCGCCGCGATGACCGGCTTGCCCAGGTTTTCGATCAGATCGAACGTGGTTTGTCCCTGACGCGTGAACGTCGCGGCATCGACGGCGCCGAGCGGGGCGATTTCGCTGATGTCCGCGCCGGCAACGAACGCCTTGTCGCCAGCGCCGGTCAGGATCACGCCGTGAATGGCGGAATCGTCGCGCGCGTCTTCCATGACCGCGCGGATTTCGTCGAGCGTCGCATGGTTCAGCGCGTTGAGCGACTTCGGACGGTTCACGGTGACGTATGCGATGCCCGCGCGCTTTTCGTATGACAGATTCAGAAGAGGTTGCATGAGGGGGGATGATCGAGGGGGAAAGAGGCCGCGGCGATCTGCGCGGCGGCCGTCGGATGCATCAGCGTTCTTCGGAGCGCAGCGCGAGCAGGCCGAGCAGCACTTCATCGCGGCGGGCGGCCAGTTGGTCGATCGACCGGCCGGCAACTTCTTCCCGAACGCCGGCGGTCATTTTCTGCCGTACTGCCGCCGTGATCTGCGGCGAGCCGAGCACTTCCCACCACGCGGTCATCGGGCCGGTGAACTGGTCGAAGAAGTGTTCGATGCCGCCCTGGCCGCCGCCGA
>Ga0209566_100912_pt1 | contig 13856 bp, 12 predicted proteins | sample Araplavi_mTSA_r2_2_FD_184287 | JGI IMG/M metagenome (GOLD analysis project Ga0209566, IMG submission 184287) | Arabidopsis root microbial communities from North Carolina, USA - plate scrape CL_Cvi_mTSA_r2 (SPAdes) (version 2) | ecosystem: Host-associated > Plants > Roots > Endosphere | place...
TGATTCAACAACTTGAATAGCTTGTGATCAGAGGTAGAGCTCGCCGTACCTACCGTCTCGTAATATTCCATTGTCGGTGTAATAATTTGCGCATAGCCCCAGCTATCCATCGTGCAAAGTGCTTTCCCTTCTACTGCACGCAACCGGCGCACTGCTTCTGGCAAATAATCACGAACACCCGAAGGCTTCTCGAACATTCTCGGCTTTGTCATTGCGTCACCTCAGAATTAGATGCTTTAGTGAGTTAATATGTTAACATGTTACCTTGTTAGCAAACCAAAGGAATTTTACTGGTAATATTATCACGTAATATTCTCATCGTCAATCCATTTTCAACGCAATTCCCTTCCTCTCTTTCCTCCCCTACAATCCCCAGCCCAAGCTTCCTCCATAAAAGAAAAGGAACACCCTGTATTCTTGCAATCTGCAAGAATACAGGGTGTTCCTTGAGTGTAGAAGATGTATACATTTTCTGCTCTTCCGGTGACGTTAAGAAGCATTCGTGCTCCTAATCATTTCAACTGCTGCAGCTGGATTCTTTCGATTCTGCATCCAATCGCGTGGCGGGGCCCCTAATCCAAATGAAGCGCCCGGTATAAATCGAAGTGCCCCATACACGATGATCCATGACATCCCGAGGGCGAACACATAACCAATAAAGATGAATATTAGATATAACGATGCGCTCCCCTTATGCCACGGAAACTGTCGATACAGGGCAAGGAACGCGGGATGAATGAGGTAAATGCCGAAGGATAGATCCCCAAGCTGAGACAGTAGTCTTCTTCCGAGCTCTGGTAGACGGCGTTCCAGATAGAAGGCAAGTTGGATGAGTACAATTGCAGATAACAACGTATGTCCGTTCCAGAGCAGTTCATAAATAAGTGAGTTCATCTCTTTGCCCGTGGAGCGTGTCCAATACCATATCTGCACATGCAGCAGCGCGAATCCAAGCCATAACAACCAGATTGAACCTGTTACCATCTTATAGCGTACCGAGCAGACTCGTCCCCAAGAATCAAGCCAAGGGCGTACTTTATGAAAGTTAATTCCTAAGTAAGCACCTGCAAAATAAAAGCTTATGTATGACAGCGAAATACTCCCTTTTGCCGGAATTTGCACGCCATATTTGTTCCATAAAACATACCCCCATTGCAAGACCAAGCCGAGTGGGATGGCCCAAGCGACAACTCGCCGGGAGCGAAATAGCAATAGCAGCAACGGGAACAATAAGTAGAACTGTATACTAATAAACACAAAATACAAGTGCGTATAAGCAGTTCCTGTTAATAGCTTCGTAACGAACATAGGTACTGCTTCACTCCACGAACGCTCTGGATACCAAGTTACCTGCACAAGCATAAAATAGAAGACTGAGCAGATTAGATAAGGTATGAATACATAGCGAAATCGATTCTTATAGAACTTCCCCAGCACCTGAGGCTGCAACTTATCTCCACCACCATAGTTATAGAAGAGCACTAAGCTGCTAAGTAAAATAAATGTTGGTGTACCGTACTTGAAAAAGATGTTGAAAAAGGTATACCCATAAAATAAGCTTGATGTCTTCATCATCGCTGCGGTTTCCGAAGTTGCATGAACACTGATAACACCAAGCATGGCAAGTGCGCGCACGATAGAAAGAGTCGAAATCCATTCTTTCCGTGCCACTATTGCATCCCTCCATTCACTTTGTGGGGTTCGTTATACGATCCAACTTCATGAGGATAGACCTTTGCCTTTGCGTGTATTGTGATAACCTAATTGGGAGGATGCACTGTCGTCTGTGTTGGTTGGTTCTGCCTCTGCACACTCCCGCTTCTTTTTTTCGGAACCGCCCCAAAGAACATCCAACTGAACGGAATATAGCGATGGCATAATTCTACAATAGCCCAAGATAGAAGGAACGCACACAAGAACCCTCCCCCGATATACAGCGCATAACTAATCGAGTCTCCGCCTCCTAGCGGAATCTTGCGATAGAGATATAAGATCACGGGATGAATCAGATAAATGCCGAATGAGACATCTCCGAATCTAGTAATTAACTTCACGAATCTCTCAGGAAATCTGCGTTCAATGTATTGAGATAATTGAATGAGTACGACGCACGACAGCAAAGCGTGAGCATTCCAAGCTGCCTCATACCATAACGTATTGAAGCGCATACCATATTTATAAGTTGCATACCATAGCTGGACATGGCCGAGTGAAGCCGCAATCCACACGAGCCACACCACCGCTGTAATCCAGCGATCACGTCTGCTGCCTTCAGGAGTTAGTGCATTGAACCAACCTTGTATGCGGTTCCAATACACACCGATGAACGCCCCTACCATGACATAGATCGAGTAGGACACAAGCAGGCTCCCCTTGTATACAATATGCAGGTCTAGCTTGTTCCAAATGACAAAGCCCCAATGTAGGGCAAATCCAATAGGAATGGCCCATATCGCTGATTTTACGGAGCGAAAGAAGTACAATATCACCGGAAATATCAAATAAAACTGAATTAGAATAATGACATAGTATAGGTGTGTGTATGCTGTTCCTTTAATTAAGCTGACAACATAGGCCTGTAAAGTATCTCCCAGACCACGACTGCGATAGGCAAGCCAATGATTCAACAAAAAATAGCAAGTAGAACAGATTACATAAGGAAGAAGAATTAGTTTTAATCGTTTAGTGTAGAATTCCTTTAAGGAGCTCCATGAAGTTAATCCTTTGTCACAATAATTATAAAACATGACGAAGCTTGTCAGCAGCAAAAAAGCAGGAACAGCAAATTTGCTGAACACATTTAAAAAATTATAGACAACAAATGAATCGGTTGTCTGTGTCGCCTTAATCGTCTGAGATGTTGCATGGATGCACAGAACTGCCATCATCGCGATAGCTCTATATATCGATAAAGATGAAATGCTCGACTTATTGCTCATGTCATCTATTCTCCCCATACCGAGGAATCAAGGGTGTCGAATCTAAGCGGTACTCGGCAAATAATAAGTTTATTGTAAGACAACGTTCGAGGTTATTTCCCGGGAAACAACCTCACAATTTGTTGAACGTCGTCAATTTCGTATTTTATACCGAACAGTTGATGAAGCTGGTGCAGTGACAGGTACCAAATGTCCTTTTTTTTAACCGGCGTAAGCTCGGAATATATGGGTGCTTGATCCCAACTTACTGTATAGGAAGTCTTTGCACGCCCAAGCTGCACATTTTTCCCCTTGTTCCCCATGCGTTCTAATAATTCTGATGTTCGAATTTTCTGATTGCCTGCATTTATACGGAATCCATTTGTTGTCGTCCGTTGATTGATACCTGGCTTTACCGTGAAGGTAACATGAATACCTAGCTGCTTGCACACTTCCAATACATCCTTGTTATACGCCCCGTACGGGAAAGCAACCACACTATACGTATTGCCAAGCATCTGCTTTAAGCGATCTTCAGCTCGCTTAAGATCCTTTTTAACCTTCGCTGTAAATTCCGTGCGTGTCTCCTTGCGATGCAGCTTCTTCAAATATTCTGGCTTGGACAACATCGGTCTCAAGGAACCCTGCTCATTAACCACCGTATATACATGCGAATTGTACGTATGGCTGAAGAAGCTCATTCCATTTCTCTTCATCTCACGCATCTGTTCCCATGTCAGCTTCGGTCGTCCGGCACTCTTGCGATTGTCAATCGTAGAGACAATGACGAAGTTCGTCGCAGGTATATGGTACTTCTGCATGATCGGGTACACTTCTGTATAGAAAGATTCGTACCCATCGTCGAAGGTCATCAAGACCGCATTCGGTGGAACCGCCCCCCCATGAAGCATAAAGTTCATATACTGATCCATGGAAATGAAATGATAGTTATTATGGAGTAAAGCCTGAATCTGCTCTTCCAACTGATTCGGTGAAATAAATGTGACGTTATCCGGATTCTTCTGAACATTGTGGTACATCAGTGTCACTACTTCATCACGATAATGGACTGGTGTATACACCCATTGTGAGTCCAGATTATCCGTTGGTGCCAGGTCTAATTGCTTGTCTGTCGTACGCACTTGAATGCCGAAGGCTTTCTTCAGGGCGTCGGCTGGGACATACCATTCATTCCCCATTAACAATGCCTGCTCTTCCGAACCGTTGTACCCGTCCCATACAATACGATGTGATAGCGCCTGTACCCCATCCGTATTCAAGAACAACGTGCTGCTTAGAAGAGCTATGAGCAATATGACACCTACAGTGCGTTTCTTTCGCATGTCGAACTTCCCTCTTCTTCCAGTAACATTACATTTATTTTAATCTAACATACTTCGCAAGTGTTGTCATTTTTGTTTCCATATTCAAATTGTTTGTAAATACCAAAAAAAGTGGCAGGTGGGGAACCCCTTTCCTACCACTTCTCAGCTTATCCTTCTATTGTGAGGATGCTTCTATCATGGGAGCTGCATCCCGAATAACCCGCATGGGATTGCCGCCAACCATTTGACCAGGCAATACGTCTTTGTGCACGACCGTTCCCGCCGCGACAACAGCGTGATCCCCAATCGTGACACCCGGCAAGATCGTACTATTGGCTCCAATCATCACATGACTGCCAATCCGAACCGTTCCAAGCCGATATTCGTGTGTCAAATACTCATGTGCTAAGATCGTGGAATTATAGCCGATTATCGTATTATCCCCAATCTCGATTCGTTCAGGGAAAAAGACATCCACCATCGCCATTAGACCAAAGGCTGTGCATTCACCTACTTTCATGCGCAGCAGCTTGCGATAAATCCACAATTTCATACGCAAGGAGGGGCAGTATCGTGCAAGCTGAATGCAAATGAAATTCCACATTCCCTTCCAAGGACTAACGGTTCGGTAGATTTGCCATAGACTGTTCGACCCTTCGACAGGATGCCGCTCCACATCTCTCACTTCTATTTCCGCTCCAATCCGACCAATGCGTACAGATCCCGCATGTCATGAATAATATGGCGTGGCTCGTATTGGCGAAGGACAGCTTCTCCCTTCAGCGACCAAGCTACACCGCATGATATTACACCGGCAGCGTTCGCAGATAGAATATCAGCCGGACTATCACCAACCATAATCGTCTGTGCTGGATTTGCGTGCAGTGCTTCAACGGCTCGCAGCACCGGTTCAGGATGCGGCTTCGGATGATTGACATCTTGTACAGTAACAATCGTGCTTAAGTAATCAATGAGTCCGAACATACGCAGCGCCCGCTCTGTTGTCGCCCGCATTTTTGTCGTCACGACACCAAGCTGAATGCCTGATGCATGCAAGTCCGCCATCACTTCCTTCACATAAGGAAACTCACGAACAAGCTCATCATGGCGTGCTAAATTGTATTTACGATATGCTGCTACCAGTTCATCCACCTGATCCTGCCCTGTAAAAATTCGAATCTGCTCTTCGAGCGTTAATCCCATACTCGGGATAATATGTTCACGAGTGAACGGTGACGGCGTCTTGTCCCGCAGAACGTGGAGAAATGTCTCGATAATCAGCTCGTTCGTATCGATAATCGTGCCGTCTAAGTCAAACAGTACCGTTCGTATCATTTTCATTAATTACTCCTTCTTGCTCTCGTTATGATCTTTTTGTTGATTATCTTTCGCTTCATTCGCATCATCAATGTCTGATGATTCCTGCACAGCTTCGGTTTGTTCAGTTTCGGCTTGTGCAGTTTCGGTTTTCACAGTTTCCGATTGTGCATTGTCTGAATGCTCTTCCGCAGATGCCCCTGTCTCATGTACATTCTCTTCGGCCTTATCCACCTGTGTAGTCACCACTTTTTCCGTGCTACCAGCAGCAGCCTCCGTACCAAGGGTTGACACAATCGGCGCATGATAAGGAACTCGCGCGGCACCAGTCATACGACGAATAATAATCGTAATTACACCGGCTACAATCAAGAAGATCGCAAGCAGCTGCGAGATACGTACATTTCCATACGCAGGATCAAGGAAGCCTGGCTCGAATACGACCGTCATTGGCGACCACAATCCATCAATAAGCGACACTACCCAGTCTGAACCTTGGTAAGCCAAGCTATCCGTGCGAAGGCCTTCGATAAAGAATCGGCCGATGGAATACCAGATAAGGTAGCTGATGAATACTTCACCACTGCGAACACTGCGCAGACGTCGCAAGCCGAATAATAGCAACACTCCTATGAAGCTCCACAGAGACTCATACAGAAAGGTTGGGTGATGGAATGTGCCTTGGACGTTCATTTGATTCACAATAAAATCAGGGAGGTGCAAGCTATTGCGCAAAAATGATTCCTCAACCGGCCCTCCATATGCTTCTTGATTCACATAGTTCCCCCACCGTCCAATCGCTTGTCCGATGAGAAGTCCTGGTGCACAAATATCTGCAATCCGCCAGAAAGTATATCCTTTCTTACGGACATAGATGAGCGCGCAGATGACTGCACCTATGAGAGCACCGTAGATGGCAATGCCCCCGTTCCATATTTTAAAGACATCTACCCAATTATCCTTATATTCATCCCACTTGAACGCGACATAATACGCGCGTGCCCCGATCAATGCGGAGGGTACACCGAACAATACCAAATCCATAAAGAAATCTTGGGATATGCCAAATCTCTTCCCTTCCCGAATCGCAAGCAGCAGCCCAACCAGTGCAGCGGTACCAAGAATAATCCCGTACCAATGCACTTTCAATGGTCCGAGCTGAATGGCTATCGGGTCTAGCAGCATCGTTGCCATGCTCTACACTCCTTCATTATATTAGGCTACACTGATGATCAATCGAAATCGTCCATATCTTCGGCAATCGTTTCCGTCAGCTTGTTCGTAAACTGCAATGCCGCATTGTAACCCATACGCTTGAGGCGATAGTTCATGGCTGCTACTTCAATAATAACGGCCAAGTTCCGACCTGGGCGAACCGGTACGGTAACGAGAGGGACATCCGTATCAATAATTCTCGTTGTCTCTTCATCAATGCCAAGACGATCATATTGCTTATCTTGCTGCCAATTCTCTAGAGAGATGACCACGCTGATTCGCTTATTGTTCCGAATAGCACCTGCCCCGAACAACGTCATCACGTTGATGATGCCGATACCGCGAATTTCAAGCAGATGGCGGATCAGCTCTGGTGCCGAACCGTGCAATACATTGTCAGAAGTTTGACGGATCTCTACCGCGTCATCCGCTACTAGACGATGTCCGCGTTTAACCAGCTCTAAGGCAGTCTCACTCTTACCAATCCCGCTGCCGCCAGTAATTAGCATACCAACACCGTATACATCGACCAGTACACCATGAATGGTAGCCGTTGGTGCCAGCTTTTTCTCAAGGAAGCTCGTAATGCGGCTCGATAGAATCGTTGTTGCGGTGCGCGAGCGCAGCAGAGGCACTCCCTGCTCCTGACATACGTCGAGAATTTCCTGCGGAACCTCGAGTCCTCTTGTTACGATGATGCAAGGCATCTCTTCCGAGCAGAACAATTGCATACGCTCTCGCTTCGTCTCGGGGGAGAGCATTTCGAAGAAGGCAAGCTCAGTCTTGCCAAGAAGCTGTACTCGTTCCTTCGGGTGATATTCGAAATATCCGGCCATCTCTAGGCCTGGGCGATGTAAATCATCAACAGTAATTGTTCGCTTCAAGCCTGTATCGCCAGCCAGCACCTCCAGGTGGAACTGTTCCACCATTTCGGAGACCTTTACCTTTTTGGCCATCGTCGTTCACTCCTTCGTCTCCGGCATTGCTCACAATCGATTACGTCCTGTTATGATGCCAATAATGCCGTATCTCTTTGTATTCATCGTATAGGAAAAACTAGCTTTTTTCAACGTTCCTTCTTTCGCAAGCACAACCTTGGCATATTCCACGATTTTTTCCATATTTGTTGAAGGGATGCAGGAAAATCACCCTATCTCCACGAATATTCCAAACTACCTATCGATAAGGAGGTGTATGATATTTATCCCGATTCCCGTACCTGGCTGATAAATAGGTTAAGCGAGCAGGACGATGAATCCGAAATCCACCTATGACGACTTCCTTGTCAGGCCCATTCGTCCATAACCTTATATTTGAACGAAGGAGGCAATCATATGAAACGAAGTTCCTTACGTCTGCCAATGAATCCGCTTCCAAAACCATTTTCATCCCTTGCTCTCGTCTTTATCCTCTTGTTGTCACTCTTCCCTGCCACTGTCTTAGGGGCAGCAGCCCCATGGTCACCGAATACCGCCTACAAAACCGGGGATCTCGTCTCCTATAGCGGCAAGACTTATGCTTGCATTCAGCCGCATACTTCACTAACCGGCTGGGAACCACCGAATGTCCCTGCTTTATGGAAGCTGTCAGCAGATGAGCCTGTTGACACGACACCTCCTACAGCCCCAACCAATCTGCGCGCATCTTCAATTGGCATTACTGAAGTCGTATTAGCCTGGAACCCAGCTACGGATAATGTGGGCGTCGTATCTTACGAAGTGTATAATGGCTCACAACTGGCAGGCACTACGAATACCACATCGTACACTGCCAAAGGACTTACCCCAGACTCAGCCTACTCATTCAGTATCAAAGCCCTCGACGCTGCTGGCAACCGGTCAGAAGCGAGCAACAGTCTGGCCGTCCATACGAATACGGCCCCTGTGGAAACAGAACCCCCAACTGCCCCAACAGGATTACAACTGTTGTCTGCTACACCAACCAGTTTAACCCTCTCGTGGAATGCATCGACCGACAATATTGGCGTCGCCGGATATGATGTTCTCCTTAACGGAACCAACGCTGCTTCAACATCCAACACGACCTACACATTGACTGGGCTCACTGCAGCCACCTCTTACACGATTCTCGTTCGTGCCTACGACGCTGCCGGCAATCGTTCTGCGGACAGCAACATTCTTACTGCTGATACCCCTCAAGTTCCGATTGGCAGCGGCTCAAAACAATTAATCGGCTACTGGCATAACTTCGATAATGGATCGACCAATATCCGCTTAAAGGATATATCTCCGCGCTACGATATCATCCAGGTTGCATTCGCTGAGCCAATCGGCGATCGAGTAACGATGGCCTTCACTCCTTACAACGCAACGAAGGAACAATTCAAGGCTGATATCGCTTTACTTCAATCCCAAGGCAAAAAAGTGCTTATTTCGATTGGTGGGGCAAATGGAACCGTCGAACTCACCTCTACCACAGCTAGAGATAGTTTCGTACGTTCTATGAATGATCTCATTCAAGAATATGGATTCAACGGAATCGACATTGATTTGGAAGGAAGCTCGCTTGCCTTGACTGGTGCCGATACCGACTTTAAAAACCCAACAACACCGAAGATTGTTAATCTCATTAGCGCAATCCGGACGATTCTACAAGGAAAATCCTCAGACTTCATGCTAACTATGGCGCCAGAAACTGCATATGTACAGGGTGGCATGGTTGCATACGGTGGCCCATGGGGAGCTTATCTGCCTGTAATTTATGCGTTTAAAGATCGCTTGAACATCCTTCATGTTCAACATTACAATACAGGCTCCATAACCGCACTGGATGGACGTTCCTATAGCCAGGGCACAGCGGATTTCCAAGTAGCTATGGCTGAAATGCTGCTGCAAGGCTTCCCGGTCAACGGCAACGCATCCAACCGCTTCCCAGCATTGCGCGAAGACCAAATCGCCATCGGCTTGCCAGCTGCTCCAGCTGCAGCAGGCGGCGGTTATACGTCACCTGAAAATATCGATAAGGCATTGCAATATCTCGTCAAGGGAACGGCATACGGAGGTACCTATCAGTTGATCAAATCCTTAGGCTATCGCAACTTCCGTGGGGTCATGACCTGGTCCATCAACTGGGATCAAGCAAGTGGGAACAACTTCTCCCAGCCCGTACGCACCACATTGAATGGGTTGCAGCAATAGGGGAACTATTGATCTAAGAAATTCAAAAAAAGGTCTCGATTTTGAGCAAAAATAAAAGCGGTTCAATTCTCCACGATCCGAACATCCATACTTCACTGAACATACAGATTGCAAAACAAAAGCATGCAAAAAAGGCTGGCCCTCAGGGCCAGCCTTCTATTTATTGTATCCAATTAGCTTTCGAACAAGTTCAACTCGGAATCTTTGTCGAAAATGTGGATTTTGTTCATGTCGATAGCAAGCTTCACGTTTTGGCCTTCTTTCGCGTTAGAACGTCCGTCTACACGAGCGATAACCGTTTCCTTGCCTACACCTGTCAAGTACAAGAACATTTCATGACCCATGTTCTCTGTAACTTCGATAGCTGCAGAGAAGATGCTGCTAGGGGAAGCTTCCAAGAATACCGGCTCTTCATGGATATCTTCGGAACGCACGCCGAGAATAACCTCTTTGCCTACATATCCTTTTTCCTTCAAAATTTGTGCACGGCCTGCAGGAACTGCTACATCCAAGCCAGTCGCCTTGAAGCGGAAGTTGCCACCTTCTTCAGACAATACACCTGTAATAAAGTTCATTGTAGGGGATCCGATGAATCCTGCAACGAACATGTTAACCGGATGATTGTACAATACGTCCGGGGAAGCTGCTTGTTGAATGATACCGTCTTTCATAACAACGATACGGTCACCCATCGTCATCGCTTCGATTTGGTCATGCGTTACGTAGATAACAGTTGTTTGCAAACGCTTAGCAAGCTTGGAGATTTCCGCGCGCATTTGACCGCGCAATTTTGCATCCAAGTTGGAAAGTGGTTCGTCCATCAAGAATACTTGTGGTTCACGAACGATCGCACGACCCAAGGCAACACGCTGACGCTGACCACCGGACAAAGCCTTAGGCTTGCGATCAAGCAAGTGCTCGATGTCCAAGATGCGAGCTGCTTCACGAACGCGCTTGTCGATATCTTCTTTTTTGAACTTACGCAGTTTCAAACCGAATGCCATGTTCTGATACACGTTCATATGCGGGTACAACGCGTAAGATTGGAATACCATCGCGATATCGCGATCTTTAGGAGCAACGTCATTCACAAGGCGGTCGCCAATGAACAATTTACCTTCAGAGATTTCTTCAAGACCTGCGATCATACGCAGTGTTGTCGACTTACCGCAACCAGATGGGCCTACCAATACGAGGAACTCTTTGTCTTGAATGTCCAGGTTAACATCCTTAACTGTTGGATTATCTGAACCTGAATACTTCTTGTAAATATGTTCTAAACGTACGCCTGCCATGTGCGTTTCCCCCTTATAGTTAGATACAATGTAATCGGTTACTTTCGATACATTTATCTTACCGGAACCCTGTACAAATGACCATACACAAACTGCACAAAAAATGAATGGCCTATTTTGTTACTTTGTACAATAGCAATATCAATTTTACCAACACAGCATCCGTAAATTGACGAACGTCCAACCCGGTCTCATGTTTAATCTTATCTAATCGGTATAATAGCGTATTACGATGGATATAGAGACGCTTGGCTGTCTCGCTTACACTACAGTCATGCTGGAAGAACGTATCCAGCGTAGACAGTGTTTCTACATCATTGAAGCTGTCTGCCTTCGTAACGACACGCTGCAGAAACTGCTTACGAACCGCATCTGGTATACTGTTGACAAGCCGTTCTAGATGCAGCTCCCATGGAAGATGAATATTGTCTGTGACATGGAACGTCCGCCCCAAGTACATCGTTTCTCTCAGCTGGCTAACGACCGACGGCATACCCTTCACCGGTGCAAAAGGATACCCAATGGACAGCTGGCTGTCACCTACCCATTCACTGGCCACCAGCTCATACAGTCCCAGACAAAAAGAAGTAAGCTGCTCTTCCATCGTCTCCTTCGTTTCTACATCCTCATCTGCCTCACTAACTTGAATCAGTTGCTCGGGACATAAGATAAGCCACTCCTTATCCGATAAAGGAAGGAGGATCAATTCTCCGCCAAAATAAGACTTGAGCAGTTTATATAAATGCTTGTACCCTGGCCCATCTCGATGAGCATGCTCCGCAACAAGCAAGAAAGGCACTGTCTGTGTGAACATTTTCGTCTTCCATGAGAAGGAGTCCGGAATTTCCGCGGCCGTATCTCCATCTCGCATGTGCTCGATGATCCATTGACCGATTAGATAGGCCTGCTGCTCATCCGTGACATGAACCGTATCCATCGCCGGTTTCGGTTGATGCTGCATCAACAGCACTAATTCAAGCCATTGCAGCTCTTGTCCCGATAGCGATTTCCCTTGCAGCTTCATGACTTCGGTGGTTGTCTTACCCTGCTTCCATAACAAATACCATTCCTCATCATGCTTCACCATCGTACGAGGAGATGGAGTTCCATCCTTCACTCCCACAGCTGCTGATATCCAATCTTCCCACTGTGCCGTTGATATGTGTTGCGACTCTAAGCGCATACCTGTTAGTCGCTCGATTTGCAGTTGTAATGCTTGCTTATCCATCATCGCTCTCAACCCATTTCATCCAGCATAAATTACTTCCATTGTACCATATCAAGATACAAAAAAACCGGACTGGCTAATCCCAGTCCGGTACTTATGTATGATGAGTGTTATATGCGTTGTTTAGCAGCCTGTTTGTTTTGTTTCATTCTCATCCATTCTTCTGCAGCCAACACGGCCACTATACTGCACGCATAAATAATACCCGCTATCCTTGGCTTCCCGATTGCGTCAAAACATTTTGCAATACCAAAGCCAATAAACGTAGTTGCTACAAACACAATCACTCGTATGATCCACTTGTTCATGCTGTCTTCACCTACATTCGGTATAGTTGTGAACACACAAAAAAACCTCAGCTTCCGCTGAGATTGATTGAATAAACTGGTGAGCCATGAAGGACTCGAACCTTCGACACCCTGATTAAAAGTCAGGTGCTCTACCAACTGAGCTAATGGCTCGCAAATGGTGGAGGATGATGGATTCGAACCACCGAACCCGGACGGGAACAGATTTACAGTCTGCTGCGTTTGGCCACTTCGCTAATCCTCCATTTTGCAATGGTGGCTTGGGACGGAATCGAACCGCCGACACAAGGATTTTCAGTCCTTTGCTCTACCGACTGAGCTACCAAGCCGTATTCAATTAAAAAAAGTGGGGGTTGACCTCCACTTTTACTTGAGATAAAAATGGCGGAGCTGACGGGATTCGAACCCGCGGTCTCCTGCGTGACAGGCAGGCATGTTAGGCCTCTACACCACAGCTCCAGGATGGTTAAAATGGTGCCGGCGAAAGGAGTCGAACCCTCGACCTACTGATTACAAGTCAGCCGCTCTACCAACTGAGCTACACCGGCATATTATGGTGGACGCTGACGGGATCGAACCGCCGACCCTCTGCTTGTAAGGCAGATGCTCTCCCAGCTGAGCTAAGCGTCCATGTTGTTGTAAGAAAGGTAATATGGTAGCGGCGGAGGGAGTCGAACCCACGACCTCACGGGTATGAACCGTACGCTCTAGCCAGCTGAGCTACACCGCCATATTATCATCAATTGTATCACCAGAATATAACTGGCGGAGAGAGAGGGATTCGAACCCTCGCGGCTGTTACACCCTAACGCTTTAGCAAAGCGTCCCCTTCGGCCTCTTGGGTATCTCTCCAATTCGTTAAGGTGCGCAATACGCTTGTCCACCGTATTATACGCGATTCATGATACAATTACAAGGTTTGAACCTTGAAAACTGAATGCGAAAGTGTCGTGCTCTGAATCAAATAGGATAAGCCCTCGACCGATTAGTATTGGTCAGCTCCACACATTGCTGTGCTTCCACCTCCAACCTATCTACCTCGTCGTCTTCAAGGGGTCTTACTAAATTGGGAAATCTCATCTTGAGGGGGGC
>Ga0209566_100917_pt1 | contig 13777 bp, 15 predicted proteins | sample Araplavi_mTSA_r2_2_FD_184287 | JGI IMG/M metagenome (GOLD analysis project Ga0209566, IMG submission 184287) | Arabidopsis root microbial communities from North Carolina, USA - plate scrape CL_Cvi_mTSA_r2 (SPAdes) (version 2) | ecosystem: Host-associated > Plants > Roots > Endosphere | place...
CCGTGCCGCCGTGCCGCCGTGCCGCCGTGCCGCCGTGCCGCCGTGCCGCCGTGCCGCCGTGCCGCCGTGCCGCCGTGCCGCCGTGCCGCCATGCCGCCGTGCCGCCATGCCGCTCGACGGTCGCACGCTCTCCACTTGCCGATGAAGGAAATCCCCGCCATGCCGCGATCCGCGCTGTCGATCGTCAACCCGGCCGTCGACGATATCGTCGCGGGCCGCAAACGCGTGGAAATCCGCTCGTGGGCGCCGCTGGCCACGCCGTTGCGCGATCTCGTGCTTGTGCAGAACACGATCTTCCTGCGACAGGACGGGCAGGAGGATCCCGACGGTATCGCGCTCGCGATGGTCGATGTCGTGGGGGGGCACGACTGGACGCCCGACGAAGCCCGCTCGCAAGGCAAGCAATGGTGTGCCGGATACGTGTGCTGGGAACTGGAGAACGTTCGGCAGATCGCGCCGCCTGTTCCGTGCGTCGCGAAGCGCGGCATCCATGCGTTGCCGGATGATTTCGGAAAGGTATCCTGATGATTTCGCCTGCATCAGGGGCGAGCCGAACGCCCTTTCGACACAAGAGAGGGCAGTCGAGACGAAGGGGCGCCCGGAGCGTGCCCGCCGCCCGCGCTAAACCGGAATCGATCGCCCGCGTATCCTGATCCCGATCCGCACGATGCCGATCACCGCATTCGACAGCCACGTGAGCAGGCGCGGCATCCCGCGTCGGCGGATATCGAGCAGCAGCACGATCCGCACGGCGTCGCTGTCGTTCCACACCTCGTGCATGAACGTATCGTCCCACAGCAGGAAACGGCCTTCGTCGAGCCGGAATTCGTGGCCGTCCACTTTCAGCACGGCGGCCGGCGCACCGTCCGCGCGCTTCGGCATCGACAGCACGAGATAGCCGCGCAGGATGCCGCGAAACGGCCCGCGATGCGGTGGAATGTGCTTGCCGGGTGCGAGGAACGACAGCGATGCGGACAGCACGTCCGGCGACGTCGCGACGATCGACGCGACGGTCGGGCAGCGCGACAGGTTGCGCGGGAACGGCTGGCCGTACGCCTGCATGATGAACATCCGCCAGTCGCGTGCATCGTTGGCCGAGATGTCGTACTGCTCGCGCATGATCTCGTGGAAGCGCGGGATGCGCGCCATGTCGCGCGCCACGGCGAATGCCTCCGCCTGGATGGCGGGCCACGCACGGACGAAACGCCCGGCATCGGGAAACGCGGCCGTATCAAGCACCGCGCCGCCGTCGATATGGCGGTCGTACAGCGTGCGCAGCAGGCCGGCTGCATAGTCGTAAGCGACGGACATGGTCGATCGAGGCGCGATCCGGAAAGGGTGACGTCAGTCTGCCCGAAGCGGGTCGGGCGCTGCGTTACGTCAGGTTACGCCGGCTGACGAAAGAATGACAGGTTCATGAATGTTCGTTCCACGCGCCCCCGGAGCCGGAGAAGCCGCGTGAATCGAGCCGCGACATGCGGGAATAAATGCACACGCTCCGTCGTCATACGGGTGTAGCACGTCGTCTCGTTGACTTCTCGAGGAGTGGAACATGAACAAGCATTGGTTGGTGGCCGCCGCCGTGGCGGCGATTTCTTTCGCGGGTGTCGCGGCGCCCGCATCGGCGCAGGCACTGACGCGCGCGCAGGTCAGGCAGCAACTGATCGACGCCGAGAACCAGGGGCTGCGCTTCGTGACCGATACGTCGTATCCGGACGTGAGCCCGCTGTTTCGGCAACAGGTCGAACGGATGCCGCAGCGCCAGGCCGGCACGGCAGTCGGCAGCGAGCCGGCCGCCTCGTCCGATGCGGGCAAGCCGGCGACGATGGCGCCGCGCCAGCGTTCCGCCGCATGCGTCGGCCCGGCGAGTTTCTGCACGATCTATTTCGGCAGCTGACGCAGCCGCCTGCGTTCGCAGGGCCGGCGTTCACCCAGGTTGATCGATACGGAACATTGAAGGAGCTCATGATGAAAGCATATATCGCAGTACTGACGATGATCGCGGCGATCGCCGGTCAGTCGGCCTTCGCGCAATCGGCCGCGCCGCTGACGCGCGCGCAGGTTCGCGACGAATTGATGCGCCTGGAAGCAGCCGGGTACGACCCGGCGAAAGGGGACGACGGCGAGTATCCGGCGGACATCCAGGCGGCGCAAGCGAAGCTTGCCGAACAGGACCGGGCCCGGATGGCGGCTGCCGCCGCGCATGCACCGGCGGCCGGTATGCCGGCGCAGAACAGCAACTAGGTGTCGATATGGTCTTGTGCGACTTCAGGCCGTCGTGTTCGCGGCACGGCCGTCCGGCAGCCGTTCGTGCCGCCCGACGCGGTGGAAGGACACCGGCCGCCGTGCCCGTCATCGCGCGCCGCTTCGCTCGGCGCCGCGATCATCCGGCCGGCGGCGCGCGATGGTCAGGCCGGCCGGTCGCGCGATGAGCCGGGGCGACGACGGGTGCGGCGCTGGCGGCAGGCCGGTTCATGCGCGCGATGGCATGCCGTGCTGCCGATCGCGCGATCACCAGGGCATCATGCGCTGCAGGATCTGATCGCGCAGCACGAAGCGGTGCGCCAGCGCCGCTGCGACGTGCAGGCAAATGCCGGCGAACAGCACCCAGGCGAGGATGCCGTGCACATCGCCCATCGCATGGCCGAATCCGGAACCGGCCGCTGACAGCGCGGGCAGCGGCACGATCCCGAGCAGCGTCACGCCCCACGCCCGCGACGATGCGTTGATCCAGCCGAGCAGCGGCACGGCGATCAGCAGCGCGTAGAGCGCGAAATGCGTGACGCCCGACAGCGCACGCATTGCGGGAGACAGGTCGTTCGCCGGCGGGCGATGCGTCGCGCGCCACAGCACGCGGCAGGCCATCGCGGCGAGCAGTGCGGTGCCCACGATCAAGTGCGCGGCGATCAGGCCGACGGGTTGCGTATCGCGATGCACGTCGGGCATCGTCCAGCCGATCGCATATTGGGCGACGATCAGCGCGACGATCAGCCAGTGAAGAAAACGCGCAACGGTGTCATAACGGGCGGGTGTGGACATGAAGGCTCCTGCGTACGACGGGGACGGTATTGGACGGGTGGATTCTACGACCGCATGCTTAACGAAACGTTAAGCACGCGGCATCTCATGCGGTGATCGGTCGTCGGGTGAGCCTGCCGGCCGCGCTTCGCCCGCGTCCGCCGATGGCAGTGCAACCGTGACACCGAGGCCCTGGCCGCCGATGCCGGGCCCGAACTGCACGGTGCCGCCCAGGTATTGCGCGATACGCGTGACGATCGACAACCCGAGCCCGCTGCCGGGCGACTGCGCGCCGCTGCCGCGATAGAAGCGGTCGCCGAGCCGCTCGTACTCGCCGGGGGCGACGCCGGGCCCGTCGTCGCGAACGACGATGCATTGCAATGCGCCGTCGTCGTGCACGCCGAGCTCGATGCGGCCGCCCGGCCGGCTGTACTTCACGGCGTTGTCGACGAGGTTGTCGAGCAGGATGCCGATCAGGATTGGATCGGCGTCGATCGCGCGTCCGGAGACGGGGCCGGCCACGAGATCGATGGCCTTGTCCGACGCCTTCGCGAGATGGCGGTCGAGGGCAGCTTCGACGAGTTCGCGAACGGCGACCGCGCGTGTCGGAATGCGTTCGTATTCGTCGAGCCGCGCGAGCAGCAGCAACTGCTCGGCGAGACGTGCACTGCGGTCGACGCCTTGAACGACCCGCTGCATCGCCAGCCGCTGGAGTGCCGGATCGTCGGTCGCGATGGCCACCTGGGCCTGGACCTTGATCGCGGCAAGCGGTGTCTTGAGCTCGTGCGCGGCGTCGGACGTGAACGCGCGCTCGCGCACGATCGATTGCCGCAGCCGGGCCAGCAGGCGGTCGATCGCGTCGACCAGCGGGCGCACTTCGTCCGGCACGGCCGCGATGCCGAGCGGTTCGAGCGATCGCGCGTCGCGCGCGCCGATCAGCGTCGACAGCGTCTTCAACGGCGCGAGACCGCGTCCGATCAGATACCAGAGGAGCAGCGCCAGCACCGGAAGCGCGACGATCAACGGCAGGACGATGCCGCGTGCGGTGCCGGTCGCCAGGTCGCTGCGCGTGTTCGCGATTTCCATCACGCGGATCCAGCGCCCCGACGCGTCGTCGCGCAGCGTGTGCGTACGCCATGATGCGTCGCGGATGACGATCGTTTCAGGAATACCGCGCGGGTCGTGCGCGTCGGGCAGGCCGGCGGCGCCGGCCGGGAGGCTCGACGCGACGACCTGGCCCCGTGCGTCGCGCACCTCGAACAGCACGTCGCGCGGAAGGCGATCGCCGTCGGTTTCGGGGCCGGGTTTCGAGCCGCGGCGATCCAGTTCGACACGCGCGTCCGGCGGCACACGGGCGAGGCGGCCGAGGTCGGCAGGCGAGAGATTGACCAGCAGCGATGCATATTCGACGAGGCGGGCGTCTTCCCATTCGCCGATCTCGCGCGTCGCGTACCGGAAGCTGCCGAACACGGCGGCGAGCCACACGACCGTCACGCAGCCGAGCGCCATCGACGAAACGCGGCGCCGTATCGAGCGGGACGTCATGCGAGATCGACGACGTAGCCTACGCCTCGAACGGTGCGGATCAGTTCCGCGCCGAGCTTCTTGCGCAGGTTCGACACATGCACCTCGATCGCATTGCTTTCGATACCTTCCTGCCAGCCGTACAGGGTGTCCTCGAGGCGCGAGCGCGACTGCGGCGCGCCCGGGTGGCTGACGAGCTGAACCAGGATGGCCCACTCGCGCGACGTGAGCGCGATGCGCGACGCATCGCGTGTCACCGTATGGGCGGTCAGGTCGATCGTGATGTCGCGCCACACGATCTCGTCGCCGGCGCGGCCCTGCGAGCGGCGCACGAGCGCACGGCAGCGGGCGAGCACTTCGGTCAGTTCGAACGGTTTCGCGAGATAGTCGTCGGCGCCGTCGTCGAGGCCGCGGACGCGGTCGGCCACGGTGCCGCGCGCGGTCAGGACCAGCACGGGGACGGTGTCGCCCGCATCGCGCAACGCGCGCAGCAGCTCGGTGCCCGATTTCCCGGGCAGGCCGAGATCGAGCACGACGAGCGCGAAGCGCGTCGTCGCGAGGGCGGCTGCCGCTGCGTGACCGTCGCGCAACCAGTCGACGTGATAACCCGCCTGGGTCAGGCTGATCTCGAGACCGCTGCCGATCAGGTCGTCGTCTTCAACAAGGAGGAGTCGCATGGTCGATTCGGGGGCAGGATGCCTGCGATTGTACGAGCGCGACGCGCCTGCCGCGCAACGGAATGTAATTGTGCTGGATCAAACTTCTCCCGATTCTGAAGAACGCTTAAGGTTCGGCGGCGGCAATCCCGCTACCATCGGCCACACCGTTTCCAGGGGGATTTTCCGCTGCCCCTGATCCCGAACCGGGTCACGCCTGTCCGGCTTGCCCGTCAATCCGCGACCTTGCCGATCGATGTCCGATCGACGCGAGTCGCCCGTACGGGAGATTCATTCCTCATGGCCCCCTCAACGATCGAGCGATGGCGCGCCTACCTGCTGATCGCCGCGCTGGCCGGCATGTTCGTCCAGTGCTTCGTGCTGGTTTCATGGCTGGCGCTGCGCGTACCCGAGGCATTTTTCACGACGACGACGTTTCGCATGTGGACCGTCGTCGCGATCGTCACCGCGATCCTTTCGGTCCGCAAGCTTGCCCGTGCGGCGTTCAGAGCGGCGCTGGATTGCGGATTCGTACACGTGACCGGAATCGATCGTCACACGGTAGCCGTGTCATCCGATTGCACGTACCGTCGGCTGGTCATCCTTCATATCCGGCTCAACGGAAATCGGTTCCGCTACGCACACGGGTGAGCCCGCCTTCGCGCGTGCCCGCCCCGACGCACCACGGTCCCGCCGGGCCACCACTGGGGAATCGCATGGTGTTGCTGCATGTGCTGCACGCGCTGGCCGGCGCGATGTCGATCGTCTGCGGGCTGGGCGTATTGCTGGGTATTGCGTATACGGTCGCGGCCAGCGTGCTGGTCGGGCGGTTCTTTTCGAGGCCGGCGGCGCAGCCGCGCGAGTATCCGGGCGTCACCGTCGCGAAGCCGCTGCACGGCGACGAGTGGCAGCTCGTACAGCATCTCGAAAGCTTCTTCGTGCAGAATTATCCGGGCCCCGTCCAGCACCTGTTCGGCGTGCACGATGCAGGCGACGCGGCACTCGCGGCCGTCGAGACGCTGCGTGCACGCTACCCTGACGCGAACATCAAGGTCGTCGCCGATGCGCGGCTGTACGGGCCGAACCGCAAGATCGGCAATCTCGTGAACATGCTCGAACACGCGGAGTATGCGGTGCTGTGCCTCGCCGACAGCGACGTGCTGGTCGAGCGCGATTATCTGCGCGCGGTCGTCGGCGCGCTGCAGCAGCCGGATGTCGGCATCGTGACGAGCGTGTACCGCGGTGTCGCATCGCCGGGTTTCTGGCCCAGGATCGCCGTCGCGATGACGAACTACCATTTCCTGCCGGGCGTGATCACCGGGCTCTGCATCGGGCGTGCGCGGCCCTGCTTTGGCCAGACGATTGCGATCACGCGCGCGACGCTCGAACGTATCGGCGGCCTCGCGCGATTCGCGCATCACCTGGCCGAGGATCACGCGCTGGGCGAAGCGGTGCGGCAGGCGGGCGCGCAGGTCGTCATTCCGTCGTTCGTCGTCGGGCATGCGTGCGTCGAGGAGACGTTCTCAAGGCTGTACGCCCACGAGTTGCGCTGGAGCTGCACGATTCGCGCGGCGGACCGCCTCGGTCATGCGGGCTCGGTGCTGATGCACCCGGTGCCGCTCGCGCTGCTGGCGCTGCTGTTCTCGGGCGGCACGGCCGCCGCGTGCGCGCTGGCGGTCGCGGCGCTCGCCGCGCGGGTGCTGCTGATGCTGAAAACGAGCCGTGCAACCGGCGCGGGGCTGCGCGGCGCAATCTGGCTGCCGTTCGTCGATCTCCTGCAGTTCTTCGTGTTCGTGTCGAGCTTCTTCTCGTCGCATGTCGTGTGGCGCGGCACGCGCTTTCGCGTGAACCGGGAAGGGCGGTTGTCGGCGGCGAGCGAATCATGACGACGCAGACGAACCCCGGCGGCGACGCCGCCCGGAACGCTACGCGCAGCGACGCGCGGCTTCGGCGCGCGGGGCAGGCAGCGGCGCTGGGCGGGCTGGCGCTCGCCGTGTGGCTGATCTGGCGCGAGCATCCGCTGGACATCCTGCATCGCCTGCAGATTGCCGGCGCCGGGCTGCTGCTCGCGGCGCTGGTTCACCTTCTGCCGATGCTCGCGAATGCGTGGGACTGGCGGATGCTGATCCGCGGCCCGCGCCGGCCGTCGTTCGCGACGATGCTGAAACTCGTGTGGATTCGCGAATCGATCAACGGGCTGCTGCCGGTCGCGCGCATCGGCGGCGAGATCGTGTCGTTCGGCCTGCTGCGGCAGGCGGGCGTGCGGCCGGCGACAGTCGTGGCCAGCCTCGTCGCCGACATGCAGCTGACGCTGATCAGCCAGCTGGTGTTCGCGCTGGTCGCGATCGGCTACGTGCTCGGGCACGTCTCGTCCGATGCCGCCCGGGTGGCCGGCAACCTCGCGATCGGCATGGCCGCGCTGGTGCCGGTGCTGCTGCTGTTCGCGCTGGTGCAGCATGCGCGGCCGTTCGAGCGCGCGATGCGCGTGCTGAACCGCGTCACGAGCGGGAAGGTGGTGGCGCTCGTCGGCGAATCGGCGCGTACCGATCAGTCGATCCGGATGATCTGGAGAAAGACCGGCATCGTCGTGCGCTACCTCGCGATCTGGCAGCCCCTGCAGTTCGTGGGCTACGCGCTGGAAATCTGGCTCGCGCTGGTCTTTCTCGGCGCGGAGCCGACCTTCGCGCAGGCGCTCGCGATCGAGGCGCTGATCCAGCTCGTGAGCAGTATCGCGTTCCTGATGCCGGGCGGCCTCGGTGTGCAGGAGGGCGGGTTCGTGCTGATCGGCGGGCTCCTCGGGTTCGATCCGCCGACGTGTCTCGCACTGGCCGGCGCCCGCCGCGTGCGCGACCTGCTGTTCTATCTGCCGGGCCTGCTCGCGTGGCAGTGGGCGGCCGGTTCGGCGAACCGGCCGGGCGGAACGAAACGCGCGTCGTTGCCCATCGGGGAATCCGCCCGGCCGCATTGATGCGGCCACGCAGGCCGTGCCTGCGCGGCCGGCGGCGCGGGAATCAGCGCCGTTCGTCGGCGAGATGGCTGCGGATCACGTCCGCGAACGACGTGTCGCCCGTCAATCCGAGGGCTTCCGCGCGCGACGTGTCCCAGCGGCCCGGCCAGCTGCCGACGATCTTCTCGACGCGCTCGTCGGGCGCATGGCGGATCAGCTTCACGACTTCGTCGCCCGCGACTTCGCGCAGCGCCGCGATCATTTCGTCGACCGATACCGACAGGCCGGGCAAATTGATCACGCGTTTGTTGCCGAGCTTCGCGCTGTCGATTTCGCAGCCCGCGACGAGCGCTTCGATCGCGCCGCGCGGCGACAGCAGCCACAGCCGCGTCGAACCCGGCACCGGGCACACGCTTTCCTCGCCGTTCAGCGGCTCGCGGATGATGCCGCTCGCGAACGACGATGCGGCCGCATTCGGGCGGCCCGGCCGCACGCTGATCGTCGGCAGCCGCAGCACGCGGCCGTCGACGAAGCCGCGCCGCGCGTAGTCGCACAGCAGCAGCTCGGCGATCGCCTTCTCGGCGCCGTACGACGATTGCGGGTTCAGCGCGGTGTCGTCCTGCACGACGTCGGGGAGCGTGCCGCCATACACCGCGACCGAGCTCGTGAACACGACGCGCGGCCGGTGGCCACGGGCGCGACACACTTCGAGCAGCGCGCGCGACGCGTCGAGGTTGATCCGCATGCCGAGATCGAAATCGGCCTCGGCCTGCCCGCTGACGATTGCCGCGAGGTGGAAGATCGCGCCGGTTTGCGTGTCGATCGCGCGTTCGAGCACCGCGCGATCGGCGATGTCGCCGACGATCGACGTCACGCGCGCATCGCCGAAATCGCTGCCTTCGACGACGTCGAGCAGCACCAGCTCGTCGATCTTCTCGCTGCGGCCGTCGGGGCCGCTCAGTTCGCCGCGCTCGAGCAGCTTGCGCGCCAGACGCTGGCCGAGAAAGCCGGCGCCGCCGGTGATCAGTACTTTCATGTTCGTTACCTTCCGAGGAATGCGTGAATTAGCGGGAGCAGGCCCTGAGCCAGCCGAGCCCTTCCGACGTGCCGGCCTTCGGGCGGTACTCGCAACCGATCCAGCCGTCGTAGCCGAGCGTGTCGATCAGCTCGAACAGATACGGGTAGTTGAGTTCGCCGAGATCCGGCTCGTGGCGGTCGGGCACGCCCGCGATCTGGATATGGCCGATGCCCGCGAAATCGCGCCGGAGCTTGGTCGCGAGATCGCCTTCGACGATCTGGCAGTGGTAGCAGTCGAACTGCACCTTCAGGTTCGGCGCGCCGACTTCCGCGCGGATCGCCTGCGCGTCGTCCTGACGGCTCAGGAAATAGCCGGGCATGTCGCGCTGGTTGATCGGCTCGATCAGGATCGTGATGCCGTGCGCGGCAGCGGCCTGCGCGGCATGGCGCAGGTTCGACAGGTAGGTGTCGCGATGGCGTGCGCGGTCGGCGCCCGGCGGCACCATCCCGGCCATCACGTGCAGCTTCCGGTTGCCGAGCACGCGTGCATAGTCGAGCGCCTGGTCGATGCCGCGCCGGAACTCGTCCTCGCGGCCCGGCAGCGATGCGGTGCCGCGTTCGCCCGCGGCCCAGTCGCCGGGCGGCGCGTTGAACAGCGCCTGTTCGAGGGTGTGCGCGTCGAGGCGCGCGCCGATGTCCTCGGCGGCGAAGTCGTACGGGAACAGGTACTCGACGGCCTTGAAGCCGTCGTAGGCGGCAGCGGCGAAGCGTTCGAGGAACGCGTGCTCGGTGTACATCATCGAGAGGTTGGCGGCGAAGCGTGGCATGGCAGCGGGTCCTGTGAATGAATGGGGCGGGGCATACGTCGCCCCGCGTCGAATGGCAACTCGGCGGTTCAGCGGTTCACGAGTTTCGCGGGCGTGAGCCACACGGCGATCGCGCCGATCACGAGCATCGCCGCCAGCACGTACATGCCGGACGCCGTGCTGTGCGTGACGTCCTTCAGGTAGCCGATCACGTACGGGCTCGCGAACCCGGCGAGGTTGCCGACCGAGTTGATGATCGCGATCCCGGCGGCGGCCGCGGAGCCCGCGAGGAACGCGGTCGGCAGCGACCAGAACAGCGGTGCGCAGGTCAGCACGCCGCCGGCCGCGAGCGACAGGAACACGATCGACACCGCCGTATTGTGCGAGTACGACGCGGCGACCGCAAACCCGACCGCGCCCATCAGCGCGGGCACGATCAGGTGCCAGCGGCGTTCGCGGCGCTTGTCCGCGCTGTGGCCGAACAGGTTCATCACGACGATCGCGACGAGGAACGGGATCGCGGACAGCAGGCCGATCTGCAGCGTATCGGTGATGCCGGTCGACTTCACGAGCGTCGGCATCCAGAACGTGAGGCCGTACTGGCCCGTGACGAACGCGAAGTAGATCAGCGACATCCACCACATGCGCGGGTCGGCGAACACGGCCTTCAGCGAGTGGCCGTGCTGCTGCTGTTCCTGCGGCTGCGCGGCGATCTCGTCCTCCAGCAGTTGTTTCTCGCGTTCGTCGAGCCACTTCGCGCCGCGGATGCTGTTGTCGAGATACAGGATCGTCGCGATGCCGACGAGCACGGCCGGCACGGCTTCGATCATGAACATCCATTGCCAGCCGTGGAAACCCGAGCCGCCGTGGAAGCGCTCCATGATCCAGCCCGACAGCGGGTTGCCGAAGATGCCCGACACGGGAATCGCCGACATGAACACCGCGATGATCTTCGCGCGGCGATGCGACGGGAACCAGTACGTGAGATACAGGATCACGCCGGGATAGAAGCCGGCTTCCGCGAGGCCGAGCAGGAAGCGCAGCACGTAGAACTGCGTCGGCGTCTGCACGAATGCGAACAGCCCGGACAGCAGGCCCCACGTGATCATGATCCGCGCGATCCAGATGCGTGCGCCGATGCGGTGCATCAGCATGTTGCTTGGCAGTTCGAACAGAAAGTAGCCAAGAAAGAAGATGCCGGCGCCGAGCCCGAACACGGTTTCGCTGAACGCGAGATCCTGCGACATCTGCAGCTTCGCGAAGCCGACGTTCACGCGGTCGAGATACGCGACCACGTAGCAGAGCATCAGGAACGGCACGATGCGCCAGAACACTTTCTTGTAGGTGCGGTCGAGTTCCGCGGCATGGGCGGGCGCGGCGGGCGAGCGGCCAGCGGCCGCGTCGAGAGCAGTCATCGTCGTCTCCAGAATGTTGTGTGCCGGCGGCGTGTACGCCGCCGGATCATTGTGTGTGCTGACGGAAGGGCCCGCGCACACGGCGGGCATGGGAATCGTTGCGGGGTACGTCGCTACCAGCGCGCGCCGAAGCTGGCGCGCAATTCGTCGAGCGCGGCTTCGTCGAGCGGTTCGGGTTTCGGGTTCGTCATCAGCCACAGCCGCGCCGTTTCCTCGAGCTCTTCGAGTGCATACGACGCGTGCGACACCGATGGCCCCCACATCACGGGGCCGAGGCGGTCGAGCAGCACGCCGCGCACCTGGTCGGCGAGCGCCGCGACTTCCGCGGCGACGCCCGGATCACCGGGGCGGCGGTAGCGGATCAGCGGAATGTGGCCGACCTTCATCACGTAGTACGGCGTGATCGGCGGCAGCACGTCGGTGTCGCGCCATACGCCCGCGAGCGTCAGCGCGACGAGGTGCGTCGAATGGGTGTGGACGACGCCGTTCGCTTCGGCATTGCGTGCGTAGATGCCCCGATGCAGTGCGAGGGTCTTCGACGGCTTGCCGCCCGATACGGGCTGGCCGTCGAGGCCGACCTTCGCGATGTCGTTCGGGTCGAGCCGGCCGAGGCACGCGTCGGTCGGCGTGATCAGCCAGCCGTCGGGCAGCCGCGCGCTGATGTTGCCGGCGCTCCCGACCGCGTGGCCGCGCGCGTACAGGCTGGCGCCGACGACGCAGATCTCCTCGCGCAGTTTCGCTTCGTCGCTCATCGTGCGGCTCCGTCCAGCGCGCGCAGCGCCTTGTCGAAAAAGTCCGTGGTGCCGAAGTTGCCGGACTTCAGCGCGAGGCCGAGCGGCGCAGCGTCGATGGTGGCCGTCGCCGGCACGCCCGGATCGATCTGCGCGCCGATCTGCAGCGACTTCACGTCGAGCGCCTGCACGACCGCGCCGGACGTCTCGCCGCCGGCGACGACGAACTTGCGCACGCCGAGATCGCGCAGCCCGCGCGCGATCGCCGCGAGCGTGGCTTCGACGAGATGGCCGGCCGCGTCGACGCCGAGCGCTTGTTGTACGGCCTTCACTTCGTCAGGCGTCGCGGTCGCGTAGATCAGCACGGGCTGCGGCAGGTGCGTGCGCGCGAACGCGAGTGCCTGGTCGACGACGGGTTCGCCGCGCGATGCCGCGAGCGGATCGATGCGGAAGCTCGGCCGCGTGGCGCGCCATGCGGCGACCTGCGCGTTGGTGGCCTTCGATGCGCTGCCGGCGAGCACCGCCGACAGGCCGTCGATACGCGGCAGCGACGCCGCGTTGTCGCGCTCGGGCAGTTGCTCCGCGCGGCGGAAATTCGCGGGCAGGCCGAGCGCGATGCCCGAGCCGCCGGTGACGAGCGGCAGGCCCGCGCAGGCTTCGCCGAGCACGTAGAGGTCGCGGTCCGACAGCGCGTCGGCGATCGCGAATCGTGCGCCTTCCGCACGCAACTGGTCGATCCGCGTGCGCACGGCGGCCGCGCCCAGCGCGATCGTGTCGTAGCGGATCAGGCCGACGGGCGACTTCGTTTGCCGCTGCAGCACGCGCACGAGGTTCGCGTCCTTCATCGGCGTGAGCGGATGGTTTTCCATGCCCGATTCGTTCAGCAGCACGTCGCCGACGAACAGGTGGCCGCGATAGATCGTGCGGCCGTTCTCGGGGAACGCCGGGCATGCGATCGTGAAGCCGCCGCCGGCCGCATCGAGCAGCGCATCGGCGACGGGCCCGATGTTGCCCGCGTCGGTCGAATCGAACGTCGAGCAGTACTTGAAGAAGAATTGCCGGCAGCCTTGCTCGCGCAGCCATGCGTAGGCGGCGAGCGATTGCGCGACGGCGTCGGCCGCGGGGATCGTGCGCGACTTCAGCGCGACGACGATCGCGTCCGCATCGATCAGCGTGTCGACTGCGGCGCCGTCGGCGGGCACGCCGATCGTCTGCACGGTGCGCATGCCGCTTTTGACGAGCATGTTCGCGAGATCGGTCGCGCCGGTGAAATCGTCGGCGATGCAGCCGAGCAGGGGACGGGAAACGGGAGCGGTCATGGCGGGTACGTCGTTCGAATCAGCGGGCAGGCGGCAGCGTGATGCCGGGGAAGGTCTTGATCACGGCGGAATCGTCCTCGCCGCCGTGGCCGGCGCTCGACGCGCTCATGAACATCTGGTGCGCGGTGGCCGACAGCGGCAGCGGGAACTTGCTGCGGCGCGCGGTATCGAGCACGAGGCCGAGATCCTTCACGAAGATGTCGACGGCCGACAGCGGCGTGTAGTCGCCGTTCAGGATGTGCGGCACGCGGTTCTCGAACATCCACGAATTGCCGGCGCTGTGCGTGATCACGTCGTACAGAGCGTCGGCATCGACGCCTTCGCGCAGGCCCAGCGCCATCGCC
>Ga0209566_100918_pt1 | contig 13760 bp, 12 predicted proteins | sample Araplavi_mTSA_r2_2_FD_184287 | JGI IMG/M metagenome (GOLD analysis project Ga0209566, IMG submission 184287) | Arabidopsis root microbial communities from North Carolina, USA - plate scrape CL_Cvi_mTSA_r2 (SPAdes) (version 2) | ecosystem: Host-associated > Plants > Roots > Endosphere | place...
GCCTCTGCTTCGGCGATCGCGGCCGCGTGGCGCTGCGACGCCGCTTCGGCATCCGCGTGACGCTGCGCGAGTGCTTCGGTCAGCGCGGTGGCTTCCGCATGGCGTTGCACGGCGGCTTCGGCTTGCGCGGTGGCATCGGTATGACGCTGGGCGGCGGCTTCGGCGGCGGCGGTCGCGCTCGCGTGGCGCTGCTGCGCGGCCTCGGCTTCGGCGGCGGCGGCCGTGTGGCGTTGCGCGGCGGCCTGCGCTTCGGTTTCCGCGGCGGCGTGACGCTCTGCCGCGGCCCGGGCTTCCGCTGCTGCGGCGCGCGCGAAGGCTTCCGCGCTGCGGGCCGCCTGTTGCGCGGCGTGGTGATCGTGGAGGAGCTGATCGACGCCCACGGTGAGCGAAGCGATCTGATCGTTCAGGTTCATGCGTGTCTTCTCTGCGTAAGACCCGCGATTTTAACCGCTGCGCCGGTGCCGGGCCGTGCGCGACGTGTAACAAAGTGCGCAAAGCGGCGTGAAGTACGCCGCTTTGTGTTACTTCAGGTAGCCCGCGGAGCCGAACCAGTCGAGCGCATCGCGCAGCCCTTCGCGGTACGGGCGCGCACGGTAGCCGAGCTCGCGTTCGGCCTTCGCGGACGTGAAATACATCTTGTTCTTCGACATCCGCAGCCCGTCCACGGTGACGAACGGCTCCTTCTTCGTGAACTTCGCGACCGCTTCCGCGCCGACTGCGAGCGGGTACAGCGGCCAGCGCGGCAGCGCGATCGTCGGCGCCTTGCGGCCCGTCATCTGCGCGATGTCGGCGAGCATCTGCTGCAGCGGCAGGTTCTCGCCGCCGAGGATGTAGCGCTCGCCGATCCGGCCGCGCTCGAGCGCGAGGAAGTGGCCGTGCGCGACGTCGTCGACGTGCACGAGGTTCAGCCCCGTGTCGACGAACGCGGGAATCTTGCCGAGCGCGGCCTCGACGATGATGCGGCCGGTCGGCGTCGGCTTCACGTCGCGCGGGCCGATCGGCGTCGACGGATTGACGATCACGGCCGGCAGCCCTTCGTCGGCGATCATCCGTTCGACCGCGCGTTCCGCGAGCACCTTGCTGCGCTTGTAGACGCCGATCGCCTGCTCCGCCGTGAGCGGGCGGTTTTCGTCGGACGGATCTCCGGCGCTCGTCACCTTCAGCGTCGCGACGCTGCTCGTGTAGACGATCCGCTCGACGCCTTCCGCGCGTGCCGCGCGCATCGTCGCGACCGCCCCCTCGAGGTTCGCGCGCTCGATCTCGTCGGGATCGGGCGCCCACAGCCGGTAGTCGGCCGCGACATGCAGCAGGTAGCGCACGCCGCGCAGCGCGGCGCGCATCGACGCCTCGTCGCGCATGTCGCCGGTGACGATCTCGGCGTCGAGATCCGCCACGTTCGTGCGCGGGCTGGTCGGGCGCACGAGCACGCGCACCGCATAGCCTTTCTGCTGCGCGATGCGCGCGACGGCCGAGCCGACGAAACCGGACGCGCCGGTGACGAGAACGAGATCGCGGGAGGTATCAGTCATGCGTTTCCTTCAGGGCCGCGCGCGGGCGGCGCGGCGGTTGAGCGTCGGCGAGATTGTACGTGGTCGGCGCGCGCGGCGACGCAAGGCCGCGACGGGTGCGGGCATGTACGAAGCGGCCGACGCGACTACAATGCCGGGCTTGAACGCAACGGGAGGACGACGCGATGAGCCGCAATGAACTGGACGAACGGATCGAGACCTACTACGTACGGGTGCGCGGCGTCGTGCAGGGCGTCGGCTTCCGGCATGCGACGGTGCGCGAGGCGCATGCGCTGAAGCTGCGCGGCTGGGTCGCGAATCTCGAGGACGGCACCGTCGAAGCGATGATCCAGGGCCCCGGCGCGCAGATCGACCGGATGCTCGCGTGGCTACGTCACGGGCCGCCGGCCGCGCGCGTGACTGAGGTGACGTTCGAGGAACGCCGGACCGAGAAGCGCTTCGAGCGCTTCCAGCAGCAGTAAGCGGCACGGAACGATCATGACGGGGTATCCGGAGGCCGGGCGCGGCCTCATGCTGTCGGTGGCGGCATCGACGCTGTTCGCGCTGATGTCCGCCTACGCGAAACTGCTCGCGCCGCTCACGGGGCTCGACATCTTCGCGTGGCGCGTGTTGTGGACCGCACCGGGCGCGCTCGCGCTGATCGCGCTGCGCGGCCGCTGGCCGGCGCTCGTCGACCTCCTTCGGCGCAGCGTGCGCGACTGGCGCCTGCTGATCGCGGTGCCCGTGAGCGCCGCGCTGCTCGGATTGCAGTTGTGGCTGTTCCTGTGGGCGCCGCTGCACGGGCGCATGCTCGAAGTGTCGCTCGGCTATTTCCTGTTGCCGCTGACGATGGTGCTCGTCGGCCGCTTCTACTATCACGAACGGCTCGATCCGCTGCAATGGACGGCGGTCGCGTGCGCCGCGCTCGGCGTCGCGCACGAAGTGTGGGCAACGCGCGCGTTCGCGTGGCCGACGCTCGTCGTCGCGCTCGGTTATCCGCCGTATTTCGTGCTGCGCCGGCGGATCAACGCCGATTCGCTCGCCGCGTTCGCGGTCGAGATCGCGCTGCTGTGCCCGGTCGCGTTCGCGATGGTCGCGACGAGCGCGACGCGCGTGGCCGGCCATCCCGTGCTGTGGGCCGCGCTGCTGCCGGGGCTCGGCGTGCTGAGCACGCTCGCGCTCGCGAGCTACCTGAAGGCCAGCCGGATGCTGCCGATGGCCCTGTTCGGAATTCTCGGCTACGTCGAGCCCGTGCTGCTCGTCGCGGTGTCGCTGTTGCTGCTCGGCGAAACGCTGAGCGTCGCGAAGCTCGCGACGTACGGGCCGATCTGGGTCGCCGTTGCGCTGACCGCGTGGCACAGCGCCATGCTGATGCGGCGCCTGCCCGTGCGCGGATAGGCACGCGGATAGGCGTCGATCGCGACGCGGCGGCGGCGCGGAACGTGGCGCATATCGCATCGCCATCGCCATCGCCCGACGATCGAACCCGTCGATGCTGACCGCAAACTGGCGTCGCGCTGGCGCGAATCTGGCGACGCTGCCCGTTTCGCATCACAAGGCTCGCGCGTGTAATCGAACAGAAGATTCGGTTGCACTTTGTTACTTAGGGTCTCTCCTGATCGGCTACTAGACTGGCCTCACCGACTTCCCTTCGTATGCAGCCTTTCAATGAACGGTCCTCTCCGTGCCTGGCCGGCCGGGTTGGCGCGATGCGGGCATACGCGTATCGCGGCTGATCCCGCGCGCCTTCTTCTTCCCGATCCATTCCCCGGTGCGTGCCGCACCGTCGTCGTGCGGGTGCGCTCATGTCGTTGAGCGTGCCGCCCGCCACCGCTCGGCCGCCGCGCGGCGGCCGCCTGATCGAAGTCGATTTCTTCCGCGGCATCGTGCTGTTGATGATCGTCGTCGATCACATCGGCGCGAGCGTGCTGTCGCGCGTCACGCTGCACGCGTTCGCGCTGTGCGACGCGGCCGAGGTCTTCGTCTTTCTCGGCGGTTTCGCGACCGCGAGCGCCTATGGCGCGATCGCCGAACGGCACGGCGCGCGCGCCGCGCAACGGCGGTTCGTGCGCCGCGCGATGCAGATCTACCGCGCGTTTCTCGCGACCTCGACGCTGATGCTCGTCGTGTCGGCCGTGCTCGACCATTACGGGATCGATGCGCCGAACCTCGCGCTCGACGACGTCAGCGTGATGCTCGCCTCGCCGCTCACGGGCCTGGCCGAACTGCTGACGTTCCAGCGCCAGCCCTATCTCGCGTCGGTGCTGCCGATGTACGTGCTGTTCGCGCTCGCGTCGCCGGTGCTCGTGCCGTTCGCGCGCCGGCATCCGTGGCTGCTCGTCGCGCTCGGCGTCGCGTCGTGGGTCGCGGCGGGCTGGCTCGGCCCCGAGCTGCTGGACACCGACGGATTCCGCTGGAGTTTCAATCCGTTCGCGTGGCAACTGATGTTCGTCGCCGGCGTGCTCGCGCGCTGCCAGCCGTTCTACCGGCGCATCGCGCTCGGCCGCTGGGGAGCCGCGGCGACCGGGCTGGCCTGCGCGGTCGTGCTCGGCTGCGCGAGCTACAAGCTGTTCTCGGGGCTGCCGCTGCCGGAAGGCGTGTTCAAGCGCGATCTCGCGCTGCCGCGCGTCGTGAGCTTCGCGGCCATCGCGTGGCTGATGGCCGATTGCGTGCGCTTCGGCTGGATCGCGCGGATCGCGCAGGGCGTGCGGCCGGTCGTGGCCGTGGGCCAGCGCGGGCTGATCTGCTTCGTCGCGGGCGCGGCGATCTCGCTCGTCATCGATTCGCTCCTGCATCCGGTCGTGGGCAGTGCCGACCTGCAGCACGTCGGCGTGGGCCTCGTGGCCGACGCGTGCGCGCTCGGGCTGATGATGGCCGTGGCCGGTTCGGGAACGTGGATCGCGCGGTGGCGCGGTGCGGCCGCGTGAGCGGCGCGGGCGGCACGGAACGTGCGGCGCGGCGTCAGTGAGGTGAGCCGATACGGGAGCGGGGAACGGCGGTGGGGTCGTCGGATTCGGCGTCGTCGCGCTCGTCGGGCGCCGGATCGTCGCGTTCCGCGAGTACCGCGTCGGCTTCGGCTGCTGCCCGGGCGGCGCGCAGCGCAGTGCATCGCTGCGCGTACCGGATGTCCGAGAGGATCCGGAGGAGCCTCGTGGTCTTGCTTTTCATGGTCTTCTCCCGCCAGCGCGCATCGCGGCGGATGCACTGCTTTGCAACCAGTGTAGGACGCAATCGCGCAACCGGCGGGAGAATGTGGCGTGCAGGCCGCACGCCGAGGGATAGTCCTTACTGGGCCGTGGCGGCACCCTGCGCCTGCAGCGATTCCTCGCGGCGCTCTTCCGCACAACGTTGGTGCTGGCGCGACAGGCGGTTCATCAGCGGCAGCAGCAGCAGCGCGAGCAGCATGCCGATCGCGGCGAGCCAGCCGAGCTTCTCGAACAGCGACAGGTAGAGCGGCAGCGATTCGGTGGCCGGCAGTTCGTGCGACGGCATCTGCGCGAAGTTCGCGACGACGCTGCCCAGATACTGCGACACGCCCGTCGCGACGAAGTACGCACCCATCATGAAGCCGCTCATGCGCGCCGGCACGTAGCGGGCGATCATCGCGAGGCCGAGGCCGCTCACCAGCAGTTCGCCGAGCGAGTAGAGGCCGTAGCCCCACACCATGAACCACGACGAGACGCGGCCGTCCACCGCAAAGCGGCCGCTGATCGTGAACACCAGGTAGCCCGCGGCCACTGCGCCGAAGCCGAGCGCGTACTTCGCGGCGACCGGCAGGTCACGGCCGCCCTTCGCGACGGCGTTGTAGACCCACACGAGCACCGGGCTGAGCAGCATGATCCAGATCGGGTTCAGCGCCTGGAACTGCGCGGCGCTCCACGTGAACAGCGTCGTGCCGAACAGCATGAAGCGCGGATCGACGTTGCGCAGCGCGAACAGCGTCAGCGACGTCGACATCTGCACGTAGAAGATGAAGAACAGGATCACCTGGCCGATCAGCACGAGCGCCGCGATCAGGCCGGCGCGCTCCGAGCGCTCCGATTTCGCGATCATGTACGCGAAGATCGCGAGGATCGCGAACGCGGCCGTCCACACGCTGGCGACGGCGAGCTGCTTGTGCTGCAGCACGTACAGCGTGACCAGCGCGAGCCCGACACCGCCCAGGGCGACCGCGCCGAGGCGCTTCCAGCGGATCGGCTGGTCGTCGGGCAGCGAGCCGACGTGTGCGAGCGTGCGATGCATCAGCATGAAGTTGAGGATCGCGAGCAGCATGCCGCCGCAGCAGACCGCGAACGCGGTGTGCCAGCCCCAGTGATCCTTGATCCACGGCGTCGCGAGCATCGACACCGTCGAGCCGATGTTGACCGCCATGTAGTAGATCGTGAACGCGCTGTCGATGCGCGCGTCGTCGCCTTCATAGATGCGGCGCACGAGGTTCGCCGCGTTGGCCTTGAACAGGCCGTTGCCGACGACGATCACGCCGAGCGACGCATACATGTACGTCAGCTGGTCGTTCGGTACCGACAGCATCAGGTAGCCGGCGCAGAGCACGGACGCGCCGATGATCATCGTGCGGCGGGCGCCGAGCACCTTGTCGCCGATCCAGCCGCCGATCGACGGCGCGGCATAGACGAGTGCGGTAAACGCACCCCAGGTCAGGTTCGCATGGCTGTCGGTGAAACCGAGCCGGTCGACCATGAAGAGGACCAGGAGCGCGGCCATGCCGTAGTAGCCGAAACGCTCCCACATTTCGATGAGGAAGACCGTCGTGAACGATCGGGTTTGTGAAACAGGTGGTTGCATCATCAATCTCGTTTGAAACGGACGGCACGGATCGCGCGTCGTCTTGGGGTCGAACTGGCGCCGATGCGCAATGGGCCGGGTAAGCTTTGCGCTGGCGATGGAACAGTCGGGCGGTTAGCCCGGGCCGGGGCCTGACTCCGCCTGGTGTGGCGGGGAGGGGCCCCGACCGGCGCGCGCATGGTAACGGCTGCCGGTCCGGTGCGTCTGGTATCCGCCACTTAGGGAAACTCCTAATGTGGCAGTAGCTTTCAGGAACATTCGTCTCATCATTTACTTGTAAGCTTTCATGCCGGCTCTCCGAATATTCCCGGAGAGCCGCTTGCAGCTTGCCTGTGAAGCCGGCGAGTCTGGCAAGATAGCGCGTCGTTTCGCTCGCTTCGTGTCCCGTTTAGTGCACCGGGCTCAACACCGAAGACGGGTGCGAACCCGAAGACTAAGCTATATCGTTCTAACTTAGTTATTTTCCATCAAACATTTTTTGACGATCACTTTTCGGCCTGCTATGGTTCCCCCCACTGAAAACTCGCGGTCCGCAGATGCTGCCGCCGCTCTGGGCAGCAAGATTCGCGCGTTGCGCCAACGACTCAAGCGCACGCTCGACGACACCGCTACCGCCGCGGGGATTTCGAAGCCGTTTCTGTCTCAAGTCGAACGCGGGCTCGCGTCGCCGTCGCTGACATCGTTGGCCGGTATCGCGCACGCGCTCGGTGTGACGGTGCAGTACTTCGTGGATACGCCGAGCGAGGAACGCTCGGTCTGCCGAGGCGAGCAGCTGCGCTTCTTCGGGTTTGCCGATTCGGCGAACCTGTTCGCGAGGCTGACGAACGTGTCCGAAGGGCGCCAGCTGGAGGCGATCCTCGTGAGGATGCCGCCGGGGCAGAAGCGGTCTGAGGTGACGACACATGCAGGAGAGGAGTTCCTGTATGTGATTGAAGGGGAAGTGTCGCTGACGCTGGAAGGCAAGACGTTCGTCCTGCAGGCCGGTGACAGTTCGCACTATCAGTCGACGGTCCCGCACAGCTGGGTCAACACCGCGAAGATCGAGTCGGTGGTGGTCTGGGTCGGTACGCCGAGGCTGTTCTAACGCACAGGTATTCCTTCGTTTCGAAGACGGAATACCTGTCGAAAGAAACGTAAGGAATACTAAAATGCAATACGAGAATCACGGGCCTCCTCAATCGCTGCGCCCGTCAGCGTCTCACGCGTAAGCCGCGGCATCCGCCGCGCGACGCTCACCGAACAACCCTTCTCAAGACTGCCACGATGAAATCCTTGCATGCCATGTCGGCCGTGCTGGCCGCGCTCGCCCTGACGCCTGTCGCCCACGCCGTTTCCGTTCCGTCGAACGTCGCGCTCGCTCCTCAACAGGACCTGACGCGCCAGGTGCCTGCCGAAGTCGAGTCGCTCGACCCGGCGCACATCGAATCGTGGACCGGCAACACGATCGGCCTCGACCTGTTCGAAGGGCTGGCGCGCATCGACGCAGCCGGCCAGGTCGTGCCGGGTGTCGCGCTGTCGTGGGAACGCAAGACGCCGACGACGTGGATCTTCAAGCTTCGCCACGACGCGAAGTGGAGCAACGGCCAGCCGGTGACGGCCGCCGATTTCGTCTATGCATGGCAGCGCCTCGTCGATCCGAAGACGGGCTCGAAGTACACGATCCTCGTCGAGTTCGTGAAGAACTCGAAGGACATCATCGCGGGCAAGGCCGCGCCGTCGACGCTCGGCGTGCGCGCCGTCGACCCGTACACGCTGGAAGTAACGACCGACGTGCCGGTCGCGTTCTTCCCCGAGCTCACCGCGATGGTGCCGCTCGCACCGGTGAACAAGGACACGGTGACGAAGCTCGGCGATGCATGGACGCGCCCGGGCAACATCGTCAGCAACGGCGCCTACCAGCTCGTCGACTGGCAGCCGAACAACCGCATCGTGATCTCGAAGGATGCGAAATACTGGAATGCGCCGAAGGTCGTGATCAACAAGGTCACGTACCTGCCGATCGAGAGCGACGAGACGGCGATGCGCATGTACCAGGCCGGCCAGATCGACTACAGCTACTCGATCCCGTCGGGGATCTTCCAGCAGGTCAGCAAGCAGTTCGGCGGCGAACTGCGCCAGGGCCTGCAGCTCGCGACGTACTACTACTACCTGAACAACAGCGATCCGGCACTGAAGGACAAGCGCGTGCGCCAGGCGCTATCGATGGTGCTCGATCGCGACGTGCTGACCCAGAAGCTCACGCAGGCCGGCGAGAAGCCGATGTACGGCCTGATGCCGAACGGCACGAAGGGCGTGCAGCCGTTCACGCCGGACTGGGCGTCGTGGCCGATGGCCAAGCGCGTCTCGACCGCGAAGGACCTGCTGAAGCAGGCCGGCTATTCGGACGCGAAGCCGCTGTCGTTCACGCTGACCTACAACACCAACGACCTGCACAAGAAGGTCGCGCTGTTCGCGGCGTCCGAATGGCGTACCAAGCTCGGCATCAACACGAAGCTCGAGAACGTCGAGTTCAAGGTGCTGATGAAGCAGCGCCATGACGGCAAGGTGCAGATCGCGCGCGACGGCTGGTTCGCCGACTACAACGATGCGATGACGTTCTTCGACCTGCTGCGTTGCGGCAGCGCGCAGAACACCGTCGGCTACTGCAACAAGCAGGTAGATGCACTCGTCGACGAAGGCAACCAGAAGCTCGACGACAAGGCGCGTGCCACGCTGCTCACGCAGGCACACGATCTCGCACTGAACGACACGCCGATGGTGCCGCTGTTCCAGTACTCGGCCGACCGTCTCGTGAAGCCGTACGTCGGTGGCTACTCGCTGAAGAACGTGATCGACATGCGTGCGTCGCAGGACATGTACGTGATCAAGCACTGAGCGGAGCGATCATGCTGGCCTACGCATTGAGGCGTACGTTGTGGGCGGTGCCGACGATCCTCGCGGTCGTCACCGTCTGCTACCTGCTGCTGCACCTGACGCCCGGTGGCCCGTTCGATACGGAAAAGCAGCTGTCCGCGGCGACGCTCGCGAACCTGAACGCGAAGTATCACCTCGACCAGCCGCTGTGGAAGCAGTACCTGATGTACCTGAACGCGCTGCTGCACGGCGATCTCGGTCCGTCGTTCCGTTACGTCGACTGGTCCGTGAACGACCTGGTGCGCAAGGCGCTGCCGGTGAGCCTCGGCGTGGGCGGCCTGTCGATCCCGATCTCGATCGGGCTCGGCGTGCTGCTCGGCACCGTCGCGGCCGTGCGCCGCGACAGCTTCATCGACCGCATCGTGATGCTGATCGGCAACGTCGGCAACGTCGTGCCGCCGTTCGTGCTCGGCCCCGTGCTCGTGTGGATCTTCGCGATCCTGCTGAAGACGTCGGCCGGTAACGGCTGGCTGCCGGCGGGCGGGTGGGGCGACGGCGGCTGGCAGTACCGGCTGCTGCCGATCGTGCTGCTGACCTTCATCAACATGTCGCTGCTCGCGCGCGTGATGCGCGGCTCGATGATCGAGACGCTGTCGAGCAACTACATCCGCACCGCGCGCGCGAAGGGCCTGCCGGGCTCGACGATCGTGCTGCGCCACGCGCTGAAGCCCGCGCTGATGCCGGTCGTGTCGCTGGTCGGAACGGTCTGCATCTCGTCGATCACCGCGGCCGTCGTCACCGAATCGGTGTTCGCGCTGCCGGGCCTCGGCCAGCTCGTCGTGAACGGTGCGATCAACCGCGACTACACGCTCGTGCTCGGCCTCGTCGTGCTGACCACCGTCTGCGCCGTGCTGTTCAACCTGCTGGTCGACCTCGCGTACGCGTGGCTCGATCCGCGCATCCGTTATTGAGCGAGGCACCGCGATGACTCCGACTACTCCCGTTGTCGGCCTGCCCGTGCAGACCGACACGCCGCCGCGTTCGCGCTCGCCGCTCGCGCTTGCCATGGCGCGCTTCCTTCACAACCGTGCGGCCGTGTTCAGCCTCGTGCTGCTCGCGCTGATCACGATCGCGTGTTTCGTCGGCCCGTGGCTGCTGACCGCCGACCCGGCCGCGAGCGACTGGGGCGCGATCAGCCTGCCGCCGACCTGGGCCAACCAGCACTGGTTCGGTACCGACGAGCTCGGCCGCGACCTGCTCGTGCGCACGCTGATCGGCGGACGCGTGTCGATCGAGGTCGGCTTGCTCGGCACGCTCGTGTCGGGCCTGTTCGGCGTCGCGTGGGGTGCGACCGCGGGCTTCGCGGGCGGCCGCACCGATGCCGTGATGATGCGCGTCGTCGACATGATGTACGCGATCCCGTACCTGCTGATCGCGATCCTGATGATGACCCTGTTCGGCCGCTCGTTCATGCTGGTCGTGCTGACCATCAGCGCGTTCTCGTGGATCGACATGGCGCGTGTCGTGCGCGGCCAGACGCTGTCGCTGCGCAGCCGCGAGTTCGTCGATGCGGCGCGCGCGATCGGCGTGTCGCCGGCCACGATCGTGCGGCGCCACGTGGTGCCGAACCTGCTCGGCGTGGTCGTCGTGTACGCGACGGTCTCGGTGCCGGGCATCGTGCTGACCGAATCGGTGCTGTCGTTCCTCGGCCTCGGCGTGCAGGAACCGATGACGAGCTGGGGCGTGCTGATCCAGGACGGCGCGCAGAAACTGGAATCGATGCCGTGGCTGCTGCTGGCCCCGGCCGTCATGCTGTGCGTGACGCTCTACTGCGTGAACTTCGTCGGCGATGGCCTGCGTGACGCGCTCGACCCGAAGGATCGCTGAAATGGGTGCACTGCTGGAAGTAGACAACCTCGGCGTGCGCTTCACGCGCAAGGACGCGCCGCCGGTCGACGCCGTGAGCGGCGTGTCGTTCTCGCTCGAAGCCGGCAAGACGCTCGGCATCGTCGGCGAATCGGGCTCGGGCAAGAGCCAGACCGTGATGGCGCTGCTCGGCCTGCTGGCCGGCAACGGCACGACGACCGGCGCCGCGCGCTATCGCGGCGACAACCTGCTCGAGATGGATGCGCGCGCGCTGAACAAGGTGCGCGGCGACCGGATCGCGATGATTTTCCAGGACCCGATGACGTCGCTCAATCCGTTCCTGACGATCGAGCGGCAGATGACCGAGACGCTGCAGCTGCATCGCAAGCTGTCGCGCAGGGAAGCCACGAAGCGCGCGATCGAGGCGCTCGAATCGGTGCGTATCCCGGACGCGGCGCGCCGCATCCGCATGTATCCGCACGAGTTCTCGGGCGGGATGCGCCAGCGCGTGATGATCGCGATGGCGCTGCTGTCCGAGCCGGAGATCCTGATCGCCGACGAGCCGACCACCGCGCTCGACGTGACCGTGCAGGCGCAGATCATCGACCTGCTGCGCGAGCTGAACCGCGAGCGCGGCACGGCGATCGTGCTGATCACGCACGACATGGGCGTGGTCGCGGGCCTCGCGGACGACGTGATGGTCATGTATGCGGGCCGCACCGTCGAATACGCGCCGGCCGATTCGATTTTCGCGGCGCCGTCGCATCCGTACACGATCGGCCTGCTCAACGCGCTGCCGCGCCTGACCGACGCGGACGACGCGCCGCTCGTCGCGATTCCCGGCAATCCGCCGATGCCAGGCACCGCGCCGGCCGGCTGCGCGTTCGCGAAGCGCTGCACGTACGCGGAAGAACGCTGCGGCGCGGCGCGCCCGGCGCTCGAAACCTATGGCGCCGTGGGCGCGGTGCGCGCATGCCACCGGCCCGTGGCCGATATGACGGGAGGTCTGCGATGAGCGTCGATGAACGCCGCAATACCGGCGCGACGGACGACACGCTGCTGTCCGTCGATGGGCTGAAAGTGCATTTCCGCGTGCCGCTCGGCGGCTATCCGTGGTCGCCGAAGGGCACGCTGCGCGCCGTCGACGGCGTGTCGTTCGACGTGAAGCGCGGCGAGACCGTCGGGCTCGTCGGCGAATCGGGCTGCGGGAAGTCGACGCTCGCGCGTGCGCTGATCGGGCTCGTGCCGATGACGGCCGGCGCCGTGAAATGGCGCGGCGAAGCCGTGGCGCCCGATCACCTGCGCGGCACCGCGATGCGGCGCGAAGTGCAGATGATCTTCCAGGACCCGCTCGCGTCGCTCGATCCGCGCATGACGATCGAACAGGTCGTCGCGGAGCCGCTCGTCACGCACCAGGCCGGCCTCGGCCGCACCGAGGTGCGCCGCCGCGTGATCACGATGCTCGAACGCGTCGGCCTGAACGCGCATCACCTGCTGCGTTATCCGCATGAATTTTCCGGCGGGCAGTGCCAGCGCGTCGGCATCGCGCGCGCGCTGATCAGCGAGCCGAAGCTCGTGATCTGCGACGAACCCGTATCGGCGCTCGATGTGTCGATCCAGGCGCAGATCGTGAACCTGCTGCGCGATCTTCAACGCGAACTGTCGTTGTCCTATCTGTTCGTTGCACACGATCTCGCCGTGGTGAAGGCGATCAGCCAGCGTGTGCTCGTGATGTATCTCGGCCGCGTGATGGAGTTCGGCACGCGGCATGACGTGTACGGCGTCCCTCAACACCCGTACACGAAGGCGCTGCTCGATGCGGCGCCGACGCCGGAGCCGGCGCGCGAGCGTGCTCGCCGCCCGATGCTGCTGGCGGGCGAGATGCCCTCGCCGCTCAACCCGCCGTCCGGCTGTGCGTTCCGCACGCGCTGCCCGGTCGCGATCGATGCGTGCGCGCAGGACGTGCCGCTGCCGGAAGTTCGGCAGGGGTCGGCAGCGCGTGTCGCATGCATCCGCGCGGGTGTGGCGTGAGCTGAAGTGACGCAGCAAACATAACCAAGGCAGGTCAACAGGGGTAGGTGCGGCGCGAACGATCTTCGCGCCGCGGGTACAGGCGCGTCCTTAACCGGGCGCGCCGGGGGGCCGGGAGCGGATCGCAGCCGGCGTGGACGATATCAACACAAGACGAGAATTACGATGAAGAAACAGAAGACGATCGGGACGGCATCGAAAATGCTGCTCGCATGGGGGCTGCCGGCACTCGCCGGTGTCTCGCTGACGGGCGTCGCGCACGCCGACGACGCGGCCCCCGCACCGCTGACGGTCGCCCAGGCCGCACCGGGCACGACCGTTGCGCAGGCAACGACCCCGAACGCCATTGTCAACGCCGAAGCGACCCAGGCCGTCACGCCGCCCGACGAGCCGTCGGCCCAGTCGCAGTCGAAGGGTTTCATTGCCGACAGCCACCTCAACTTCCTGTTCCGCAACTATGCGGACGTGCTCGACGCCAAGGGCGGCCCGCATCGCCACGCGTGGGTCCAGGGCGCGATGGCGAACTTCGAGTCGGGCTATACGACGGGCCTGATCGGTATCGGCTTCGATGCGTCGCTGTATGCGGCGCTGAAGCTCGACGGCGGCCAGGGCGCCGGCAGCATGGTGCACATCGCGAAGGGCGGCGGTGGCGGCAACCAGCTCGCGTGGGCCTATCCCGGCATCTACGACGTGAAGGCG
>Ga0209566_100919_pt1 | contig 13748 bp, 13 predicted proteins | sample Araplavi_mTSA_r2_2_FD_184287 | JGI IMG/M metagenome (GOLD analysis project Ga0209566, IMG submission 184287) | Arabidopsis root microbial communities from North Carolina, USA - plate scrape CL_Cvi_mTSA_r2 (SPAdes) (version 2) | ecosystem: Host-associated > Plants > Roots > Endosphere | place...
CAATAATTTGGATTGATACATGAAGATGTTCAGCAGCAGCTCATCCTTGGAACTATAATATTGATACACACTTCCTTTTGACATTTTACAGAAGGAAGCGACTTCCTGCATCGTCGTCTGTACGTATCCCTTGGATGCAAACAATTTCATAGCCGACAATAGAATCTGCTTCTTCTTCTCTGGCATATGTTCTTCCATTGCTGTCCTCCACACTTCATTCCTAATAAGTTCTTAATATGACTACTGAGTTCTCAATATCATAACAAAAAGTGGCCATTACCTGCAACCACAGGGGATTGGACATATGAAGATAAGCTTATCACCTACTCTTATTGAGCCATGATACACTTGTTATCGAACCATTTCTCCGCGTTCTGCTGCAGTGGAATAAGTTGCATCCCGCTTCCAGCCAACAAGCATGCCCGCACTTGCAAGCAACACAATGGCGCCGAATGCATAGGGGATCTGAACATGAACATCAAACAGGATTCCCGCTATAGCTGGCCCAACAATATTGCCAAGACTCATATAGGCATTGTTCATTCCTGCAACGAACCCTTGCTCATTCCCTGCCATCTTCGACAATAACGTATTGATTGCAGGCCGTACGATGGATGTTGCCACGAAGAATAACATCGTAACAAAGAAAATAAGAAAATAATTCGAAACGAACAATAGCAAAATCATACTGATGGCAGATAATCCAAACATCGTGAGCAGAATCTTCTTCTCACCGAATATTCGCAGCAAGCGCTCAATTAGGACAGCTTGACAGATGACTCCGATTATCGCACCGAGTGTAATCATTAAGGAAATATCCTTCGGCGTAAATCCATACTTCACATCTACATATAAACCAAATATCGCTTCAAAGTTCTGCAATCCGAACGTTAATGCGAACACCAGCACAAGCAGCATGAAATACGGCGCCTTCGCAGAAGCGGCCATCTGTCGGAGCAAATTATCCTTCTTCTTCGTGTTGCTTCTCGCTGCCATCCGTTCCTCGACAGACAGAGATTCAGGCAGGAACAACAAAGAGACTACCGTGGACAATCCAGCAAGTGCTGCTGCTGCGTAAAAAGGAACTCGTATTCCGTACTCCGCCAACATACCTCCGATACCAGGCCCTATGACAACGCCGAGCGTCATGGAAGCCATCAGCATGCCGAGCCCCTTCCCCCGTTTCTCTTCCGTCGTAATGTCCGCTACATAGGCCATCATCGGTGGTGTCATTAACGCTGCTGACATTCCGCCTAGCAGTCGTGATACATACAACATCCACATGTGTTCAGCCATACCGAACAGTAGCTGTGAAACGGTAAATAATCCAATTCCCGTTACGATTAGCAGCTTCCTGCCATATTTGTCTGACAACTCGCCTGCAATCGGCGAGCACAGAAATTGCGTTAATCCAAATGCCGCCACCAAATACCCCATTGCTTGACCCGTAGCCCCAAACGCCGTCACATATTTCGGCATAATCGGAATGATCAGCCCCATTCCAACCATAGCAATGAACATGTTTACCATGAGGATAACAAGCGAACCTGAACCTTGTTTTTTTGTTGACAATGTTCTCCACCTCTCCTAAGAACCCGAAAGTTTTATTTATGACTATACAGTCAAAACCCATAGTACTCTACTCGACTCCAGAATGTCAAACTACATTTCCAATCCCTGTGCTCCCCATACTTCTGTTGCCATCTACAAAAAAAGCCCTCAGACGAGGTAACTCGCCGAGGGCTGCCGTTCAATTCATGAGAGTGAAAGATTATAGATATAATGGGATCAGACATGTTGAATTCCTTCACCCTTGCTATCAAGCTCCTTAAGGAAGTTATACAGGCAGAAGGTGTTTCCTCCTGACCTTGTGCAGAACAATTGTCTGGTTCCGCTAAATATATTCCCTTAGATAGTGGTTGATGCGTCCTCTGCAGTCACCGGAGAAGCAACTGTATCAATGGACTGCGGCGTCACCTCGGCTGGACGGCTTTCGTGACTGCCTCCTTGCAAATTCAAACCAATTACGCCGAGAATAATAAGCAAGATCGATACAACCTTAATCCAAGACATGGACTCAGAGAAGAAATAATATCCGATAACGGCAATGGCTGCAGTACCAACACCCGACCATATCGCATAAGCGACACTAACATTAATCTGCTTCAGTGAGAAATTCAAGCTCGTAAACGCAAGCAAATAACAAACAATCATGAGAATGGAAGGAACCGGTCTTGTGAAACCGTTCGACATCTTCATTGAGATGGTTCCGATAATCTCCAATGTAATCGCACCGATTAAGTAAAGCCAACTCATCATAATTGCATCACAGCATTTCCCCCAAATCTATCGTTCTTCGCCTATTGACTTCACGAAGAATAGGCACAATAGAGCTATTATGTTGCATCACGAGCACCTTGTCAAACAGCATAGCCACTCGCCCCAAATTAGGCGTTCTCTTCCCTCCATTCGTCTAGTCACCATGCTTCTGACCTACATACACTTATAACGTAAGATAAATGCATGACGAAAGGAGCCAATGAACATGTCCGAAGTATGTGGTTCAGTTGGAGGCTTTTGTGGTGGAGGTTTTACTAGCATCGGCGTAATTCTCGTTCTCTTCATTTTACTCGTCATTATTACCCGTTCCTTTGGCTGCGGTTTCGGTTTCTAATTTACGCCAACAACCCCGGCTGTTGCAGCCGGGGTTGTTCTTCTATCTCCTACTTCTTCACCTATTAGATTCAAATAATGCGTCTGCGATATAGTGCCCTTGAGCACACCCGCCCGGTATGGCGAACAATGCACTCGCTACCGTCTTCGTAGATTCGTTCATCTTGTCCTTCTGTCCAAGCATTTTTAACATCTGACAAGCTGTTTATATGGATTCATTCATAAAGGAACCGTCATTCATCCATGATCGTGCTATATACTTCTTTCCTGCGGTGATCACTGCATGATCGCTGCAAAATGGATATGGTCATGTATTCAATGCTGCGTTCCATCATAGCTAAGCCTCGCTTTGGCTTTAGGTTTTATCATTGCACATGCCATACCTGCAAAGATGAGAACGATTCCCCCTATCTGCATCCCTGTCGGCCGAAATCCAGTGATCCACGTATCCAGTAAAATTGCCACGGCGGGATCGAGAAATACGAGTACTGAAATGACTCGTGTAGGCAGCTCTCGCAAACTGTCAAAAAACAATAAATATACAAATCCGGTATGAATGAACCCAGTCGCCACGATTGCGAACCAATTGCTCCATGTTAATGCACCATAAGACGACATATCAACGAACGGCAGCAGCAGCACGATCCCAAGGCTAGTCTGCACAATCGTAATCGCATACCCACTTAGTTGGACAACACCCTTGCCTAACAATGTGGTCATTGCATAAAACACGGCTGCCATGAATGCCCACACTACCCCTGATGTGAACAGCTCATCCATGCTTGCGCCTCCTTCGATACCGATAACAAGAACGGTACCGACGAAGCATATCCCCACAGATAAAATAGACCAGACCGTTAATTTTTCCTTGAATAAGATACTTCCAACTAGCACGACAATGACCGGAGCCAAATGATATATCGATATCGCAATCGTAATCGACATCCATTCGAAGGACTTGAACAAGAACACCCAGTTGCCCACAAGAAATACACCGCAAGCAATCGTTTGCAGCAATTCCCGTTTGCTCCACTGTTCACGCCGGTATTGGCCTGAAGCCGCCCAGCATATCCCCAGAAATAATGTTGCACAAATGCATCGTATGAAGACAAGCTCCATTGACGGTAATCCAGTATGCTCAGAGAAAAATCCGATAGAGCCAAAGATGCACATGGATATGATCATTTTCATCATTGGCAGCGAGTTATTCCATTTCAAGACGATGACAACCTCCTTTATGTACCTCTCCTGGTGAATGAATTTCATAGAACGCAGCCTTACTACCTTTCTACATTTTACCACATGTAATATATATAAAAAGAAGGGACAAGCTGTGCATCGCCTATCCCTTCCCTATAATCAACCTAATCTCTGTTATCCTGATGCTTTTTCCGCCCTTGTCTTCCCCTGCCACTTATTCTTAATCGAATGAATGATTTGGGCAATCGCGCCATCACCAGTTACATTAGCAGCCGTACCGAAGCTATCCTGTGCAATATACAATGCAATGGCAAGACTAATCATTGCTTCATCGAAGCCGAGCATGGATTGGAACAATCCGGTTGCCGCCATGACGCCGCCGCCAGGAACACTTGGTGCTGCAATCATCGATATGCCTAACATGAAGATGAACGGCATCATTGTGCTTACCGATAATGGCGCGCCATTAATGTACATGATCGCACTTGCTACGGAAGTAATCGTAACCGTTGAGCCAGTAATATGAATCGTTGCACATAACGGCACCACGAAGTTCGATACTTCTTCATCGGTACCAAGCTTCTTCACTTGAGACATGGTCACGGGTATCGTTGCCGAAGAAGACTGCGTCCCTAGCGCTGTTAAATACGCCGGGAGCATCGTACGCAGCATCGAGATTGGGTTGCGCTTGTTCAATATGCCCGCAATCGTATACTGTCCAACAATGACCACAGCATGCAGCAATAATATGACAAGGAAAACTTTAAGGAACACTTGCAGAATGAATGCAACCTCGCCTGCTTGTGTCATGTTCATAAAGATCCCCGCAATGTGGAACGGCAATAGTGGAATCAATATCGCATTGATTACCTTGCCTACAATCTCCTTGAACTCCAACGATGCGGTAAGCAAGACATTAGACTTCACAAACGTAATGCCGACGCCGATCACGAAGGACAGCAGCAGAGCAGTCATAATGTCGAATACCGGGGGCATGTCCAATTTGAAGTAACTTGTTAACAGCATCTCTTCTGGATTGCTCGCCCGAAGGCCAGATGCTCCAGACAGCAGCCACGGGAATGTTGTCTTGGCGACGCCGTATGCCAGCATGCCAGACAATACCGTGGATACATATACAATCAATGCCGTTATGCCAAGAAGCTTACCAGCTCCTCTCCCCAACTCTCCAATGCCTGGAATAATAAAGCCAAGAATGATTAACGGTATGAGAAAGCTCAAAAATTGCCCGAATATATGATTAAACGTAGCAAATATTCTTATAAACCAATCTGGCATAATTAGTCCCGCTCCAGTACCGAGCAGGATTGCGATAATAATACGCGGTAATAACCCTAGTTTTCTCATGAAGTACTCTCCCTCCAGTGCACGAAAACAAACCAATATATATGTCCTCACACAGTATACATATGTATTCTTCTTGAACACATTGTCCATATTAGCACACAACGAAAGAGAACAACACTGACAAATTGAGGTATTCATTGCTCAACTATAGGATGTACTCGTCCCCTTGAATCCATGATAACTTGTTCAAGCATTCTCATTAACTTGGCGATACGATCATTTCAAGATTATGCTTCGCTGCTCATATGTGGTAATGTGATAGAGAGACAACTGCAGCTCCGCTGCAGCAAGGACAAGGAGGAAATGTTGTTGAATCGCACAAGAGCTATTACATTTTTTACACTTATGCTAGCCGTTCTGCTTATCGTCGCTGGCTGCGGCAATAAGCCAAGTACTGGACAGAGTGGAGCAGCAGACACAACCAAGCCTGGACAAGAGACTAACAAGGAAGCTCCGAAAGAAAACAGCGATAGCAAAAAGTCTTCCGATTCCAAAAATCCGATTGTCACGATCGAAATGGAAAGCGGAGACAGCATTGAAATTGAGCTGTACCCTGACAAGGCTCCTAACACCGTAAACAACTTTATTTCCCTCGTGAACAAAGGATTTTATGACGGGACGATCTTCCATCGTGTTATTCCAGGATTTATGATTCAAGGAGGAGATCCTCAAGGCATCGGTATTGGCGGGCCTGGTTATGGCATTAAGGGAGAATTTGCGAACAATGGAGTAGAAAATGACCTGAAGCATACGGAAGGCGTATTATCAATGGCACGCTCTCAGGATCCGAATTCAGCAGGATCACAATTCTTCATCATGGTAGCAGACGCACCACACTTGGATGGGGATTACGCGGCCTTTGGCAAAGTGATCAAAGGGATGGAGATAGCGCAAGCGATCGTGAATGTACCAACTGGGGCTAATGATAAGCCGGAGAAAGACCAAAAAATGAAAAAGGTTACTGTAAATACATTCGGCATCACGTATCCGGAGCCTGAAAAAATCCAAAGCTAATCTGTAAGCTAATATATTTGATAACAGGGACAATAGAAGGCTGGCTCCTTCTATTGTCCCTGTTCTATTTTATATAACCCATCAATGGGAATCACGTAATCATGCTGATGTGCTGGTGAGCACTCTATTTATCGGCTTAAGGTGATTTCGCAGCCTAAGGAACGTTGTAAGGAGACAGGGGCAGCACTACTTCCGTGCGCCCCGTTGTCCTTTGCTGGCATTGCTGCGAGATGAATGAGATTGGATCGACGGCTGTGACTTGCATACTGGCTTTCCAGAATGACGGTGACCTCCTGCTTTTGCACGATTTCCTTTTGTGAGCGCAATTGGGCCCATTAATGACTGAAAAGTGCTGTACATGGATCGTGCTTGCTGGAACATGCCGAACATCTTCTGTATTTTGCCGAACGTATTCATCAGGTCATCGATTCCATACTGTCTGTTCAATGAAGTGTAAGAACCACCGCCTGCGTTGCCTGCAGCTTCTTGATTCGCAACTGCATTGGATGCGAAGGGATCCGTTGGGGTTGTCAGCCCCATTACATTTTGATTCATGTAAGGCGCAGATGCTTTCGTTCTGCCCGGCTTGCTGATAGATCTTGAGGCTGCTCTAGGCGAGGCGGACAGCTTATGCTTGGGTTTCGAGCCTTTGCGTCGAGACGTTCTCATGATGACGACCATCCTTTACCTCTGCTTATATGGGTGATTCCACTCTTGGTAGAGCGGAAGCCTTACAAGATAATCTATGCACTCCCGCAACAGCTCGTATAGGTACCTATCTCTTTATTCGTATTTTTGTGCCATCACCTAACTAGAGGTCTGATCTTTGGAAACACTTGCAAGGCGTTGTGATAAAATACATCCTCATGATGACGCTCCGGAATGACCGTCTTTACAAAATCAATGTAGGTTCCAATCGGCGCAAGTGGCCAATCTGTTCCGAAAAGCAGCTTATCATAGCGGTCACAATACACGATGGCGTGGCGCAAATGCTGAAAAAATAACGGCGACTCCTCGTCCAAACGCGTAAATCGCCTTGAATCTCCCACAAGCAGCCCCGACAGATCTGCATACACGTTTCGATTCTTATATACGACCTCCGCTCCGTCCAGTACCCATGGATCACCGAAGTGTGCCATCATCATCGTCACATCACGATGCTTCACGGCCACTTCATCAATCGTTAACGGATGGGCGTATTTCAGCAGCCCTCGTTCTGAATACGTATCTCCGCAGTGGAATACAACCGGAACCTCATACTTGGCAGCCAACTCATATACCCGATCATAGACACTGTCGAAGGCATAGAATGGATAATAGCCGAGATATAGTTTCAATCCCACTGCTTGCGGCTTCTGCAGTTCGAGTTCTATCCGTGCCCATGCCTCTTTATCGCATTGATAGGGATTAATGCCAATACAATAAGCAATCGAAGCAGGGAGATCATCAACAAGATCAAGTACCATCGGGTTATGGGCCTCAGCATCAGGGAATCCCTCTGCTTTCGTCTCTGCCAGCCCCATTCCGATACCGAGGACAACACCATGCTGTGCGTATTCTTGCAGGAGCCCCTTCACACTGTAATCTACCTTGGATAATTCGTCTGCCGTACGCTGGAACTCCTCAATTCGGGACAGGTGCATATGGGCATCAATGATTTTCACCCCTTGGCCACCTCCGGCTCAGAGTGCGGAAAACGAATAGCACGAAGATCGGTTAACGCCTCCGGTTCGATTCTTTCCATCGAGAACATCAGCATAACGGGAGAAGTACGCTGAGTATGACCGTTCGGGATGTGCAGCTTGTGAATCACATTTGTATGTGTCACTTCTTTATTGGCATACACGCTCGAGCGAGAAATCGTATGGTCCGTTACGATGTGCATAATGGCTGTCTTATCCCTGGAACCGAATCGATAATCAGAATTTTCGTAAAGATCGACAACTCCCTTACCTTGAGGGAAAGCGATTGGCTTTCCGTTCGAAGAATACGCTTCGAGCCAGCTATTTTGCTCAGGTTCCCCGTTATTAATGAACATTTCTTGCTCCAATCGATCATTCAAATAAGCTTGAGAAGCTTGATGCACATCTGTGAATTGGCATAATACCGGTACACCTGGCAACAGTAAATAATAATTGCTCAATCGAATTCCCTTATACTTGTCATGCTCACAAATATGAAGATCAACCCGAATTCCCTGCCATTCATTACGATGCTGATCAAACAGCTTAACAAATTGTGCAGACCGTTCTTGTTTCAAGGTTGACAGCATCGTAAGCTGATCTAGGCTGGAATATAGCCCACCGACAAATGGATTCCACCATGACTTAACGTCCCGAGCCGGGAAATTACTCATTAACCATTCTTCCCCTTCAACTTCGAGCGAGAACAGAGAAGAATAATAGTCAGGCGCTGCTTTCATCCGAATAACTCCGTTATCAACCGTGTATACGGTATAATCCGACTCCACCGTCACGGTGCAATCTATTGGGCTCGATAACTGACGGAAGATTGCCGAATGATACTGCCCTAGCTCTACATCCAAGCATGTATGGGCATCAACAACATCAATCGATTGAAGAAGTGGCCGCAACGTCACGCTTGCTCGCGTCACCTCCTCTTCAGGCGATATGGAGCACTGGGCTTCAATCTCTGCCGAATAGCGGTATGACATCTGCACATTGCCACTCCATATACCATGTTTCCGATCCTCCAAAATCATGGTAGGTTCGCCCTTCACGAACGGATTCCGGTCTACTGGCTGCAGATGCGTCTGAGGGGTAAGTTCGATATGCTCATCCCATCCCTCCTGCATGGAACAAGCTCGGAATGCCTTCCAATCCACAAAGCTTCCCAGTGAAATGAATATGGGCTCACTCTTCACTGTCTTCCAAGCATCAAGCATCCCTATATTCGTATCCAAATCCATATACCAGCCTTGAAACTTCAATTCGTATTCCTTACCCCAGCTTATCCCGATCGGCAGCTCGTCTCCGCGGCTGAATAACCAACGTTCCGTTATTAGGTTGCTATCCCAGAACTCATATTCACTTCCAATAGAATCATTCATTTCTACAAACTGACCCGCATAAGGAATGATTGCGCGGTAGAGATCATGACGAACGGATTGGGATATCCATAAATCTTCAAGCAGCGGCTTATCCCCTTCATTCGCTGCTTCGAACCAGCGTTCAACGATGCCATCGCCATGAAGCCGAGTCATTACTTTCAATAAGACGCCCGGGAAAGCTGAGGAGCGGTAATGCACTTCCTTCACCACGGCTCCGTTCTCTTCTCTTGCAAAAGACACATGACTAGGCGCTGCCTTGGAGAACTCATCCGAAAATGGCTTGCCTAGTTTCGGAAATAAGAGACTCATGTGCTTGTCCATTCCGACGCAGCTAAGCGTTGTGTCGTTATGCTCCTTCATGAGAGATACTGCATATTTTCCATGTCCAATCTGCCATCCTGAGTTGCAACGCCCCCCGTAAGCTGCACCTATCCCTGGGAATGACGCACTGATTAACGGAAGGAATGACAATGATTCTCCAGACCCTGTCTCAACTTGTATAAGAAGCTCGGTTTGGTAATAACCGAATTGAAGAACTTGATACCGGAGTGGAATGGACTTGCAAGATAGCGGCTCGATCTGAATTTCGAACTGGCTGTGCTCCCAATCGATCTGATTTTGAGAAGGGAGCATGAAGCGGAACGTCGCTGGCTCTGCCAGGTGACTTGCGATGTCAAGATAGGCAACGCCTTGCTTCCTATGGAAGGCGCCGAGATCAGGAAGCCTCAATTCCACAGCAGCGGGCTGTTTCGGAACAACACCGACTCGGAACTGTGCGGATTTCCCATTGATCAACAGCTCTGTACATACAGTTGGAGTCGTTCTCCACTGGCTGATTTCCTCCTGCAATTGCTGAACATTGAATTCTGCCTGGAGGGTTGCTTCTCCAATTACATCAATTGATGACTGCCAATCAAAATGAATATTGCGATCACTCTTCCCTTGAAGTTCGATATGAAGAGGTTTCTCTGACTTATTTACGAAATGGTAGTGAATCGAGTAGGTTCTTCCGCAAATCAGATCCGGCTGTGCGATCTCGGCCGTCAATATATAATCATCCGTATCAATCAGCCTCATACCGCGTCCTCTTCGTTCAAATTCCACTCTCAGCTTCTTGCCGGACTTCTCCCACTCATACCGATAATAGTCGAACCCATTCTGCTTGATTCCGTCTGGTGCGAGGGTGATTTCTCTCACGGAATCCTTATACCAATCAAAATACTCAAAAAGAGGGGTCAATGCTTCTGTGCAAACTACTGTGGGGATAAAGTTCATGAGATGTGTCGTTTCATCCCGATCCTCCCAGAAGAATCCGCATTTTTTATATAAAGGAACCGCCTTCGTATTGCTTTGCCACGTGTACAAATCCAATCTTGGCCATCCTAAAGAAATCGTGTCATCAATGACTTGAAGTAAGAGCTGCTTGCCAATCTTCTGCCCATGATAGTCGGGATGGACATTTAATAAATGCACATACAGCGCACCCGTGTCTTCCCGGTACTCGCATATTTTGCAATAGCCTACAACCCGTTCGCCGTCTAGCGCTAAGTATAAGGCAAGAGTATCCGCACTCTCCTCCCTCTGCCGCACTTGCTGTGCCGTCATCCTTGAATTTCCGCCGCCGAATGATTCATGACTATCATTCCACATGTCGGCGATCGCTGCTGCCAATTCGGGTCGATACTTCTCAATTTGGATTGTACGAATCATACCGCAACCTCCCAAGATTACTTCAACTAGAGCTAGGAGATGCCATTATATGACATCGCCACTGTTGATTATATCATCATATCAGTGGATAAATGTTACATTTGAAATACACTTTCGAAATCACGTTCTCCCTCGTAAAACAGTCCAAAATCTAGTTGACAAGCTCAATCGTGAACAGCTACGATATGATTGTTCATATGTCCATATATTGGAATTTACATCGTCGCCATCCTTACGATTCCCTGACTTTGGACGTTCCTTTCATTCACTTCAACTCATTTGTTGTTTAGCTTCGAATGCATAATTGAATCCCCCTCTAGCGTATATTGAGGGATTTTCAATTTGTAGATCTAGAATATACGTTCTCAATCACAGTACATAGCGTCTTAGGTAGATTGGATGTGGAACTAGTATGAAAATACGGAGAACAAGACCGGACTTTCTCCTACTGCTGCTAACTGTCTTATTGGTAAGCTTCGGAATCATGATGACATTTAGCGCAAGCTCATATACCGCGCTGCAATATTATAAACAACCTTGGTATTTCGTTGATCGCCAGCTCGGATTTGCCTGTGTTGGATTCGTTCTTATGCTGCTGTTTATGTGCATCCCCTACCCGAAACTCAAGAAGCTATCTGTCCTACTTGTCTTCGGCTCCATTGCCACCTTACTGCTCGTCCTGCTCATTGGCAAGGATGTAAATGGTGCAAGGCGCTGGCTTATGATAGGCGGCTTCACCATACAACCGACAGAGTTCATCAAACTATTTGTGCTGCTATATGCATCTATTCTCATTGCCCGCAAGGGAGACAAGATTCGCAGCTTCAAGCTCGGGCTGCTTCCACTCCTATTCGTAGTTGGCTGCATCGCCTTATTAATATTGAAACAGCCGGATTTCGGATCTTCCCTGCTTATCATCATTGTAACCGGGGTTCTCATCTATGTCGGTGGTGCAAAGCTGTCCCATCTTCGTTCGATCCTGCTAGGACTGACGCCCATTATCATATTCCTAGCCGTGTTCAAAAGCTATCGGTTGAAGCGGATTACTTCCTTTATGAATCCGTGGGACGATCCTGATGGAAGCGGCTATCAGCTGATTCAATCATTATATGCTGTATCCCATGGCGGGATTGCTGGGACTGGATTTGGGCAGAGCATACAGAAGATGTCTTACCTGCCAGAGGCACACACAGATTTCATTTTCTCCATCATTGCGGAGGAATGGGGGTTATCAGGTACAATCTGTTTTCTCTTGCTCTACTTCCTCTTTCTGGCTCGTGGACTGCTTGTAGCCTTGCGTTGCAATGAACCGTTCGGACTAATCCTTGGTACAGGGATTATTTCTATGATAGGCATTCAACTTGTGATGAACATAGGTGCTGCCACTGGATTTCTGCCGATTACAGGTATCCCGCTTCCCTTCATCAGCTATGGAGGCTCTTCCCTGATTGTGTGTATGACTTCGGTTGGCATGCTGCTGAACATCTCTCGCTACACCTATGAGACTCAACAGGCTGAAAGTGAAAATATAAAGAGGAAAACGAGGGTTACTCATGAAAGGAAGATTGGAGTGTATTAACTATGTCATTAGCTGTTGGTATCGATCGGTCTCGTTCTAAGTAAAAGCAGCTGCCAGAAATCCGAAAGCGGCTATCACTTATCTGAATCGAATCAATTTAGCACGCCAATATGATATTGCGGCACACTGCTGTATTACCATGAAGCACGCAGAGACTTACCGGATAAGAACACGAACTTTAGAACATGCCAAAAAACCCGCGACTCCGCGGGTATCTTTATGTATTCGACTTGCGGTACAACATGCAGCCGTGCATCGCCTAGTCTGTTTACATTTCTTTGTTCGAATCCTGACCAATGGTCATACGATATTTCAATTCCGTAATATTTTGCTCCATTTTACGAACGATTTCCTCAATGAATTTGACATCCACAGACGGCTCCGTGTTTACGATTTCTTCACGTTCACGATGCATCATTGAGATCTTATTTGCTCGTTCTTGCAGCTTCAATTCCTTGTATTTCTCCAGCAGATCAGAGATTACCGCATAGAATTGGCTGTAATCCTTAATAATATCATCCAAGAATGCGTCTACTTCATCGGGATCATATCCACGGAATTTGATCTGAAAATCCTTCTGATGAATGGTGAATGCATCCAGCGTAATTCCTAACTGCTCAAACAATTCCTTCTGATGATCATATTGATCGTTCTTATTCTCTTCCATCTCTGTTCCTCCGTTCCATGCCAACCGGATCGCCTTCCTATTCCAAGTTGCGATCGATTTTATCTAAAGAACACACTATCAGCACTAACCGAACATTTCAAGTGTTTCCTTGTAACCTGTAAGTAAATGGCAAGAAAAATCCTTCTTAGCCCGCGTCAAATCGGAAAATGCCCCAGTCTTGTATGATAAGACTGAGGCAAGGTGCCTACACGATTACACGGTATCGTTGTCCTTAGCTGCGGAACGGTTCGCTCCCGCTTGTTCGAAAGCTTCTGCACTAAACTCCACATTATTGGCCTGCTCAGGAACAGGAAGCTTATTCAGCTTCGTGGATTGAACCTCTGCTTTTGTAGCAACTTGATCATCATGAGATTGCTTGTTGTTCATTGCTGCCCCTCCTTTCCCTAACCTAGGATCGAAGGTTATTATGTGCATGAACATGCATTTCCATACCTATCCATCACATTGTT
>Ga0209566_100921_pt1 | contig 13720 bp, 13 predicted proteins | sample Araplavi_mTSA_r2_2_FD_184287 | JGI IMG/M metagenome (GOLD analysis project Ga0209566, IMG submission 184287) | Arabidopsis root microbial communities from North Carolina, USA - plate scrape CL_Cvi_mTSA_r2 (SPAdes) (version 2) | ecosystem: Host-associated > Plants > Roots > Endosphere | place...
CTCGGGGCTCCGCACCCATTAGCGGAACTTCACTTCCGCTATCACCCCGCTCGCGCGCCAAAACCCCCACATAGCGGAACTCCGCTTCCGCTATTCCACCAAACCGCGCCACCTCTCGGGGCTCCGCACCCATTAGCGGAACTTCACTTCCGCTATCACCCCGCTCGCGCGCCAAAACCCCCACATAGCGGAACCCCGCTTCCGCTATTCCACCAAACCGCGCCACCTCTCGGGGCTCCGCACCCACGTACGCCCACGCTCGCACAAAAAAACTCCCCTCCAAGCAGCAGTTTCTTCGAAACCCGCCAGCTTCAAGGGGAGCCTGTCACTCCCGATCCTGCGCCGTTATTTCACCGCCGCACCAAGCGCGTTCGTGTCAGTTATTAAATGAATCAGCCGATCTTCGGCAACGGGCTTGCTGAAAAAGTAGCCCTGCACGAAGTCGCAGTTCCACGTTTTGAGCAGCCTCAGCTGCTCCTCGGTCTCGACGCCTTCGGCCACGACACCATGCCCTAATTTGTGCACAAGGGCAATGATCGACTCCGTGATCGCTTTTTCGGCGGAGGCTGAAGTCATACCCTGCACGAATGATTTGTCAATTTTGAGCGTATGGATCGGCAGCAGTTTCAAATAGCTGAGCGAGGAATAGCCCGTTCCAAAATCGTCCAGCGCAATTTTCACGCCCATACTTTCCAATTTGCATAAAGCCGCCATCGAGCTTTCCAATGATTCAATGAGGACGCTCTCCGTAATCTCAACCTCGAGATGCTCCGGCTTCATCTGCGTTTCCTTCAGAATTGCTTCCACATTCTCAGCAAAATACCGCTGTTTCAGCTGCAGAGCTGAAATATTGACCGACATCAAATAGGGACGTCCGAACTGCTGTTGGAGCTCCACATTTTTCCTACAGGCTTGCAGCATCACCCATTGGTCGATATAGGCGATCAAGCCCATTTCCTCTGCGATCGGAATAAATTCAACCGGCGAAATCGGCCCCCGCTCCGGGCTGTCCCAGCGCACCAGAGCCTCAAAGCCCCGAATGTCTCCAGTGGCTGCATCCATCTGCGGCTGGTAATGAACGGAGAATTCATTTTTCTCCAAGGCTGTCCGCAGCAGCTGTTCGATGAGCGACTTTCTCGTCACAACCTCAATCATCTCACGGTCAAAAAACTGGTAGTTGTTTTTCCCCAGCTCCTTCGCCTTATACATCGCCATGTCCGCGTGCTTGAGCAGTTCCTCTCCGTTCTTGCCATGATCCGGGTAGACGGCAATGCCCATGCTCATGTTCACATGGATCGACTGGTGCTGCAGCTCAAGCGGTCTGACGCAGCTGTCACGCAGGAGGCTGGCGATCAGCTCGACATATTCCGTTTGTGCTTGCTGCTGCTGCAGCAGCACGACGAACTCGTCACCTCCGAATCTGGCAGCAACGCCGTGCGAGCCGATTACATATTGGAGTCGATCGGAAAACTTTTGCAGCAGCATGTCGCCGACGGAATGCCCGAGCGTATCATTGATCCGTTTGAAGTTATCCACATCAATAAAAATAATGGCCATTCTCCCCTGCTGAGCAGCAGCCTGTAGGACGGCCTGTTCCAAAGATGCGGTAAACTGTCTCCGGTTCGGCAGCATTGTCAACGGATCATACAAAGCGAACTGGCTCAGCGAGTCCATCATGTGATTGTATGTCTCACCTAATTTTTGGAATTCGTCATTACTTGTAATCGTCACATGCTCGGAGAAGTTACCGCCGCTTACACGCTCCGACGCCATGGCCAGCTCCTTCAGCGGACGTGTGATCGTCCGGACGATCAGAGAGATCAAACAGGCGGTTAAGAAAATCGCAATCAACAGCACAACCAACGTCGTATTAAAAATTGGTCTGACGCTGGCTACCAGCTCCTGGCGGTCGATTTCACCGACTATTTTCCACCCGGTCAACTCATTCGTCAGAAATACCGCCTCTTTATGCTTGCCGTCCCGCTCAAAGCTGATCGTTCCTGCGTTTTGCTCCAGGATACGCGGAATATGCTCTCCCTTGGCCGGCTCGGCAATCGGCTCAATCGTTGAGGCCACGACACTGCCGTCGCGATCCACGATGTACACAAATCCGCCGCGGGCGATATTGATCTGGTTCACGCTTCGCGTCAAATCGTCGAGCAGCAGTCCGATGCCCACCACGCCTTGGCGGTCACTGGTTGCAGCCGCAATCTGCACAACAAGGCGGTTCAGCGCTTTAGACATCCGCGGCGGGGTCACAATCGTCCTGCCTGGATTCGCCATCGCCCTTTGGTACCACAGCTGCTGCCGCGGATCGTATCCCGGCTCCAAGACCGTGCTTTTCGGTGCTGTCATCAGCAGTCCGTTCTCCGTCGCCACCGTCGTCGTATTGAGCTCAGGGTGCAGCGCTTGATGCCGCTCGATCAGCTCCCGGATCGCTGAATCTTCCACAGCCATAGGCTTATCGAGCTTGTCCAGATGAATCGTCTGCGCCAAAAAGGCAACGTCTCTTTCCCGCAGCTCTACGTTTCGCTGGACGTTGGCATTCAATAGCTGCACATTTCTCTGGATACTTTCCATCGTATGTTCGTTGAGCTGTCTGTAGGAAGTCTGGTAAGCAATCCATCCGATCAAGATGCAAGGGATGCAAAGAATGAACGAAACAGAAACAATTAATTTATTGCGTACACTAAGGGAACGCACCATCATTCCACCTTCCGAACAGGTTCCAAAATCACTCGTTTCATCTTAAGCGAAATTTGTTAGCAGACTTCCCTAATATTTATTAGATTTCTTAATACTTTTGCTAAAAATCAGACGAAAAAGCCGTTCATATCCCCCTTGGGTTCCATGAACGGCTCTCAATTGATTATATTGAATCTCTTTGTTAGGGAATCAGCAAGATTTTGCCAGTGCTGTTCCGGCTCTCCAGCAATTGATGCGCTTCCGCACCGTCTTGCAGAGCGAAGCGCTTGAAGCTCTCTGTCTTCAGCTTCCCGCTTTGCAGCAAATCGAACAAAGCATGGGCGCGTTCAATCCGATTCGCCCGGCTCGTCACGTGGTTCCACAGATCGCCGCCGGTTAACGTCTTCGATGTATCCATCAGCATGCGCGGATCGACAGGCGCCGGATCGCCGCCCGCCATGCCGTAGAACACAACCGTCCCTTTCGTCCGCACCGCCGCAAAGCTGCTCATCAATGTCGACCCCACGGAGTCGTAGGCGGCCTGAACGCCCTGCTGATCCGCCGACCACTGCAGCACGCTGCCAACCCAATCGCTGCCGTACAGCAGAACTTCATCGGTGCCGGCCCCCAGCGCGATGTCCCGCTTCGCAGCTGTCGATGTCAGGCCGATGACCCGCGCGCCTTTGATTTTGCATAGTTGGGTCAGAAGTTGACCGACACCACCGGCTGCCGCGTGCACGAGAATGTCGTCTCCTGGCTGCACCTTGTAGCTGTCATTGACCAAATAATGCGCGGTCATGCCCTGCAGCAGCACGCCGGCTGCCTGCTCATAAGTGATGTCCGCAGGCAGCGGGATGGCACGCTCACGCGGCACAGCGACGAGCTCTGCATTGGCATAGGGCACGTCGGCGAAGGCGATCCGGTCTCCAAGCTGGATATCGTGCACGTCTTCAGCCACCTGCTCCACGATGCCGGCGCCTTCGTAGCCGAGAATGTACGGCGGCTTGCCGGACAGATGATAGTTGCCGCGTCTGCGGTAAATATCAGCAAAATTCAAGCCGATCGCATGCGTCCGCACAAGAACCGTGCCCGGCGTAAGCTGTGGATCGGCGATTTCCGCATAGCGCAGCACTTCCGGCCCGCCAAATGTCTCAAAAATTAAAGCTTTCATCTCAGATCTCCTGCAGGCAGTGTACGAAATTTAATACATACAGGCTTGGATAGCGTAAGCACGCTTCCTGTTGGCGTCAGCTTGCCCGTTTGCGCATCGCGGCTGAATGTCACGATGTTGTTACCGTCACGATTGGCAACCAGCACGAACCGCCCATCCGGTGAGATGGCAAAATTTCGCGGATGTCCTCCTAATGTCGGCGCATGCTCAACGAGCGTCAGTTTACCGCTTTGCTCATCGATGGCATAAACAGCCAGGCTGTCATGTCCGCGGTTGGAGCCGTATATAAAACATCCGTCCGGCGAGATATGAATATCGGCGCAAGCATTGTCGGCTTGAAAATCTGCTGGCAGCGTGGATACAGTCTGGATCACAGTGAGCTGCCCCGCTTCTTCCGCATAAGAAAGCGCGGTGATGGTCGAGTTAAGCTCATTGATGACATACCCATACGGCAAGCGTGGATGAAGAGCAAAATGACGCGGACCTGAGCCTGGCGCAATCGCCGTCTGGCTGTGCGGGATTAAGCGGTGATTCGCTGCATCCAGCTTGTACACGATAAGCTGATCCATGCCGAGATCACACACAATCGCAAAGCGGTTGGCTGCGTCCATCGTGGCGGAATGCGCACGCGGGCGATCCTGTACCGGAAGGACGCTGGAGCCCTGATGCCGCTGAATATCGGCTGTAGTGCCGATGCGGCCGTCCTGCTGCAGCGGGGACAAGCCGACCATGCCGCCATGATAGCTGGTGACCATCAGGCATTGGCGCGTGCGGTCTAACGTAATGTGGCAGGTCGTAGCCGGCAGCGTCACTTCCTGGTTCAGCAGCAGCAGCTTGCCTGCAAATGGGTCAAAAGCATACGCCGCTGCCGCTCCGCATTTCTGCTGATTCGCATCGACACCTTCCGTGATCGCGTAGATGATGCTTCTGCTATCATCGATATCCAAGAACGTCGGATTCGGCAAACCTGACACTTGATCCAGCAGCGTTAAACTGCCTGTTTCCGAATCATAGCTGCAGACATATAATCCCGGCTGATCCGACTCCGCGTATGAGCCAATGAAAGCATACTGTTTTTTGTCCATATGTAAGATACACCTCAATCCCATTGATTTCCTATGCGCATTATCGCAAATCCGCCACCGATTGGCAAATAATCCGGCTAGCTCCTGCACATCCTAATGCCTATGTCCAATATTACAAAGGAGGCGGCTATGAAAGTCGTTGTCACTCTCTGCCTTTGTTTTTTTCTGTTTGCGTCTGCCGGTCACGCGGCGCCTAAGAAAGACCGGTTTTATTACGAGAACCGGGGGGAAGTTGTGTGGGAAATCTCGACGACGGAGAAGGTAATCGCCCTCACGTTTGACGACGGCCCACATCCGGAGCACACGCCGCAAATTCTCGACTTGCTAAAGCAGTACAATGCGAAAGCTACTTTTTTCGTCGTCGGCAACAAAGTGGAGCGGTTTCCGGAGCTTTTGCAGCGGGAAGTGAATGAGGGCCATGAATTGGCCAATCATACGTACAGTCACGCTTTTCTTTCCAAACGAACGAATATGAAGAAAGAAATCAATAAGACGGAAGCGCTGATCGAATCCGTAACCCACACCCGGAGCCATCTGTTCCGTCCGCCCGGCGGCATTTATAATGAAGGACTCGTCAATCTGGTTAAGCAGGAAGGCTATAAAATGGTCATGTGGTCCTGGCATCTGGATACTCGTGACTGGGACTCTCCAGGTGTACAGCGGATTGTGAACCGGGTGCTCAAAAATGCGAATAACGGCAATATCGTCCTGTTCCACGATTATATTGAAGGACGCACGCAAACGATCGAAGCGTTGAAGCAAATTTTGCCCGAACTGGAAAAACGGGGCTACAAGTTCGTCACCGTTTCCGAGCTGCTCAGCTATGGGAAGGCTGTGCCGGCCAAACAGCCTTGACAGGCAATGCTGCAAAGTTGAACACCCTCCTTGGAGGGTGTTTCTTCATATACAAAACGACAAGCACACCGCTATGCAGCATGCTTGTCGCTTGATTTTAATGCGCATCTTCGTCCTCCGGCTCCCCATTGAGCTGTCTGGCATAGCTTGCAATCAGATTGAAATCAGAATGACGGAACGGGCCCAATGCCATGGTTGCTTCTTCGGCTGACGCTTGATCATCGGCTGGTTGATTGTCAACGTTATCCATCCTTTACCGCCTTCCTTTCTGATCGTAGTATATCCAAGCCCAGCTTTATTATGAAGTGACCCCGGTATATATACGGATGGCGTCCCGCAGAAATTCTGCCGTCCCCGGCTGCTTAACGTCATAGTAAGCCCGGAACCGTTCATCGTCCACGTACATTTGCGCTAGTCCGGCATGCGCCTCTTCGCTATATTCGCTCCAATAATACGTCAGCCACGTTTTGTGCAGATCGGCGGCTTTTTGTGCCAGCGGCCCTGCGAGGTCACCAGTTTGGAATGCTTCAGCGAGCGTCTCCTGCACCTGCTCCGCTAAACGGGTGACTTCGTCAAATTGGGCTTGCGTCATATTTTTCATTTTTCGGTTAGCAGCTTCGACCTGCTTGTCACCATATTTCCTTCGAATTTCTTTCCCGTATTTCTGTTCGTTCTCGTCAATCATTTGCTGCTTGAATCCTGCAAATTTCTCTAGGTCGCTCATGACTGTTCTCCCCTCCGCCGAGGCTATAGTTTGCTCAACATTCGCTATCAGCGCATCCAGTTGCTTGCGTTTGTCCAGGAGCTGCTCACGGTGCTCTTTCAAAGCTTTGGCGCCATCAAATGACGGGTCTGTAAGAATGTCTTTGATCTGCTCGAGCGGCACCCCAAGCTCTCTATAAAACAGTATTTGCTGCAGCCGGTTCACCTCGTCTTGACCGTAGATCCGGTAACCCGAAGAATTGATTCTCGCCGGCTTCAATAAGCCGATCTCATCATAGTAGCGCAGCGTCCTGGTGCTGATGCCTGCGAGCTGGCCGAGCTTTTGAACGGTGTATTCCATGGCCTCTCCTCCTGACGATCTAAGCGTACACCTTTACGCAGCGAGAAGGTCAACAGGTTTTTCAGCTGCGGGTAACGAGATGTTCTTTTTCGCGGACACGTTCCATATCATTTACTTGATAAATCATTGACACGGAGGTGCCGGGAACCTATGAGCACAAACTCGCCCAAGAGCTGCCGATTAATTCGCTCCTCCAGGCAGTATCACGGTAAACAGGGCTTCGATTACGGGGAAGCGATCTCTGCTGAAAGCGCAGGCGCGGAGGGCATCTGCATGCACATTCTCACCATCCCGCCGGGGGGCAAAGCCAAGGCTCATCTGCACGAGAGCCATGAAACGGCGATCTACATGCTGCGCGGGCAATCCGCCATGTGGTACGGCGAGCAGCTTGAGCAGCACATGCAAATCGAGGAGGGCGACTTCCTGTACATTCCCGCCGGCACGCCGCATCTGCCCTACAACCCTAGCGATGCCGACAGCTGCACCGCCATTATCGCCCGCACCGATCCGAATGAGCAGGAAAGTGTCGTGCTGCTTCCTCATTTGGATGCGAAGTTCAAACGCATACAGCCTTAAAAAGGGTGCCCCGTTGGGACACCCTTTGGTGTTCATGCGTACGTGGCACGCAAGCTCCGCGTGGGGAACTATAGCGTGGGATTGGCGCTTTGCGGCGCTCCAGGCACTCGCGTGCGCCTCTGCAACGCAACTTTGGCGCCTTGCAGCGCTCGCGTGCGCCTCTGCAACGCAACTTTGGCGCCTTGCAGCGCTCCCGCCGCTACCGAGCGGCTCTGCAACGCAACTTTGGTGCCTTGCAGCGCTCCCACCGCTCCCGAGCGGCTCTGCAACACAACTTTGGCGCCTTGCAGCGCTCCCACCGCTCGCGTGCGCCTCTGCAACGCAACTTTGGTGCCTTGCGGCGCTCCAGGCACTCGCGTGCGCCTCTGCAACGCAACTTTGGCGCCTTGCAGCGCTCCCACCGCCTGCGCGCCGCTGTATGCTGGCCGCTCACGCGCTTTTTCAAGCCAAATCCGGATCGCTGCCCTTCGTCTCTTTGCCGAGGAACAGCACCGCCAACGCCCCAATAACAACGGCGACGAAGAAAACCATAAAAATGGTGAAAATCGCTCTTCCTTGCGCCACCATCAGCCCGACAAAGTACGGCCCGAGCACGCCGCCGATGCGCCCGAAAGCTGCTGCAAGCCCGACACCCGTGGAACGAACGCTTGTCGGGTAGAGCTCAGGCGTATAGGCGTACATCCCGCCCCAGGCGCCCAGATTAAAGAACGATAAACAAACGCCGGCCAAGATCAAACTGCTTACTGTCTCTGCATGCCCAAACCATAGTGCGCTTAACGCCGTGAGCAGCAGATACACAACAAGAACAAACTTCCTGCCGAACCTCTCAATCAAATAAGCTGCGGTAAAATAACCCGGAAGCTGAGCAAGCGTCATGATCAGCACGTATTGGAAGCTTTTTACAAGTCCAAAACCTTTCAGCACCATCACCGTCGGCAGCCAAAGAAACATGCCATAATAAGAAAACACAACAGTAAACCATAAGATCCATAGTGTAACCGTTGACCGGCGATGCCGTGCCGACCACACGGAAGCAATCCGCTCGCCGAAGGTCAGGCGCTCACCGCCCTGCTGAATGAAACGCGGCGAGTCCTGGACAGTTCTGCGCAAATATAAGGCGTACACCGCGGGGACAGCACCGATGACAAAAGCCAGCCTCCAGCTGTAATGCGGGATGACAAAGTAGGCAATAAGCGCGGCAATAATCCAGCCGCATGCCCAGAAGCTTTCGAGCAGCACGACCACGCGGCCGCGCTCGCTGACCGGGACGGACTCCGATACAAGCGTCGACGCGACCGGCAGCTCGCCGCCGAGGCCGAAGCCCGTAATGAACCGCAGCACGCAGAGCATGGCAAAGCTTGTCGCAAGCGCCGACAGCCCGCTCGCTGCGGAGAAGATCAGCAGCGTCGCGAGCAGCACCGCCCGCCTGCCGTACTTATCGGCCAGCGCCCCGGCGACGGCCGCTCCGGCAGCCATGCCGATGGAATTGATGGCGGTCAGCAAGCCGATCTGCTGGGCGCCGAGCTTCCATTCCAGAGCGAGCGCCGCCGCAATGAACGAAATGATGCCGACATCCATCGCATCGAACAGCCAGCTGAGCCCCGTGCTGAACAGCAGCTTGCGCTGCGCCGGACGCGTAAGTTCAATTGCTTTATTCATATAGGTGATCTCCACATTCTTCATTTTAACTGCCATTATTTACTTACAGGTAAATCCTTATGCAAAAGTACGGTACAGAATTTACCCTATTGTGGTAAGATAGCGTACAGAGTTCATAGGAGGAGGTCTTTACAATTGTCACGCATCATTCAAGTTGATGAACGCCCTTCATGGGGGGAAAGCATTCCGCTGAGCTTGCAGCATTTATTTGCCATGTTTGGTTCCACCGTCTTAGTCCCGATCCTTTTTAAAGTCGATCCGGCCACCATTCTGCTCATGAACGGTATCGGCACCCTGCTTTACATTTGGATCACCAAAGGGAAGATTCCAGCTTTCCTCGGTTCAAGCTTTGCCTTCCTGTCTCCGGTTTTTGTAGTCTTATCAACCAAAGGCTACAGCGCAGCACTCGGCGGCTTCCTGATCGTCGGCCTCATTTTCACCATCGTCGCCTTGCTGATCCGGGCTATCGGGACCCGTTGGATCGACGTTGTCTTCCCGCCTGCGGCCATGGGCGCCATCGTCGCCGTCATTGGCCTCGAGCTTGTACCGACAGCAGCCAATATGGCCGGTTTGATCGCACCAAGCGGAGCGCCGGCAGACTGGTCGATCGATCCTGCGACTGCGACCGTGTCGATCTTCACCATGATTGTCGGCGTTATCGGTACAGTCATGTTCCGCGGATTTATGAAAGTCATTCCGATCCTGATCGCCATCGTCGCGGGATACGTCCTCGCTGCGCTGATGGGGCTCGTGCACTTGGCAGACGCTTGGAACGCAGCTTCATGGTTCCAGCTCCCGACGTTCACAACGCCGACCTTTGATTGGGCCAGCATGCTGATCATCGCACCGGCGGCGCTGGTCGTGATCGCCGAACACATCGGCCACTTGATCGTAACCGGCAATATGGTCGGCAAAGATTTGTCCAAAGACCCTGGACTCAGCCGCTCCTTGCTCGGTAACGGGATTTCGACGATGATTTCTTCGCTGGTCGGCTCGACTCCGAACACGACATACGGTGAAAATATCGGCGTTATGGCGATCAGCCGGATTTACTCCGTTTGGGTGATCGGCGGCGCCGCGATTTTGGCTGTTGTCCTTTCCTTTATCGGTAAAATATCCGTGCTCATTCAAACGATTCCAACCCCGGTCATGGGCGGCGTTTCGTTACTGCTGTTCGGCGTTATCGCCGCTTCGGGGATCCGCATGCTTGTTGAGACCAAAGTGGATTACAGCAAGCCGGTGAACCTGATTTTAACGACCATCGTACTCGTCATCGGCCTCAGCGGAGTTACGTTCAAGTGGGGGCATTTTGAGATGAAGGGCATGGCCCTCGCGACAGTCGTCACGATCGTGCTGAGCTTATTTTTCAAACTGCTGGACGTACTGAAGCTTTCCAATGAAAGAGATTAACCAGGCGTTGCCGATTCCGACGTCCCTTGTCCTTCCTTGTATCAAGGAGTTCAAGGGATTTTTGCTATCCTTTCGAGTAAGCGGTTTTCGTAAATAGAAGCGAACGGCTGCTCCTCCATATGGATGTAGCCGATATAGCAATCACATTGCCTCATCCGGCACGGTCGCTCTCTGGATATTTGGGCCAGTCCATCCTTATACAAATTCCCGATCACTTGACGATCTTTATAACACCGCTTGACGCGACCGTCTCCTTGAACATAAAACACATGCTGTCCGGCACGGCACGGCTTGCCCATACTGTCGTAATCTTGAGCGTTAAGGCCAAAATAAGGATCCACCCGGCTCAAAAACGCCGTATCCTCCGCCGCATAATAATCCGGTCTACCTTTTAATGCATTGACCCACATATAAACATCCTCAGGCAATGCCTTCCGCAGCGAAGCAATGGCGTTGAACGCGCTTTTGACCCCGACACAGCCGACACTGAACGGGACTTGTGGTCCATAGAGCTTGGCGCATTGCTGCAAAAATCGTTCTTCCTCCGTCTGTCCCGGATGATAAGTGACCCAGAATGCTGCGGTGGCCGGATTCAGTTCACTTACCCAATCAAGTTTAGCGGATAAGTTGGTTTGGATCGCGACTTTGTCAACGTGCTGCATGTGGGACAAGGTCACCACAGCATCCCTGTACCAACGATGCGTAAGTCCTTCGCCGTATGGGTTGAAAAACACGGACAACCGATGTCCGCTGCCCTCTTGCTCCCTTACCCAGTCGACAAATGTTTGCACCTGCCGCCGATCCTTCAGCAATGTCTCCTGGCTATCCGTGTTCTTGCTAAAAGGGCAGTACGGGCAGTCGTAATTGCATGAGCTTAAGCTCCCGCGAAAATATAGCGTCGTCCTCATACCAGTACACAGCTTTCCATGAGCGCGCGGATGTTCGGAGAAATAAACCAATCCCCAATCGCATCAGAGTACATTAGACCTTCATCCGTCAGCCGCAGTATGTCATGCTTGATAGCAGCAAGATCGGTATACATAAGCAGATTCAACTCGGGATAGTCAGTAAGCGCAGACGCCGCAAAACGCTCCGCATAGCTGCTTAGTGTCAAGCCTTCAGCATGAAGCAGAGCTTTCAGTATAAAACGGCGTCGCTGATCATCCTCACTAAGCACTATGCCGTAATCAGCATGGGTGTAATCGGCTGCAGCCACATAGTCGGCAATGATGCTTGCTGTAGCTGAACGGCCAACACTGTATCGCGAGGAATAATGGACGTTTCTTGTATAGGACCGTGCGCCGCAGCCGAGTCCAATCATGCCCTCCTCCTGACAGCTGTACGGCAGCAAGCGCTTGGCCGAACCCGCTGCCGCTTTGGCAAATCTCCGCATCGAGTACTGGGTGTACCCTTGCGTAAGCAGACGCTCCCGCGCTGCGCGATAGAAGCTGACCCGCTGATCCTCGCCGCTTTGCCTGATCTGCTCTGGTTTAACAATCGTATGCTCACGCGTATATAGCGGATAAATAAATATTTCCTCTGGCTCATACGACAGCGCCTTATCCAGCGAATACAGCCATGACGCCATGGTTTGACCGGGAAGGCCATAAATTAAATCCAGGTTAAGAATCGGAAAATGATACAGCTTGAGCTGTTCCAAGGCTCTTTCAACTTCCTGGGGCTTCTGCGGACGGTAGATCGCTTCCGCTTCAGACGCGATGAAGCTTTGAATACCCATGCTGACCCGATCCACTTGCCTGTTTTGTAAAATCGCCAGACGTTCGGCGGTTACCGTCTCGGGAGATGTCTCGACAGAGATGGAGACTTGGGCTGGATCCAGGCCTATCACATGTTGGGCAATATCGAACAACCGCTCCAACTGGACAGGCTCGAGTAATGTTGGCGTGCCGCCTCCGATCGCAAATCGCGCAACGGGCTTATTCGAAATGAACGGGGCCCATTGTGCAGCTTGCCTCGCCAGCGCAGCCACATAGTCGGCATGTACATCGGCTCTCTTGTCAGGCAAGGTGAATAAATTGCAGAAGCCGCATCGAGCCCCGCAAAACGGGATATGCATATATAAAAAGTACGTCTCTGCTTGTTCCTGTCTCCACAATTCAGAAAGCGGCAGCTTCGTCTCCAATGCTCGATAGGAAGTTTTGTGCGGGTAAGCGTACAGATAAGAGCGATAAGGCTCTGATGTCAGGTTATCTTTCCAGCTGCGAAGAGCCTGCGGATCGTGGAGGATGTTCAAATAATTCGGCTGAACCGCATGGTTCATCATGATTTTCTCCTCTCACCTTACAAAATAAATTCGCGGTAAGGCACATTCCACACGACCTCATGTGCAAGCCTGTGGCCATCGTAGCCGTCTTCTCCGAAGGCGGTGCCGTGATCCGAGAACGCCAGGCAAAATACAGGCCGCTCCCGCTCCCTGAATACCTGAAACAACCGCCCCAGTTCGCCGTCCACATAGCGGAGCGCCGCACGCTGCGTCTCTACAGAGTCTTTCTTCGCTCCTGGCACAAAATAATGATTAGGCCCATGAATCGCCGAGATATTCATAAACAGAAACAGACGCTCCGTCATCTCCGAATTTTGCAGAAGCTTGATGGCATGGTTCACCTGATGCTCTGTTGAGCGTTGATTCGTAACCCCGAACGTCATTCGCCAATAGCTTTCCTGGAAATAGCTAGGGAGCACTTTGGCCAGCGGAACTTTTTTCGTGAAAAAGATGACGCCGCCAATACAGATCGTGCGGTAGCCCTCTGCCTGCAAGCCGGCTACGATATCCGTTGCATCGAACTGCCATGTATACGGATGTGTCTTTAATCCCGTATTTTTCGAATGAAACAACCGAACGTGCTCCGACTTATTCGTCGTAGCCGGCGTTGGCAGAAAACCGCCAAAGAAAGCATGATGCGCCGCATAAGTGAAGCTTCCCGGCGTATGCCGCAGTTCCCAAGGCTCGCCGCCGCACAAATTCGGGCAGTATGCTTCCTCCAGGACAGCGGCGTCATAGCGCAAGGTATCGAGTGTAATCATGAGAATATCGTGCGTCCCGACAATTTCGTTCATGTTAAACATCTTATGCTCCTCTTCCATTTAGATAGTCGAAGGGAGTGAAGCTATTCTCATTTCCCATTCATAGGGGTCATATCCTTCATAATGACTATGATAGAGTAAATCTCCGAATGGATTAACATCGAGTATATA
>Ga0209566_100922_pt1 | contig 13688 bp, 9 predicted proteins | sample Araplavi_mTSA_r2_2_FD_184287 | JGI IMG/M metagenome (GOLD analysis project Ga0209566, IMG submission 184287) | Arabidopsis root microbial communities from North Carolina, USA - plate scrape CL_Cvi_mTSA_r2 (SPAdes) (version 2) | ecosystem: Host-associated > Plants > Roots > Endosphere | place: USA...
GCCGGCTTCGCCGTTCGCACGCGCTCCTGCGCGTGCGTGGGCCAGCAAAAGAAAAGTGACTCGGCGTCCCACAGGGATTAGCTTCGCGTCGCCGGCAGGCCGTCGAAACGCCCGCTGCGTAAGCGGCCAGTTCACGAGGACATGGCATTGAAGGGCAGGAGCGAAGTCACTGGATGACTCGCTTCGCTCGCCCCTTCGGGCCGCCCTATGGGCGTCCTACGCGCTTTGCGCTTCTCCTGCTCCGCAGGAATGCCGGCTAGATCTGCTCTCGCGCCGATCCTGAGGTTGACGGGAATAACGGCTAAAGAAAGAAAGTTTGGGCAAGCGCCCGCCAGGTGCCAACGCCCCAACCCCCTCCCCGGCGGGGAAAGGGAGCCAAAACCTCAGGCCAGCAACGCCAACAACGCCGCCCTCGGCAACTTCCCCGTCTCATTCCTCGGCAACGCCTCCACCAACCTCAGCGGCCGCGGCAGGAACACCGGATCCACCGATTGCCGGAACGCATCAAGGATCGCCTGCTCATCCATCCCCGGTGCCACCGCCAGCGCCGCAATGCGATGCACGCCAAGCGCATCGCCACTCTCCAGCTGGAACACCACGCCGTCCTTCACACCCGGGATGGCCTGCAGACGGCGCGTGAGGTCGCCCAGCGAGGCGCGCTTGCCGGCAATGTCGAGGAGGTCCGAATGGCGCCCCGCCAGTCGGAAGCGGCGGCCGCCGTGGTGCAGCGTCACGATGTCGGCCAGCGTCATCGGCTGGTCCAGCTGCGGTGCGCGCACCTGGGTGCCGTCGGGCTGCGGGTGCAGGTGCACGTCGTCGTAAAGCGCCCAGGGTTCGTCGGCAGCGGAACGGCGGCTGGCGAACACGCAGGTTTCGGTGGAACCGAACACCTCGAGCAACGGCGCGCCAAAGGAGGCCTCGGCAGCCTGCGCCAGCTCCACTGGCATGGGCGCGGTAGCGGAGACCATGGCGTCGATGGGCGGCAGGGTCACACCCGACTCGATCAGCGCGCGCAGGTGTACCGGCGTGGTCACCAGCACGCGCGGCGCGGGAATCTCGGCCAGCGCCGCGGCGACATCGGCCGGCAGCAGCGGGCGGCCAGCGTGCACGGCGACGTCGTCGAGCAGCGGCAGCAGCACGGACATCTCCATGCCGTACATGTGCTGCGGCGGCACGGTGGCGACTACGTGGAAGTGGCGCCCCACCGAGGCGTGCAGCATGCGCAGGTTGCCGGCGTTGCTCGCATTGAAGCTGCCCCAGGTCTTGGGGTTGCCCTTGGGCACGCCCGTGGAGCCGGACGTGTAGCCGATGGCGACCACCTGATCGGCCGGCAGCAGCGGAATCTCACGCGGGCTTTCGGCCTCGGGTGGGTTCATCAGGCCCGGCAGGTGGCGGTAATGCGTTGGCGGTGTGTCGAGCGCCAGTTCGCCGAGCGCATAGCTGCCCGGGTAGGCGGCCATCACTTCGGCCACGGCCTGGGGCGCGCGGGAGGACGGCAGCAGGTTGGTCTGCCCACGGATCGCAATGGCGCAGAACGCTACCAGGAAGGCGTAGCGGTCTTCGCACAGGTTCACGGCGGCAGGAGCCGCGGGTAGCTGTTCGGCGACGGCCTGCACGTGCGCCAGGAAGCGGGCGGCGTTGATGGGCGCGTCGCGACGCCAGACCACCGGGCGATCCCACGCGCCGACCGCCAGCAACGGCAGTTCAAGGGCCGAGCCTTCGAGCTGGACGTTTTCGAAAACGATGGCCAAGGTGTTCTCCAACTGCAGCAATACGCCCTTCCGGTCCGGCTCGCGCCAGGCCCACATGCGGACAAGGTGGAAAGCCCGCGTGGTTCCCCATCCTCGCGGCAGCCACTGAATCACTCCCTACTGAGAGTGGGTGGCATGTGGAAGCCGTTCATGCTCGCCTTTACACGACGGCGACCAACGCCAGCTTCAATCAGGAGCGAATAATAGCGCCCGACAGTGCGTCGCGTATGACCGTTGGGCGCTCCTGCTCACCCGTGGGCGCATCGAGCAGGCCATCCAGGGCCGCGCCGAAGTAGCCCGCGGCAACGTCCGCACTGCGCGCGGGCGGCTGCCCGTGCGGGTTGGCGCTGGTGGACACGATGGCGCCACCATACGCACGGCACAGCGCCGCGGCAGGCGCGTGCGCCGTCACCCGCAGCGCGATGCCGGCATGGGCGCCGGCCACCCAGTCGGGCACCTCGGGCGAGCGCGGGAAGATCCACGTATAGGGGCCGGGCCAGCTCTCGCGCACCTGGGCCAGCACGCCCGCGGGGACGGCTGCAAGGTCGATGTAGCGCTCCACCTGCGCGAAGTCCGACGCGATCAGCAAGACGCCCTGCGCCGGTGGCCGTTGCTTGAGCGCGAACAGGCGCTCGAACGCGTCCAGGTTATGCGGGTCGCAGCCGAGGCCGAAGACAGCTTCGGTCGGGTAGGCCAGCACGCCGCCGCGGCGCATCAGCGCGGCGGCGGGATCGACGTCGGCCAAGGTGAATCGTTCCGTCACTTACGCATCCGCCTTCTTGGCGGTGGCTTTCTTGGCGGCAGTCTTGCTGGCTGCTTTTTTCGCGGCCGTCTTCTTGGTCGCGGTCTTCTTGCTGGCAGCCTTCTTGGCCGTGGTCTTTTTGGCGGCGGTCTTGGCGGGTGCCTTGGCTGCAGCCTTCTTCGTCGCGGGCTTCTTCTCGGTGGCGGCCTTCTTGGCGGCCGTCTTCTTGAAAGCGCCACGTCCCTTCTTCACCGGCGCGGCGGCGAGCAGTTCCACGCACTGCGCCTCGGTGAGGTCCTTGGGTTCCTGGTCCTTGGGAATGCGCGCGTTCTTCTCGCCGTCGGTGATGTACGGGCCGAAGCGGCCATTGAGCACCTGCACGCCGTTGCCGAAGTCCTTGATGATGCGATTGGCCAGCATCTCCAGTTTTTCCTGCACGATCTGCAGGGCGCGCGGCAACTCGATGGTGTACGGATCGTCCTCGGGCTTGAGCGAGGCATATGTGTTGCCTTGCTTCACGAACGGGCCGAAGCGGCCCACGCCCACGCTCACTTCATCGCCGTTCTCCGCCTGGCCGAGCTGGCGCGGCAGCTTGAACAGCTCCAGCGCCTCTTCCAGCGTGATGGTGTGCATGCTCGTGCCGGGACGAAGCGATGCGAATTGGAGCTTTTCGTCGGTGTCCTTGTCGCCGATCTGCGCGTACGGCCCGTAGCGGCCCAGGCGCACCGACACCGGCTTGCCGGATTTCGGATCTGTGCCCAGCTCACGCGCGCCGGTGGCTTCGCTGCGATCGACCGTTTCGGTCTTCTCTTCCACCTGCTGCTTGAACGGCTGCCAGAAGCGCTCCATCAGCGGCACCCACTGCTCCTCGCCCCGGCTCACCGCATCCAGCTCGTCTTCGAGCTTGGCGGTGAAGTCGTAGTCGACGTACTGGGTGAAGTGCGCGGTGAGGAACTTGCTCACCGCGCGGCCCACGTCCGTCGGCTTGAAGCGGCGGCTGTCGAGGAACACGTATTCGCGGTTGAGCAACACCTGGATGATGCTGGCGTAGGTCGACGGACGGCCGATGCCGTGTTCTTCCAGCGCCTTCACCAGGCTCGCTTCGGAGTAGCGCGGCGGCGGCTCGGTGAAGTGCTGGTCGGCCAGGATGTCCTGCAGCGCGACGCGCTCGCCCACCTCGAGCTTGGGCAGGCGACGGCCTTCGTCGTCGTCCTCGGCGGTCTTCTGGTCGCGGCCTTCCTCGTACACGGCAAGGAAGCCCGGATCGACCACGGTGGTGCCGGTGGAACGGAACGAGGCGTCACCGCCCTTCACGTGCGGCACGGCGAACTCCACCGACACGGTGTTGAGCGTGGCGTGGATCATCTGGCACGCAACGGTGCGCTTCCAGATGAGCTCGTACAGCTTGCGCTGCTCATCGTTGAGGTACGAGGAAACCTCGCGCGGGGTACGCATGGCCGAGGTGGGGCGAATGGCTTCGTGCGCCTCCTGCGCGTTCTTGGCCTTGGACTTGTAGACCTGCGCGCCATCGGGCAGCGCCTTCTTGCCGAAGTCGCGTGCGATCAGATCGCGCAGCTCGACCACGGCGTCTTCGGACAGCGCCACCGAATCGGTACGCATGTAGGTGATGAGGCCGACGTTGCCTTCGCTGCCCAGCGAGACACCTTCGTACAGCCCTTGGGCGATCTTCATGGTGCGGCTGGTGGAGAAGCCCAGCTTGCGCGCGGCTTCCTGTTGCAGCGTCGAGGTGGTGAAGGGCGGTGCCGGGCGACGCTTGCGCTCCTTGCTGCCGACGTCGCTGACGGTGAGGTGGCCGCGCGCGGCCTCCTTCAGGGCATGGCGGGCGGCGAGTGCGTCGTGTTCGTTGGTGAGGTCGAACTGCTCGAACTTCTTGCCGTTGAGCTGGGTGAGTCGCGCGCTGAAATCGCCTTCCGGACGGCGCAGCGAGGCCTCGATGGTCCAGTACTCGCGGGCGACGAAGGCTTCGATCTCTTCCTCGCGTTCCACGATCATGCGCAGCGCCGGCGACTGCACACGGCCGGCGGACAAGCCGCGCTGCACCTTGCGCCACAGCACCGGCGAGAGGTTGAAGCCCACCAGGTAGTCCAGCGCGCGGCGCGCCTGCTGCGCATCGACAAGATCGTGCGAGAGCTGGCGCGGCGCCGCCACGGCCGCCTTGATCGCCTTGGGCGTGATCTCGGAGAACACCACCCGATGGAGGTGCTTGCCCTTGGTCAGGCCGCGCTCTTTCAGGATCTCGCTGATGTGCCAGGAGATGGCCTCACCTTCGCGATCCAAGTCGGTCGCGAGGTAGATGTCGTCGGCGACCTTGGCTGCCTTGGCGATGGCATCGACGTGCTTCTCGTTGCGATCGATCACCTCGTAGGCCATGGCGAATCCGTTATCCGGATCCACCGCGCCCTCCTTGGGCCTGAGGTCGCGCACGTGGCCGTAGGAGGCCAGGACCTGGAAGTCCTTGCCGAGGTACTTGTTGATCGTCTTGGCCTTGGCCGGCGACTCGACGATGAGCAGATTCTTTGCCATGAAAACCCGGTGTCCGCCATTACGGCCGACCTGTTGGGGCCGGCTTCCTATATTTAGTTAAAGGCATGGCGGCTCGAAGTCGTCAAGCTGAACGATGTGAAAGCGCGCGGCAGGTCGGATTTCATCAACCCGGCAAACGCTGATAGCGGTTGCCAGGCAATGACTCCACCTTGCCTTCCAGCTCGAGCATCAGCAGGCTGGACGCAAGGTTTGCGACAGCTTCGCCGGTGAATGCCGCCAGATCCTCGAGCGCAACCGGCCCGTATCCAAGCGAGTCCAGCAGCGCCCGGCGGGATGGATCGGTCTCGAGTATCGTCTCACCAGGTTCCGCGACATCTGGCACGCCCAGTCGGACGGCCAGCTCGCGGCCCATGGCGACGGCAGCGGGAGCAAGCACTTCCACGATTTCAGCAGCCGTTTCGACCAGCCGCGCACCATCGCGAATAAGCCGATGGCAGCCGTGAGCCAGGGGATTATGTATGGAACCGGGGAGCGCGAACACCTCGCGACTCTGTTCCGCCGCCAGCCTGGCGGTAATGAGTGAGCCCGACTCCAGCCCCGCCTCCACCACCAGCGTGCCCAGCGACAGGCCGGAGATGAGGCGATTGCGCCGAGGAAAGTGGTCAGGCTTGGCCGGCGTACCCGGCGGAAACTCACTCACCAGCGCGCCGCCGGCCGCCAGACGCCGGGCCAACCCGCGGTGCTTGCTGGGATAGACCCGATCCGGCCCTGTTCCCACCACGGCAACCGTAGGCAGCCCGGCATCGAGCGCCGCCATGTGCGCGGCCCCGTCGATGCCGTCGGCCAGGCCGCTGGTGATGACAAAGCCGGCCAGGCCAATCTCCCTGGCGAATGCCCGGGCGAGCGTGCGCCCGCCCAGGGTGGCGTTGCGGGCGCCGACGATGGCCAGTTGCGGGCGCAGCAGCAACGCTGCGTCGCCGACCACGAATAAAGCGGCCGGCGGCTGAGGGATTACCTCCAGCGAAGGCGGGAAATCCTCGTCCGTGCACAACAGCAGCCGGTGGCCGGGCTGCTCCAGCCAGGCGAGGTCGTCATCGAGCCGGCGCTTATCGGGAGACAGCAGCCATTGTCGCGAGTCTGCGGGCAGGTTTGGCGCCAATGCCCGAAGCGCGTCGAGGACGGCCTCAGGCTGATGCTCATGGAGGGCGAGCTGGTCGCGAATACCCACGCCACCCAGCCGCGGCGTGCGAAGCAGGGTAAGCCAGGCGCGAAGCGATGCATGTCTGTTCATGGACATGCAGCCTACGGATGCGCCAAAAAGAAACGGCGCGGTCATGACCGCGCCGTTCTGTCGTCCTGTGCCGTGTCTTATTCCGGCAGTTCGAGCTTGTCGTGCCGATGGACCGGACGCAGGCCGTCCATGATCAGGCCATAGCTCACGCGATCGAAGGTGCGGAACACCATCACATGGCCCACGAATTCCTGCGGCAGCGTCACCGTCTTGCCGGTGCCGCGATCCCAGCTGTTGCTGGCCACGTCATCGGGAATGGTTTCGCCCGGCTGGTAGATCGAATAGGTCTGGCCGTTGTCCACGCCATCCTGCGAACCGATGTTGAGCGCCACCACCTGATGCGGACCGACCGCATCGTAGGCGTCGGCGAACGCGATGACGCGGGCATTGTTCGGCACCGACTTCGGCGCATGCGGGTAGTAGTAGGCGTCGTACGGCTTGTCGTCGACCGGCAGCAGGCGATCGCCCTTGTTGATCTCCATGGTGGAGTCCAGCAGGAGCAGGGTGCTCGGATCGCCGGTGCGCAGCACTTCGGCGGTGCCGATCACCATCACTTCGGTACCGATGTCGTCGCCATGACCGTAGTGACCGTCGGCGCGGAAATCTTCCTTCCACGGCGTGCGGACCAGCGACACATTGCTGTCCAGCGGATGCGCAACCAAGTCCGAACCGTTGTCGCGACCCTTCTTGGCGTCGAAGTCACGGAAGGTCTGGGTGGGGCGCACGATGGCGTAGCGCTGGCCCGGCGAAGCGGAAAGGTTGCGCACGTAGACGTTCCTGCCCACGGTGCCGCGCAGATCCGCTTCTTCGAAGCCGACCACATAGGGCAGCGACTTCACTTCGTTGGAATTGAGTACGCGCATTTCCTTGAGGAAGGTGCGCACCGCATCCAACGGAATGGCGGGAACCGCGTCGCCCTCGGCGCGTACGCGCGGCTGCAGGCCTAGGCGCGGACCGTTGGCGAACGAAAGGTTGAGCACGTCACCCGGGTAAATGAGGTGCGGATTCTGCACCTGCGGGTTGGCCTGCCAGATTTCCGGCCACAGCCACGGCTTAGAAAGAAAACGCGCGGAAATCGCCCAGAGCGTGTCGCCCTTTTTCACCGTATAGGTATCGGGGTGATCGGCACGCAATTGCGCGCCCGCAGCGTAAACAGCGACCGTGACCAGCATGCCGGCCAGCAGCCCAATGGACTTTCTGATCATAAACGGGAATCCCCCATCCCCCGACGCTCGGGCGAGTGTAACCGAACAACTTGTTCACGCAACCGTGACCAGTTGGCAAAACGGCATGCCAGACGGGGGCTTGGCGGCGTACAATAAGGATCATTCTAGATGCGCCGGGGCTGGTTTTTTACCGATTCGCCCGCACTTTCGGCGCAGAGGTAAAAGCCATGTCCATCCTGACCATTCTCGAATTTCCCGATCCCCGCCTGCGAACGAAGGCCGAACCCGTGCTTACGTTCGACGCCGAACTCAAGCAGTTCGTGGCCGACATGTTCGAGACCATGTATGACGCCAATGGTGTCGGTCTGGCGGCAACCCAGGTCAACGTGCACAAGCAGGTGCTGGTCGCCGACATGAGCGACGAGCGCAACCAGCCCATCGCGCTGATCAACGCGCAAATCCTTGAGAAGGACGGCGCGCAGGTCTACCAGGAAGGCTGCCTCTCGTTCCCGGGCATCTACGCCGACGTCACCCGCGCCCTCAAGGTGAAGGTGAAGGCCAACGACGTGGACGGCAACGACGTGGTGCGCGAGTTCGAAGGCCCGCTGGCCGTGTGCATCCAGCACGAGATGGATCATCTCGCCGGCAAGGTGTTCGTGGATTACCTCTCGCCGCTCAAGCGCTCCATGCTGCTCAAGCGCATGGAAAAGCAGCGCAAGCAGGCGGCCACCGCTTGAAGCTCCGCGTCGTCTTCGCGGGCACTCCCGAATTCTCCGTTCCCTGCCTTGAAGCGTGTCGCGCCAGCGGCGCCGACGTTGTGGCCGTCTATACGCAGCCTGATCGCCCCGCCGGACGCGGCCGCAAGCTGACGCCCAGCCCGGTGAAGCAAGCGGCAGTCGCCGCGGGCATCGCGGTGGAGCAGCCCGAGTCGCTCAAATCCGACGAAGCACGCGCCACACTCGCTGCCTACGCGCCGGACCTGATGGTGGTGGTGGCCTACGGCCTGATCCTGCCGCGCAAGGTGCTGACCATCCCACGCCTGGGCTGCTGGAACGTGCACGCCAGCCTGCTGCCGCGCTGGCGTGGTGCGGCGCCGATCCAGCGCGCCATCCTGGCAGGCGATACGGAAAGCGGCGTGGACCTGATGCAGATGGAAGCGGGCCTGGACACCGGCCCCGTGCTGCTCGAACGCCGCACGCCCATCAGCCGCGACGATACCGGCGGCACGCTGCACGACCGTCTTTCCGCGCTCGGCGCCGACGTATTGACCGAAGGCCTGACCCGCGTCATGTCAGGTGAAGCGCTGGTCGCGCAGGCGCAGCCCGAAGAAGGCGTCACTTACGCGCACAAGCTGGACAAGGCCGAAGCGCGACTGGATTTCGCGCGCCCGGCCATCGAGCTGGAACGCCAGGTGCGCGCGTTCGATCCCTGGCCGGTGGCCGAAGGCGAGATCGCGGGCGAAACGCTGCGCGTCTGGGCGGCACGCGCCATCGATGGCAGCGGCGCGCCGGGCTCCGTGCTGAACGTGAGCCGCGACGGCATCGACGTCGCCTGTGGCGAGGGCGCGCTGCGTATCACCTCGCTGCAGCGGGCTGGCGGCAAGCGCATCACAGCGGCGGATTACCTCAACGCGATGAAGACGCGCGGCGCCTGATTCTGCTCGTCGTTCGGGCTTAGGCCGGAGGCGGTTTACGACAGCGAAGCTGGCCACCCAGCAAAGATAGTGCGGTTGTTGCGAAAGCACGGGCGTGTCGTTGTCCAGGCGAAGGCCAACTCCTGTTGCCATAGGACGCCCGACCTTCGATGGTTGAATAGCGCCTCCGCCTGCACCGGAATGGCAAGCAATAAACACCGTGGCGCACCACCTTTACTCCCGCTTCTCACTCCACTGCACTATTTTCAGCCCATGACCGACACCCGCGCCCTTGCCGCCCAAGCCCTTGCCGATGTCGCCCTGCGCGGCGTGTCCTTGCGCGATGCGATGGAGCGTCACGCGCCCAAGCTTGCCGACGGCCGCGACCGCGCGCTGCTGATGGCACTGCTGAGCGATGGCGCGCGCTGGTGGCTGCGCTTCGATCCGGTGCTCGATCGCTTGCTGGAAAAACCGCTGCGCCAGAAGGAGCCGGTAGTGCACGCGCTGCTGGTGCTGGGGTTGGTACAGCTGGAGATCCTTCAGTTGCCCGAATACGCCGCGGTGGCCGCAACGGTGCAGGCCACGCGCGCCATGCAGCGTCCGCGCATGGCCGGCCTGGTGAACGCGGTGCTGCGTCGCTGGCTGCGCGAGCGCGAAGGCCTGCTCACCTCGCTCGATGCGAAACCACAGACGCGCCATGCGCATCCCGTGTGGCTGGCCAAGGCGCTCGCGCGCGACTGGCCGACGCAGGCCGACGCGGTGATGGCCGCCGATAATATCGAGCCGCCCCTGATGCTGCGCGTAAATCGCCGTCGCAGCACGCGCGAGTCTCTTATCGAGCGCCTGCGTTCGGATGGCTATACGGCCGATGCGCACGCATGGCTGGCGGATGCCATCGTGCTGCCGCACAGCACGGACGTCACCCGGCTGCCGGGTTTTGCCGACGGTGAATTCGCGGTACAGGATGGCGCGGCGCAGATCGCCGCCGACCTCGCCGACGTTCGCGATGGACATCGCGTGCTCGACGCCTGCGCCGCGCCCGGCGGCAAGGCCTGCCACCTGCTGGAACGCGCCGACGCAGCGCTTACCGCCCTGGAGTTCGACGCCCGGCGCGCGCAGCGCATCACCCAGAACCTGGAGCGCCTCGGCCTCAAGGCCGAACTGGTGATCGGCGATGCGGGCGCGCCGGAGGGCTGGTGGGACGGCAAGCCGTTCGACCGCATCCTGATCGACGCCCCGTGCTCGGCCACCGGCGTGTTGCGGCGGCGTCCGGACGTGCGTCTGCACCGCCGCGAAAGCGACATCGCACCGCTGGCAGCCCAGCAGCAGCGCATTCTTTCGGCGCTATGGCCGCTGCTGGCGCCCGGCGGCCGGCTCGTCTACATCACCTGCTCGATGCTTCGCGCCGAGAACGATGCGGTGGTGTCCCGATGGCTCGAAAGCCGCCCCGATGCCCGGTGCGTGGCGATCGAGCTGCCGGTGGGGCAGCCCGCCGCCGTTGGCTGGCAGATCCTGCCGGGCGATGGCGACCTCGACGGCATGTACTATGCCGTCCTTGAGAAGGCCTGACGCTGCCTGCAGGCGGCGTGTCCCGCCCAAGCCAGGGACAAGGCGATGCCCATAAGCTGATCGGTCCGCCATGCGGTCCGATCGCCGCCCCGGAATCCACGCATGTCCCCTTTTTCTGATGCCACGCCCCTGGAACGCCGCCGCTTCTGGCTGCTGATGCTGATCGCCCTGATCGTGATCGGCGCCGGCATGGGCCTGCGCGATCCCTGGCCGTCGGACGAGCCGCGCTTCGCGTTGGCCGCCAAGCAGATGGTGGAGAGCGGGGACTGGCTGTTCCCGCATCGCGGCAGCGAGCTGTATTCGGACAAGCCGCCGATGCTGTTCTGGCTGGAGGCGGCGAGCTTCACGGTGCTACGCAACTGGCGCATCGCTTTTCTGCTGCCCTCGCTGCTGGCGGCACTGGGTTGCCTGGCGCTCGTCTACGACCTCGGCCGTCGCCTTTGGAACCGGCAGGTGGGCATCTATGCGGCGTCCGCGCTGCTGATCACTTTCCAGTTCGTCTACCAGACCAAGCGCGCGCAGATTGATCCGCTGGTGATGTTCTACATCACAGCGGCGAACTGGGGCCTACTGGTGCACATGCTGAAGGGTCCGAACTGGCGCGCGTTCTGGTTCGGCTGCTTCTGTGCCGGACTGGGCGTGATCACCAAGGGCGTGGGCGTGCTCGCGCTCTTCATGTTCGTGCCGTATCTGGTAGCGGCGTTCGGCCAGTGGAACGGCATCGCTCGCATGGGCGAGGGCGCCTGGTGGCGCTGGGCGTTGGGCGCCATGGCCCTGCTGCTGGCGATGGCGCTGTGGCTGGTGCCCATGCTGCTAGGCGCGAAGGCCCATGCCGGCGACCCGACGTACGCGGCGTACGTCAACGATATCCTGTTCCACCAGACGGCCGGCCGTTACAGCAAATCCTGGGATCACCACCACAACACGCTGTACTACGTGCCCATCGTGCTGTTCACCTGGCTGCCGCTGTCGCTGACCTATCCGGGCACGCTGCCGCGCTGGTGGCGGGCGCTGAAGGCGAAGGACGCGCGCGTACTGCTGCCGCTGGGCTGGATCGTGCTGCTGCTGGTGTTCTTCTCGATCCCCAAGGGCAAGCGCGACGTCTACATCATGCCCGCGCTGCCGATGCTGGCGCTGGTAAGCGCGCCCTATCTGGACGAGCTGGTGAAGACGCGCTGGCTCCGCATCGCAGGCCTGGTGTTCATTGGCGTGATGGGTGCGGCGATGCTGGGCGTGGGCGCGGCCGCGCTCGCTGCGCACCCGAAATTCGCCAGCGACTTCGCCACCGCACGCGGCTTCAACGATGGCGGCCATGCGCTGTGGTGGATGTTCGTCACCATCGGCGCCGTGCAGCTGCTGCTGATCAGCACCCTGCGTGTGCGCCGCGCGGTGACCGCCGTGGCGGGCGGCATGGCGGCGATGTGGCTGGTGTGGAGCCTGTGGGCGTATCCCATCCTCAACGATTCCAGCTCCGCCGCCGGCCTGATGCAGGACGTGCGCGAGCGTCTGCCGGCCGGCGATCAGATCGGCATGGTGGCCTGGAAGGAACAGAACCTGCTGATGTTCGATCATCCGGCCACGGATTTTGGCTTCACCAAGCCGTGGCACGAGCAATACGTCGCTGCGGTGAAATGGCAGGCGCAGGACCCGCAGCATCGCTGGTTGTTTGCGCTCGATGGCGTGATGGCGAATTGCGTGGATCGCAGCAAGGCGGTGAGCCTGGGGCATGCCAATCGCAGGGAGTGGTGGATGTTCAAGGCGGATGCGGTGGTGGCGGGGTGTGTGCCTAGTGAGGATGTGGATAGGGTGCCGGCGGCGGCGTTGGAGGAGTGAGGAGAGGGGGGTCTCCGGGGGAGACTCGATGCTTTCCGGTTTCCGGTTTCCGGTTTCCGGTTTCCGGTTTCCGCTTTCCGCTCTTTGCTTTCCGCTCTTTGCTTTCCGCTCTTCGCTTTCCGCTCTTCGCTTTCTGCTCATTGCTCATTGCTCATTGCTTTTTGCTTTTTGCTTTTTGCTTTTTGCTTTTTGCTTTTTGCTTTTCGCTTTTCGCTTTTCGTTTTCTGCTTTTCGCTTTCTGCTTTTGCTCGTCATCCCGGCGTAGGCCGGGAGCCAGCGCCTTGATGTAAGGCTTTCGCGATATCGCCTTATCGAGGATCTTCCGCCAGCGTGCCGCTTACGCAGCGGGCGTTTCGACGGCCTGCCGGCCGCCGAGTCACTTTTCTTTTGCTGGCCCACGCACGCGCAGGAGCGCGTGCGAACGGCGAAGCCGGCCCGAAGGGCGGAGGGCAGGATGCCCGGAGTCAAAGAAAAGTAACCCAAAGAAAATGGCCTTCAGAGCTGGCAGCATTCCGGTGGGATAAGCCCGAGCGGTTGAGGTGCGTTGTTGCTTGGCAACCTTCGCCGCTACGACGCGAAGCTAGTCCCGTGGGACACAGCGGGCACCTCAATGCGCTACGCAACGCGCCGATGCGAAGAGGGCTTAAAACGCTCGCAGCGCATTGCAAGGGCATTGCAGCGGCACCGTTCAAGTGTCGCAAGTTATGAAGCGAAGCCGCCTTCAACTCCTCTCCCCTGCCGGGAAAGGCTGGGTTGAAGGGCGGGTGCTTGTGAAGAGTCTTCGCTTTGGCTTCGCTATCCAAGGTACACATCGAAAGCGATGTGCCTCGCTCGCTTAGCCGATGTCAGACAGCAGGCGTTTGTATGCACTCTCGGTGCTGTCGATGAATAGCGGTAGCCCGAAGTCGCGTTCGGCGTGGATGCGTGCGGCTGTGCCCATGGCGGGAAGCGTGTCGCGTTGTTCGATCAGTCGGGTCAGGATGGCGGCGATGGCGGGGGGATCGCGTACGGGTACGAGCCAGCCGTCTCTCCCCATTTCGATGTTCTCGGGGAGTCCCGCGTAGTTGGTGAGCAACACGGGTTTCCCCATCGCCATCATTTCGCGGCAGGCGAAGGAGATGGTTTCTACGTCGTAGGACAACACGAAGCCTGCGTCCAGGGCGGCCACCATGCCGCGCGCGTCGGCGAGTACGCCGGG
>Ga0209566_100923_pt1 | contig 13685 bp, 15 predicted proteins | sample Araplavi_mTSA_r2_2_FD_184287 | JGI IMG/M metagenome (GOLD analysis project Ga0209566, IMG submission 184287) | Arabidopsis root microbial communities from North Carolina, USA - plate scrape CL_Cvi_mTSA_r2 (SPAdes) (version 2) | ecosystem: Host-associated > Plants > Roots > Endosphere | place...
AGAGCGGAGCAGGACGGGCCCCTGAGTTCTGAGCGAAGGGGATAGTGGTCAGAGCGGAGCAGGACGGACCCTGAGTTCTGAGCGAAGGGGATAGTGGTCAGAGCGGAGCAGGGCGAGCCCCCTAGTTCTGAGCGAAGGGGATAGTGGTCAGAGCGTAGCAGGACGGGCCCCTGAGTTCTGAGCGAAGGGGATAGTGGTCAGAGCGTAGCAGGACGGACCCTGAGTTCTGAGCGAAGGGGATAGTGGCCAGAGCGTAGCAGGGCGAGCTCCTGAGATCTGAGCGAAGTGGATAGTGCGAATTTATGTTATATAAAACAATAAAAAAATTTATTTTATAAAACAGTATTGAACAATTCACGCACCAATGTTATATATTATATTAAATGAAAATAAATATACTATAACATTAGCGGAGGGGATTGCGATGGATTGCCCAACATGCCAAGGTAATGGAGATTTGGACGAAATGAGATCTGTAAGCGAAGAGATTCAGAAAGAGGTGAAGAGCATTATTTTTGGGCAGGATCTGGTGCTTTGGCCGAATACGTGTCCGATTTGCGGCGGCAGCGGCTATTTGGATATTTCTTTTTAAACGCATACGTTTGTTTCACGAATTGTTCTGCCTTATTTCGCGATTTTAATTTAATTAAAGGAGTGCTGTAGGTATGAGCCAAGCTGACCCATTGCAAAAGGAACTTTTACAAGCAAGCTGGGATTCAAAAAGGTTTGAAACGGTGATTCGTCCTTATTCGAAGGAGGACGTGCTGCGGCTTCGCGGAACGTTGGTAGTAGAGCATACGCTCGCTAAGCAAGGAGCCCGCAAGTTTTGGGAGTTGGTCAACCAAGAGGAGTTTGTACCCGCTCTAGGCGCTTTGACGGGCAATCAAGCGGTTCAACAGGCAAAGGCGGGGCTAAAAGCGATTTATTTAAGCGGATGGCAGGTCGCTGCTGATGCGAATTTATCTGGGCATATGTATCCAGATCAGAGCCTTTATCCCGCCAACAGCGTTCCGAGCGTTGTCAAGCGAATGAATCAGGCGCTGCAGCGCGCCGATCAAATTCAGCATGCTGAGGGTAAGGGCGGCATTGACTTTTATCTCCCGATTGTCGCAGACGCGGAAGCGGGATTCGGCGGGCCGTTAAACGTATTCGAGCTCATGAAGGGGATGATCGAAGCGGGGGCGGCTGCGGTGCATTTTGAAGATCAGCTTTCTTCGGAGAAGAAATGTGGGCATTTAGGCGGCAAGGTGCTGCTTCCGACGCAGCAAGCGGTCAGAAACTTGATTGCAGCTAGGCTTGCCGCCGATGTAATGGGGGTTGAGACGGTGTTGATCGCCCGAACGGATGCGAATGCGGCAAGCCTGCTGACCAGTGATGTCGATGACAACGATAAGCCGTTTCTTACCGGCGAACGTTCGCCGGAAGGATTTTATGGTGTGCAAGCAGGCTTGGAGCAAGCGATCTCCCGGGGACTGGCCTACGCGCCTTACGCAGATATGGTTTGGTGTGAAACGTCGGAGCCGAACTTGGAGGAAGCGCAAAAGTTTGCTGATGCCATCCATGCTCAATATCCCGGCAAGCTGCTGGCGTACAACTGTTCACCGTCTTTTAACTGGAAGAAGAAGCTGGATGAGCAGGCGATCGCTCAATTCCAATGTGAGCTGGGGAAAATGGGGTATAAATTCCAGTTCGTCACGCTGGCTGGGTTCCATGCGCTGAACCATAGTATGTTTGAGCTGGCCTACGCATATAAAAGCCAGGGCATGACTGCCTATTCGCAGTTCCAGCAAGCGGAGTTTGCCAGTGAGGCTCGAGGATATGAGGCGACAAGACATCAGCGCGAGGTCGGAACGGGCTATTTTGACGAGGTGTCGCAGGTCATAGCAGGCGGCAATTCATCCACAACGGCCTTATCCGGTTCGACGGAAGCCCAACAATTTGCCAATTGATGTGCCAGCCAAAGAAGGGAGCGCTGCCTACGGAACTTCAGGACCAACTGTAGAGATAACAGGACCTTCCGGTGAAAGGAAGATGGTCATCAATGCTTTAAACTCCGGTGCGATTGTATATGGTCGATTTTGAAGATGCCTACTCGCCGACCTAGCGAATTCGCTGTTGGGGCAAGCTCATATGGGGAATGCAAGAGAAAATTCACGATATGGTGGAGTCACGAGGTACGATCATTTATAAAGAGGAAAGGGAGCCTGCTGCGGGCTCCTGTTTTTTTGAGCGGAGCTGTAATATAATGAAATCAATGTTATATAACAGTTCAGTGAGGTGGAATAATGAGCACAGGCCATTCGGAGCTGCATACGAAGCATGAACAAATCACGAAATATATCGAATCTTTGCCTGTGGGTACGAAGCTGTCCGTTCGGCAAATTGCACAGGATCTGGATGTTAGTGAAGGAACGGCGTATCGTGCCATTAAGGAAGCTGAAAATATCGGTCTCGTGAGCACGAAACGGCGCATCGGCACGATCCGCATGGAGAAGAAAGAAGAGCCTGTCATTGATAAGCTGACATTTGCTGAGATTGTGCATGTCGTGGAAGGGGTCGTCTTGGGCGGAGCTTCAGGCATTCATAAGACGCTGAACAAGTTTGTCATTGGCGCGATGCAGCTGGAAGCGATGCTCAAATATATTGAAGCCGGCAATCTGCTGATCGTCGGCAACAGGGTACAGGCGCACATGTGCGCGCTCAGTCAAGGTGCTGGCGTGCTGATCACAGGCGGGTTCGACACGACGCCGGAGGTGAAGGAGCTTGCCGATGAGCTGAACTTGCCGATCATCGGGAGTTCGTTCGATACGTTCACCGTAGCTACGATGATTAATCGGGCGATGGAGGACAGGCTGATTAAGAAAAAGATTATGAGCGTCGAGGATATCGTTCGTACGGATAGTCCTGTTTACTCGCTTTTGGCTGATCGTACGGTCATGGATATTCAAAAGCTGGTGGAGGAAACGACGCACACCCGCTATCCGGTTGTCGATGAGCATCAAGTCCCGATCGGCATGATCACGACGAAAGATATTATCGGCGCGCCGCCGAACCAGACAGTAGGTGCTTTGATGACGCCAAATCCGCTCATGATAAGCCTGAAAACATCAGTGGCTTCGGCCGGTCATATGATGGTCTGGGAAGGGATTGAGCTGCTTCCTGTCATCAATGGTGAACGCCAGATGGTCGGCGTGATCTCCCGCAAAGATGTGATGAAGGCCATGCAGTATATGCAGCGTCAGCCGCAAAACGCCGAGACGTTCGAGGTGCAAATGTATGCGGGCATTGAGGAAATGCGGGATAGCGAGGGCAAGCTGTATTTTAAAGGGGCCATTACGCCGCAAATGACGAATTTCGAAGGTCTTGTATCGGAAGGTGTGCTGACTACACTCATGATACGAGCTGCCTATCGTACGGTGCAGGAGCAAAAGAAAGGGGATCTGATACTGGATAGTTCTTCCAGTTACTTCCTGATTCCATTGCAAATTGATGATGTTATCGAAATTGTGCCGACCATTGTGGAGATGAGCCGCAGATTCTGCAAAATCGATATGGAAATTTTAACGAATGGCACACGCGTAGCCCGCTCCATGTTCACGGCGCGAATCTTGTAGTGTGCAACAAACAGCCCCCCGACGCTCGTTGTAAGCGTGTCGGGGGGCTTCTTCGTTACGGAAAAAGCTGGCGCACGTACTGAATCGTCGCCTCAAGGGTATCATCGCTAAGCTGCTCAAGCGAGACATCGATGCCTGGCTTATGCTGCTTCAGCTTGCGCAGGAATGACTCCGTATGAAATACGCCGGTTCCAGAGCGCACGGACAGCAGCTTGTCGTTCTCCGCGGTTACATCTTTCAGATGTGCCAGCACGATCCGATCGCCAAAAGCGGCGAAGGCTTCATCCAGGAATGTATCCTGAGTCTCGAGCGCTTGCGGCGGAAGCAAATTGATCGGATCGAAGACGACGCCCAGATTGCTGGACGGGACTTCTTCGAGGATCCGGACCATCTTGGCTGTGCTGGACAGCGTATGCGTATAAACCGGCTCCAAGCCGATGTGCACGCCCCAGCGTTCCGCTTCTTCGGCGAGCTCCTCGACGGTTTGCTTCAGCACCGCCCAGCCGATCTCTTCATACCACTCGCGGTCTTGAGCGGCATAGGTGAGCAGATCGCCGGTTTCGGTCGCGACGATCGAAGTGCCAAAATCGCGGGCGTAGCGCAGGTGCTCCTTAAACCGGTCGATCTCGTAGCGGCGCTGCTGCGCATCCGGGTTGACCGGGTTGATGTAGCAGCCCAGCACGCCGATGCGAACCCCGGCACGGTCGAACTGCTCGCCAATGAAATTGGCGAGACCTGGGCTAAGCTTGCCGAGGCTGGTATCGATATCGCTGATGGCTTTGCTCAGCGCGAGTTGGACAAAATCGATGCCTCGTCCGCTCAGCTTGGCCGTCAGCTGTGACAAAGGCAGATTTCCGACAGTATGGGCGAGTGTACCGAGTCGCATCCTAGCGGGCCATCCATCCGCCGTCCACGCAAACGACGTGTCCGTTCATGTAGTCGGAAGCGGAGGAAGCGAGGAAAACAACCGGACCTTGGAGGTCCTCAGGCGTACCCCAACGGCCTGCCGGGATGCGCTCTGTAATGGATTGTGTCCGCTTCTCATCTTTCAGAATCGGCGCTGTGTTGTTCGTGGTCATATAGCCAGGCGCGATCGCATTAACCTGGATCCCTTTGCCAGCCCACTCGTTGGCGAGTGCTTTGGTTACGCCCGCAATCGCGTGTTTGCTGGCTGTGTAGCCAGGCACGTTAATGCCACCTTGGTACGTCAGCATCGAAGCGATGTTGATGATTTTGCCGCTGCCTTGGACAATCATGTGGCGGCCTACCAGCTGGCAAAGGAAGAAGGCGGAATTCAGGTTCAAATCGATGACATCGTGCCAGTCCTGGCGCGCATGGTCAACAGCAGGGGTACGGCGGATGATGCCGGCGTTGTTGACGAGAATGTCGATATGGCCATAAATGCCAACGGCCCGATTCACGACATCTTCTAAAATGTCCTCATTACTCAGGTCAGCTGCAATCAGCTCGGCTTGCCCGCCGAGTGCACGGATCGCTTCAACCGTCTGCACGCTTTCCGAAGAGGATACGGCGATGATTTTGGCGCCGGCTTCAGCAAGTCCGATGGCCATACCTTGACCCAGACCGCCGGAAGCGCCGGTGACGAGAGCTACTTTACCAGTCAAATCAAATAAACGCATGTAAGGCACTCCTTCTTCCTGAATTATAAAGTTTCGACACGAACTCCCGCTTGGCGGAAATGCTCCGACGTTTCAGTCGGGAGTGCGCTATCGGTCAAAATCATCGAAACCTCGGACAAGGCGGCGAACGTCCGCAGCGCGCATTGTCCGAATTTATAATGATCCGCGACCCCGTAGACGGTTGCGCTGGCCTCAATCAAGGCCCGCTTGAAATCGACGAGATCGTTGGTATAAATAGTGAAACCATGCTGCAAGTGCACGCCAGTGGCCGACAGGAAGGTCTTCTGGATATTCAGACCCCGGATATACTGTGCGGCTTCAGGGCCTGCAAGCATATTGCGCAGCCGGTAGCCGCCGGGAACGACGAGCCGGATCTGGTCCTTGTACACAAGTTCGGAGATGATGAACAAGTCGTTCGTCACCACCGTGAGCGGCTGGTTGTCGAGCTTGCGGGCAATTTCCAGCGTCGTGCTGCCGCCATCCAGCGCGATGATATCACGCGGCTGGATGTAGCGGAGCGCAAGCTCGGCAATCTCCGTTTTCTCATTCTCGTGCTTGACGATCGGTTCCTTGGCCGACAAGATGCCGAACTGGTCGCTCTGCGCCAGCACGGCCCCGCCATGCACGCGCACGAGCAATCCTTTTTCTTCCAGCTTCGCCAAGTCTTCGCGAATCGTCTTGCCCGTGACCTCCAGGCGCTCGCTGAGCTCAATGACGGTCACTTCTTTTTGCGCTAGAAGCACTTCCATGATGATTTCATATCTGCGTAAAGGGTTCATAGGAAAAGATTAACGCAAATCTTGCATGGCAACAGGGTCCATGTCTTCGAAAATTTGATTTTCGCCGGCCATACCCCAGATGAACGTATAGTTGCTTGTGCCTACACCGCTATGTATGGACCAGCTTGGGGAAATAACCGCTTGCTGGTTGCGCATCACGATATGACGAGTTTCCGTCGGTTCGCCCATCATGTGGAAGACAACGCCGTCTTGCGGCATATCGAAGTACAGGTACACTTCGGAACGGCGGTTGTGTGTGTGGGATGGCATTGTGTTCCACATGTTGCCTGGCTTCAGCAGCGTCATACCCATTACGAGCTGGCAGCTTTTCACGCCGCCGGTGTGGATGTAGCGGTAAATGGTGCGCTCATTGGAGTTCGTAATGCTGCCCAGATGGTTCGGGGAAGCTTCGCTGATGGCGATTTTTACCGTTGGATATGTAGCGTGAGCCGGTGTGGAGTTGAAATAGAACAGCGCAGGCTCAGCAGCATTGTCGCTAGCGAACACCACTTCTTTGGCGCCAAGGCCGATGTACAGGCCGTCTTTGTTATCCATCGTGTACACGGTACCGTCAACAGTTACCGTACCTCTTGCACCGATGTTGATGATGCCGATCTCACGGCGCTCCAGGAAGTAGTCGGCAGCCATATCTTTTTTGTTAGCTTCCAACTGTAAGGAACCGTTAACAGGGACAGCGCCGCCAACGATAAAACGGTCTACATGCGAGTACACCATGTTGACTTGGTCTGCTGCAAACAATGTGTTGATCAAAAACTCTTCGCGCAAGCGGTCAGTATCAAAGCTTTTAACTTCTCTCGGGTGGGACGCATAACGAATATCCATTTCCATCATCAATCTCTCCTTAGTGAGTGGTTTATTTTTGTTGATTTAGGTTCATATAGGTTTAAGTTACTCCAAACGGCCGGATTAGGCAAGAAGGAATTTGCGAACTGCGACGGAGTTAGCGTCATTTGTGAATAAAGGGTGCGCATTTTGCAAACGACTACTTCTAGGAACACATTTTTTGGAAAACAGGAGGATCAGCAATTTGGATAAAATAGATAAAAGCCACTATTTCGATCGTGTATGCAATGATACGATTCCGACGAAGCCCGATGAAGAAGATACGACGCCAACGGATATGGTCAGCGATGCGGTGGAGGAAATTATGGATAATATTAAAAGCGCATTTTCGCCCAGCGATCGGGATGCGTACTAAATGGAAAGAAGCCTCTGCATGCCGCACCCGCGGAAGCAGGGGCTTTTCCTTTTTACAGGCTTCGGACGATTAGGTATAATTTCTATAAAAAGGAACAGAAGCGAACCCTGGTATCGGAGGCCGATGATGAACAAACCGTTGTTTCCGCTGGACTTGTTGGAGCGGGATCTTCATCCGCACGTTGTCGCGTATTATTTTAAACAATGGAACGGCTTTCAGATGCCCTTCCACCGTCACGATGCAGCTGAAATTATGTATGCGATTACAGGATCGTGCATCGTGGAAATTCGCCCCGACAGTGCCCAGCCTGAATGCGTGAGCTTGAAAAAGGGCGAATTTATATTGCTGGACGCGAATGTGCCGCATCGCCTGCTCGTGGATGAAGCGACGCCGTGCCGGATGCTCAACCTCGAGTTCCGCTTTCGCGACCGCACCGGAGCCTTGCCGTCGCTCCGCCAATTGGCTGGCGCGGAGACGGTGCTGGCGGATTTGCTGCAGGTCCCTGCAGCCTACCTGGTTTTGCGCGATCCGGATGAGGTGTACCACCTCATGAAAAGTCTCGTGCTTGAACTTGACAAAAGCGCGGCGCGCAGCGACACCATGGTACAGCTGCTTATGGCGCAGCTGCTCATCCGCATTGCCCGGCTGCGCACGGAAGCGCCAAGCGGCGGCCTGCCGCAGAGCGAGCACTACGTATGGATGAGCAGAGCCTACATGCATCAGAACTATGACCGCGATATTCAAGTGAAAGATATCGCCAGCGCTGTCAGCCTGCATCCGGGTTATTTGCAGCGCATTTTCAAGCTGCATACCGGACGGACGCTGATGACGTATTTAACGAACATTCGGATGGAAAAAGCAAAAATGCTCCTGCACGAGACCGACATCCCGATTACGGAGATTTGCGACTTCATCGGCGTCAGGAGCCGGCAATATTTTCACATGCTGTTCAAGGGATACACCGATCAAACGCCGCTGGAGTACCGCAAGTCCATGCATGCACAAAAGTGGGATGATCCGGTTTAACCGGGAGCGAGCAGGAGGTTCGTATTTTTGACATTTGCTCCGTGAAATGGTGAGAAAATTGATAACGTTTGCAGGAGGCTGCTTGCTACAATATGCCTAGAAAGTGATAACAGAGAGGATGAAATCGATGTCTTTTAAAGTTGTCTTTATAGGCGCCGGCAGTATCGGATTTACCCGCGGCCTGCTGCGTGATTTGCTTGCTGTGCCTGAGTTTCACAACATTCAGGTGGCTTTTACGGACATTAACAAGCACAATCTCGAGATGGTGACCGAGCTGTGCCAACGTGATATTCGTGAGAACGGTCTGGACATTCAAATTGAATCCACGACCGACCGCCGTGAAGCGCTTAAAGATGCCAAATACGTGCTGTGCACGATCCGTGTTGGCGGTCTTGAAGCTTTTGCAACCGATGTGGATATTCCGCTGAAGTATGGCGTTGACCAATGTGTCGGGGATACCTTGTGTGCCGGCGGCATCATGTACGGGCAGCGGGGCATTGCCGAGATGCTGCAGATTTGCAAGGATATCCGTGAGGTTGCGAGACCCGACGTGCTGTTGCTGAATTATGCGAATCCGATGGCGATGCTGACCTGGGCTTGCCGCCAATATGGCGGCGTTCGCACCGTCGGATTGTGCCACGGCGTCCAGCATGGCCACAGCCAGATTGCGGAAGCGTTCGGCCTGCGCAAGCAAGAGGTCGATATCGTCTGCGCCGGGATTAACCACCAAACCTGGTATGTGCAGATCCGCCACCAGGGTGAGGATTTGACGGGCCGCTTGCTGGAAGCGATGGAGCATCACCCGGAGCTGGCCCGCACCGAAAAAGTGCGCATCGATATGCTGCGCCGGTTCGGTTATTACAGTACGGAGTCGAACGGACACTTGAGCGAATATGTGCCTTGGTACCGCAAGCGCCCGCACGAAATCCAGGAATGGATTGATTTGGGCAGCTGGATTAATGGCGAGACCGGGGGCTATTTGCGGGTCTGCACCGAGGGGCGGAGCTGGTTCGAAACGGACTTCCCGAACTGGATGAAGGAACCGGCTTACGCCTACACCCGGGACCGACGCAGTGAGGAGCACGGCTCGTATATCATTGAAGGGTTGGAGACAGGACGCGTCTATCGCGGTCACTTCAATGTGGTCAATGACGGCGTGATCGCGAATCTGCCAAGCGATGCAGTGATCGAAGCGCCGGGCTATGTGGACAGGAACGGCATCGCGATGCCCCGCATCGGCAGCTTGCCGCTTGGACCAGCAGCCGTCTGCAATGTCAGCATCTCCGTGCAGCGGCTCGCCGTAGAAGCGGCGGTGCATGGCGATGACCAGCTGCTGCGGCAGGCGTTCATGATGGACCCGCTCGTCGGCGCCGTTTGCAATCCGAAGGAGATTTGGCAAATGGTCGACGAGATGCTGGTCGCAGGCGAACGCTGGCTGCCGCAGTATGGGGCGGCGATTGCAGCGGCGAAGCAGCGCCTTGCTGCAGGCGACTTGATCCCGACTCGCCAGTATGACGGCGCAGCACGTTTGAAGGTCAAATCGGTCGAAGAGATGCAGCAGGATCGCGCAGCAGCGAGCCGGAATGCCGCCGAAGCTGACAAGGGGAAGGATCGCGCCAAGGCGAGTACCTGATACGTTCATTTGCATTCATATATGTTCATTCAGGTTCTTTTCAGTTATAATGAGGCTGTGTGATATTCGTGTGACGTGGAGAGGGGAAGAGCAAATGTCGAATATTGGAGTCTGGGAGCCAGCTGAACCCGGTGTCAAACGCTGCATTTTACGAGCTGACGGCGGCTTGATGATGATGGAAGTTCATTTTGAGCCTGGAGCTGTTGGTTATCAGCACAGTCACGTACATGAGCAAATGTCCTATTGTCTTAAGGGCAAAATTGAATTCACGATCGACGGTGCAAAAACGGTGATCGAGCAGGGGCAAACCGTATACATACCAAGCGGGGCACAGCATGGCGTGACGGCGTTGGAAGCGTCGGCGCTGCTGGATGTCTTTACGCCAATTCGCGAAGATCTCGTGAAGCGTTAATCCATTTTGGAGGAGAAGTGATATCGGATGGCAGGCAGTGGCAAATTCGCATGGACGTGGACCATTAAGGAAGAATGTTTGGAAGAGTATGTCAGCATGCACTTGGCTCCGTGGCCGGAAATTATGGAAGAACACAGTAAAGCGGGAATTCGCGACTATTCCATTTTTCAAAATGGGGCGCAGTTCTTCTACTGCTTCCAGTGTGACGATCTGGATAAAGCGTTTGCTTATCTGGCCGAGAGTGAGGCTTGCAACCGCTGGAATGCGATGACTTCGAAGATGGTGATCGGCTCTTTTGATTTCCGTGAAGCGGTACCGATTACACCGATGAGAGAAGTTTTTTTCTTGGCCTAATAGGAAAGTGAAAGCGTGAGTAGGAGGGTTTGCAGCCCTGGTGCTTGCGCTTTTTTATTTGTAGGTCAAAATTTTTGTGCGAATTATGAACTCAGCCGGCATCAAGCACAACTTAAGCGCCGTAAGTAATTCGAAATTGCTTGTATGAAGCCTCCTTTTCGCTGGCTTGCTTGTAGACGAATTCGGGAATTTCGGTCGACAGCCAGCTTGAGCGAGCGGAGTCGCTGCAATAGGACATATTCGATCGGCAGCGGGCTCGCTGCCGTATTGTCGGCTCCCGCTGACGGCGCAAACGGGATAGCGGAAGGCGATTTCCGCTATTTGCTGTTATTTGCCATGCTTGAGGCAATTAACGGAACTAGAGTTCCGTTAACGCGTTAATTTCGCACCCGACACAGGGGGAAATGGCGAATAGCGGAAGATGACTTCCGCTGTTTTCCTTCATTCGGTGCGCGCGAGGTTAATAACGGAAAAGTAGTTGCGTTATTAGCCGTGTTCGCAGTTAGCTCAATATGCTCCATATGCAGCCCGGTTTTATCTACATGCAGAGGTTCGTGATGCACTGAGTAGCGCTTTAGTTATAGGGAGACCGAATGAATAGTCTACATAAAATAATCCTCATTTCAAGCGCACTTCTAGCCGCATGTATTTCTACTACACACGCAGACTCGCTCATACCAATTAAGAAGTCCCTTTTAACCTTATCAGTGAATGGTGTCGATCAAACGCTACCTGCAGATATAACAGATGTATACCATTGATGGAACACTTACTTTCCAATTCGATTTATTGTCAATCAATTAGGCGGATCTCTATTTTATGACCAACAATAAGGTAATAGTATCCATCATGAACCCGAAACCCTCCGAGCGATTTTCCTCTCTATCGTCCATCAAAAAGTTTGATAAGTTCACGTTAGCTCTACATTCCGCCAAAAGCACATATGATCAGAATGAACCCATTCAAATATGGGCTACTTTATCTTGTGAAGGTGACGAGAAGGCAGCAATCCTAGATGGATCACCGATGCTGAGCTTCTCCATTGAAGACCAAGATGGCATCAGGGAAGGAGGCTATATGACAGCATCCGCCATACAATCAGAGTTAACAGCGGGTAATCAGGTCATGAATGATCTCCCCTTGCATTCAATAGCAGACTCTAACTTCAGAAAAAGCGGCATGACCGACCGTGATGCGTTTTGGGAGCATGCAAATGAGAATCAAGCTCTCCTGCCTCCTGGAACGTATATCATACAGGTATATACAAGTTTCTTAAAAGGTGAAGGATTGCAGCAACAGCAGAGTGAGACTACACAGCTTCAAATTAATGTAAAAAGATAAAGTGTCGCTGTTCATCCATTGACTTCTGCAGGAATCTCTAGTAATTTGGACTCAAACAACGAATGAGAGGGCTGTCCTTATGGCGCTGCGTACGGAACAACAGCAAGCTGAAATAATTAGAGAATTCCTAATTTCCATGGGGCAATCTTTACAACAGTACCAGTACAGCTTTGCTTGCAGCGCGGAGCTTACTCGGCATGAATTCAACATCCTTTACATCCTCTGCATGAAGGGGCCGCTCGTGGTCAAAGAGATCGCCCAGCAAGTGCCGTCGGTGTCTCTGAGCACATTGACCAGACTTCTGGACAGCCTGGAGCAGAAGAGCTGCATCGAGCGTAAGCTCGATCCCTATGATCGCAGATGCTTCATTATTGCTCCTACGGAGAAAGCCCATCAGCTGATGGAGCATTTCCCGCAGCATTGCAACTGCTTCGTACAGCGCATCACGCAAGCGCTGACCACGGATGAGCAGTCCACGCTATCCGAACTGATTGTAAAAATAAAAGCGAACCTTTGACATACTGGGCGATCTGATTGCCCTCACCGCACACCTTCCATATTATGGAAGGTGTGTTTTTTTGTATCAACGCCCATAACAAAGCTCGCCCAGAACGCCCCCGCCTATGGGTGAATATAATGGAGTACATCAGCCGGCGCATGCTAGGAGGGTACATCTATGAGAAAATATACGGTAAAACGAGATGCCCGCGATTTTCGCGATCTTTTTTACCGCAGTACCAATTATATTCGTGAATCGCAGCTGCCGCGCACGGTGGACCTGCGGCCCGAGCTATCACCGATCGTCGACCAAGGCAAGCTAGGCTCCTGTACATCCAATGCCATTGTCAGCGGTTTGCGGGAATACTGGCTGCGCAAAGAAACCCGGGCGACGACGCGGCTCTCGCGCTTATTCCACTACTGGCACGAACGTAAACTGGAAGGCTCGGTTAACCGCGATTCCGGGGCAACGGTCCGGGACGGGATGAAGGTGCTGCAGAAGATTGGCGTCTGTCCGGAGGTGGAGTGGCCTTACCAGGTCGCGAATTTTAAAGCTCAGCCGGATCAAGGTGCTGAAGCCGCTGCCGGCGCGTATCGTATTGATGCGTACCATCGCATTCACGATTTGGCGGGAATCAAGGCGGCGTTAGCCGATGGTCAACCCGTGGTGTTCGGGATATTGATTTATGAATCGTTCGAAGGGGCGCAGGCGACCCGAACAGGCCGCATTCCCTACCCGAACCGTAACAAAGAGCAACTGCTGGGCGGTCATGCCCTGCTGGCTGTTGGCTATCGGGATGGAAAGAAGAAAGGGCAAGGCACGATGATCGTGCGCAATTCCTGGGGTAAAAACTGGGGCGATAAGGGCTACGGCTACTTGCCATACACTTTTTTCAAAAACGCTGTGCTAACCTTTGATTACTGGACGGGGAGGTGAATCCATGTTAAGCGTGCAAGATGCGAATACGATCATTACCTTCCTATCTGCTGCTTATAATGCTACGCAAGATGCGGAGGCGAGAGCCGAGTTTCACCGTCTCGCCAATGAGCTTCGCAAGGCATCCGGCCAGCCGACGGAATGATGCATCCTATCATAGAAGAATGAGAGGCGGCATTTATGCCCAAAGAGGAGTTCATCCTATTGGTTTTAATTTTGTTTGTTCTGCTCT
>Ga0209566_100924_pt1 | contig 13668 bp, 9 predicted proteins | sample Araplavi_mTSA_r2_2_FD_184287 | JGI IMG/M metagenome (GOLD analysis project Ga0209566, IMG submission 184287) | Arabidopsis root microbial communities from North Carolina, USA - plate scrape CL_Cvi_mTSA_r2 (SPAdes) (version 2) | ecosystem: Host-associated > Plants > Roots > Endosphere | place: USA...
CAAAGAACAATTTCACTTTCGTTCGCCGCCGTGTTACCGAAGCAGCGAGATGTAATATACCATGTTGAAATCTTGATTGCAAGTGTTTTTTTTCGATCCATTCTTGAAGATATTCAACAAGCTCAGATCCTCTAAAAAATTCCACTGCATGTCCTGTTCAAATGACAGGAATCACAATATACCATATCCAGGTGATCAACGCAAGTACTTCGCAAAAATGCTTATCCCCCCCCGCATAACGAGAAAGACCGCCTCGAAGGCGGTCTTTCTCGTTATGCACGCTAATTGGATTTAGTCTCGCTTCTCGAAATGGGTAACTCCGGACTACAATGATAATAGATGCAACAGTTAGCATCTCTAGGCAGTTAAATGAACGTCTTAGACACCGCCGAGCTTCTGTTCAATTAGTTAATAATGATATCATGCCAGGCATCATTAATTTGTTTGATCTCTTCTACCTTACATTTCGGCTTGCGGTCATAAGTCAGCAGTCCGTTAATTTCCTGCTCAACATCCGTTAGCTGCGTATAGCAAAAACCATGAATGATCCTGGATTCATAAATAGCCTCAATAACCCGGCGATAATCTTTCACAAAGTCTTCCTCATTATTTACGGAAGTGTACCCCCAGCCCTGCTCGGAACCGAGCTTGAACGCGATACCGCCGAATTCCGTCAGCAAAATCGGCTCTCCCTGATGAGCGAATCCATCCGCATAGATCGGCCGCCCAGCCGGCATAGACGCTAATATTTGCTCCTTCGCCGCAAGTGAACGTGTGAATGCCGCATATTTTGCGGTCTCATCCGGCTGCCCATGATTATAGTTATGGACCGCACAAATATCACTGACCGTTAGTTCCCAACCATCGTTAGATATGACCAAACGCGTTGGATCAAGCGAACGAATTAAATAGTACATAGCAAGACTATGCGCTTGCTGTTGGGCGGAATAGCGTACATCCGGCACGCCCCAGCTTTCATTGAGCGGTACCCAGGTAACGATACATGGGTGGTTGAAGTCCCGCTCCACGATCTCTATCCATTCTTTCGTTAACCGTGCGACTGCATCCGGATGGTAGGATACCGCAGCTGCACATTCTCCCCATACGAGGAAGCCGAGCTGATCAGCCCAATAAAGGAAGCGAGGATCCTCGACCTTTTGATGTTTGCGGCAGCCATTGAAGCCCATCGCTTTGGCCAATTCAATATCCTGTTTGAAATCCTCATCGGACGGAGCCGTCAACAATCCTTGCGGCCAGTAGCCTTGGTCTAACACAAGCTTCTGGTAGTACGGCTTATTATTGAGGTAGACCATGCCGTTTTCCGTATGTATTTTACGCAGACCGAAGTACGATTGGACTTTATCCAATACTTGACCGCCCTGCACCAACGATATTTCAACATCGAACAAATTAGGGTTCTCCGGCGTCCAAGTCCATCCCGTATTGTGAAACGGCGTTCTAAAAATGTTCAAATTAAACAATTGGAACGATCGCTTCAAATAACGATCCTGGGCCTGAATCCGGTCGTGAACCACTTGCTCACCTTTATAGGAAATCGCCACATCCAGCTCGACGCCGGCAAATGAACCGGTAATTTCAAATTCCGCCACACATTCGCCACGGTCTACATCAGGCTGCAGCCTCAACTTCGCCAAATGAGTCGGACTTACAGCTTCAAGCCACACAGTTTGCCAGATGCCCGTCGTTCTTGTATACCAGATCGCATCGCTCTGCTCCAGCCAAAATTGTTTGCCACGCGGAATCGTCTCATCTGTCGAAGGATCCTCTACGCGAACCGTAACTTCCTCATCAGCGCCATTCATCATATCTGTAATATCAAAATGGAAAGGAACATGACCGCCTTCATGCACACCGGCAAATTGGCCGTTGATATATACCCAGGCGCGGTAATCGACAGCTCCGAAGTGCAGGATCACGCGTTTTCCCTGAAAGCTCGGATCCACCTTGAAGGTCCGCTTATACCACACTACATCATGAAAAGTCGGGTCATGAATGCCACTAAGCTCAGTCTGATAAGCAAACGGCACCTCGATGGATTGCTCCAGAGACACTCCGCGCTCAAACCAGCGCTTGGCGATCCCTACTTGCTGATCGTCAAAAGCAAATTGCCAGGTCCCATTCAAATTCTGCCAGTCATTTCGAACCAGATTCGGTCTTGGATATTCCTTGCGATGCATCATTGTCCACTCCTATTCTTTTAAGCCGTTAAATCCATTTCATAATAACGCTTTCAATGAATAAAAATAATGACACTTTTCATGAATCAATGGACATATCTAATGGTCTTTTCTCACAGCGTGAACTTCACTGTGATGTCCATCACGGAACTCGGACGGCGTTCGATTCGTCATTGATTTGAACACACGATTAAAATGACGAATATTCGTAAAACCGGTTGAGTCCGAAATCACCTGGATTTTCTCATCCGAATACAGCAGCATTTGCTTCGCTTTCTCGATCCTTTTCTCTGTCAGGAAATCGATAAAAGATTGGCCCTGTTTGCTCTTAAACAAGCTGCTTAAATAAGAAGGGCTGAGATAAACGATCTCCGCCATCATATTCAGCGTAATCGGTTCAGCAAAATGCTCCTCTACATAGCGTACAACCAATTCAATGGGGCTGGCAACGAATTTTTTTTGCCGGTTCGCAATGCATATCGTGAGATCGCCCAACAACTTTTGGCACCGTTCAATGAGCTCTTTACTGGACGAATACGAGTACACATCCAACAAGACATGTTTCACATCCGTGTCCTGCAGCCACATTTTAACGACTGCCAGATTGACAGCCAGCTCGTAGAAATGAAGAAGCATTTTACAAATTTGCTGATGGATAATTTCGGGATCCTTCCATTTCGTGCATACGCTTGTGACGAATTCACGGACTTGCAGCTCGACCTCGGCTAATTTTCCCTCCTGGACAGACTGATTCAAGCTGTTCCAATCAGCGGACTGCCACTCCGTGTGCTCCATCTTCATCCCGGCAATCGTCTCACTCGACAGCAAGCGATCTCCGCCGATCACCAGACGGTATAACAGAGCGAGCCCTGCCTCTTTATAAGATCTGGAAATGGATTCCAAATCTTTGACGGGGCTGCCTAGCCCAAAAGTAATTGTAAAATTAGAAAGTCCTCTAATTTCCTTGCGAATTTGATCCGTAAACCGTTCGATTTTCTCAAAAATAGAATCGGCGTCGGCTTCATTAATTAAAGCGACAACCTCGATATCGTTCATAATGAATACGTGTCCCAGCAGTGTGCTGTTGATGCTTTCCTGTATAAACTGCTGCATATAGATGGAAAAAAGCGACGGATCCATCTGGTAAAATCGCTCATCCGTTACGGAATCCCGATCCAGCTTGGCGACCAAGCAGCTAATATAGGGATGCGGAAAGCGGATACCGACGTTCTCGAGCAGCTCCGGCTCGGCATGGTGAATACTTCCGTTCAATAGACCGGCAAGAACCTGCTGCCGCACTTGCGTCTGCACCTGTCGGTCTTCCACAACCCGCTTGCTTTCAGGCTCCTTGCCATGTCCGTACTCTTCCTCGAGCTTGCCCAGCAACTGATACAACTCTTCGCGCTCAAACGGTTTCATCAAATAATCTTTGGCGCCTAATCTTAACGATTCACGGGCGTATTGAAAATCATTGTACCCGCTCATCACCACACAGGCGATATGCGGATACCGCTCCTTGATGATGTATTGCAGCTGAATCCCGTCCATACGCGGCATTTTTATATCCGTAATGATCAGATCGGGCTGCTGCTGCTCGATTTTTTCCAGGGCTTCGATGCCATCCTTCGCCTCAGCGATTACAGCCCAATCCCCGTGCATTTCCGCGATCATCACTTGAATGCCTTTGCGGAAAATACCCTCGTCATCCACGATTAACAGGCTCGGCATTTACATCCCTCCCTCTTGCTCCGCTTCGATCAGCGGTAAAGTAAGGCTTATCATGGTGCCTTGGCCAAGCTTGCTCTCGATTTTTATCCCATATTGGGGACCATAGCGCAAAGCAATCCGACGATGCACATTCATTAAGCCATGGCCGCCTGTTCCTTCTGTCGGTGGAGGCGCGAACTTCTTATCGAGCAAGCTTTCCAAGCGGGCAGCGCTCATCCCGGCGCCATCGTCCTGAATGGTGATGAGCATGTCCTCATCCTGCTTTTTGCCTGCCAGAATAATAGTACCGTAGCCGTTACCCTTATCAATCCCATGCACAATACTATTCTCCACTATCGGCTGCAAAATAAAGCGGATGACCGAATACGACAGCAGCTCCGGCTCAACGTGCACCTCGAAATTAATTTTGTCCTCGAAGCGGATTTGTTGAATGGCCATGTATCCTTTCACATGCTCTAATTCCATATTGAGCGGTACCTGGCTTTGATGGCTGTTTATGCTGTAGCGAAGCAGTCGGCTTAAATTATTCGTCATTTTTACGACTTCTTTATTACCCTGTATTTCCGCATACATGCTGATTGAACCTAATGTGTTGTATAAAAAATGCGGGTTAATTTGACTCTGCAGAGCCGAAATCTGCGAGTTCTTCTCCCTGATTTCAGACTCATAGAGCCGATAGCCAAGATCGCTGAGCTTGGACACCATGATATTAAAAGACTGGCTAAGCTGCCCAATCTCATCGCGACTGCGGATCGGGATGGACACGTCCAAGTCCCCCAGCACAACTTTTCTCATCAAATTGCGCAGTTGACTGATCGGATTAGTAATCCGGAAAGCTACGGCGATAATACTGAGTGCAGCGAGAAGCAAGCAGACGGAGCTGATTAGAATCGTATAGTTTCTCATCGTAATGGTATCTTGCAGCAACGTGACCAAGGGCACCATCTCCATAATCGTCCATCCTGTAAAGGGTGACGTGTAATAGGATAATAGCTCCGTGTCCTTAAGCTGCTTATACAGGACGGTTCCTGCTCCCCGATAGCTCATGAGCTTCGCAGCATCGATCAGGTCTTCCATGCTTTTATATACAATCTCACCCGCAGTATCGACGATCATAATGTTCTTACGATCATTCGAGATCGCTTCCATTTTATTGCGGATGATCGTTTTGTCCACATCCAGAACGAGGTAGCCCAGCACTCTGCCCGTTTCTACACTGCGGATTCTTCTGGCAAATGAATAAATCTGGCTGCTGGCATCGTTTCCATTTTTGCTGAATGTACCGATATAAACGACCTTCCCGGTCTTGGACACCTTATCATACCAAGGCTCGCGATCAACAGGCCGCAGCGAATAATTCGCCTGTTCTTCCGACATCGCCGTGTAGGTGCCGCCTGACATTCTATACAGTGTAATTCCTGATATATCGACCCTTCCGTTAGCAAAAACGCGTTTTGTAAAATCCTCCAGAGTGACCCGTTCATTAAAGGAAAGACTGGGATCGGACGGCTGGCTTGCCTCCAAATAAGTTAAGATTTCGGGTGATTGGTATGGCAGCAAGGTGAGCACGTTAAGCTCATTGACATAGGTATCAATGTTGGCCGTCAATTCTTTGACGACGTCCATCTGAAACTTGCCCGTGTTCTTCTGAATAGAGGCCGAATAACTCGTATAGGTCAAATAGCTGGCTATTCCTAAAGGAGCGGCGATCAGAATAAAACTGATGACAATTAATTTAATGACGATCGGGAGATTCTTGATCGCTTGTATCCATCTTGGGAGCTGTAATCTGCTGTGCCTGTAGATTGGTATTAATAATTTTCTGAGCATTCCGCAGCACCTCTTGTGGTGTTTGTTGACCGGCCATCATCTTCTCGAATTCACGAACCATTTCGTCGTTGATTTTGCCCTGCCTCGGCTGATTGGGGAAATATTTCACATCATCCGCCGAGCTCGCATAGTCCGGACGGTATTTCAGCTGCTGGAACTCTGCGGATTCAACCGCTTGCTTGACGGCCGGGATATGTCCGGCTTTCGCCCAGCTAGCCCCGTGAGCAGCCACCCAATTGGCGAATTTCAGCGCTGCGATCTGCTTCTGCTTATCCGGCTTCTCATGATAAGGCAGAGAGAATGTGTGAGAGTCTCCCCATGTCGCCGGGTGATCGTAAATCTGCGGGATTTTGCTCACCCCAAAGTTCAGATCCGGCAGCTTCTCGAAGGTGCCCGTCGCCCAAACCCCTGTAATTAACACGGCGGCATTCCCTTTCGCGAAGGTTTGCATGGCATCGTTAATATTAGGAAGGATCAGTTTGTCCGCATAGAGCGAGTTGACAAAGCTCAATGATTGCAGCGCTGCCGGATTATCAATCCCGGCGGTTTGGCTATCGTCAGCATAGAACCTGCCGCCGTCCATATTCATCTGGTTGTAGAACGAGTACCACAACCAAAAAGAATCAATGCGCACACTCGGCTCCGCGAGCGGCGTCACGGATGGCGGTACATGGGCGCGGATTTGCCGCAAAAATTGCCTGAAGCCCTCCTCGCCGTTAGCCAGGATGGGCTTATCATGATCATCGAGCAGCCCTGCTTGCTTGAGCAGCGTTTTGTTATAGTACATGACCTCAAGATGGGTGTCTAGGGGAATGCCGTAATGCTTGCGATCAGCTACAGTGCTCTTCAGAATCGTCGAATTAAACGCATTCCAATCCACACCGGCCTCTTGTGCCAAATCATTCAGATCGGTCAAAAACTCCGCTGGCACATACTGCGAATATTTGGCGGAATGAACGATCGCAATATCAGGCGCTTCCTCGGTCACGATCGCCGTTGAGAGCTTGGAGTAGTAATCACCTGAATTATTATTGATCTGTTCGACTTTCACATGATCCTTATTCTCAAGATTGTATTGCTGCACCAGCTCAGCCATAAATTGACCGTCGCCTCCGCTGAACGGAGACCAAAAAGTGATGCGAAGCTTACTGCTGCTGGCATCTTCCGGAATCGATACGGCCGGCGGGCTGCAGCTGGCTGTGCACAAGCCCAGGAGCACGAGCAGGGACATCGCAATGAACTTGGATGGCCGGTTCCCTCTGAAGCACATAGAATCCCCTCAATTCACAGGTGAACAATGTTGTATGGTGTTGCTTCTAATTATACAAGAAACACATCCCCTTAAGGAGATGTGCCTAAACTTATTCTCCGCCGGGCACGGGAATGGGTGTTCCTTCGGCGATCGGCTTGCCAAAGTTCGGAGTGCCGTCCGCATTCCATCCAAAAGGCTGCATGCGCACGTTCCGATTCCAGCCAGCGCCTTGCGTCTTGGCGCCATGATAGAGAATCCAATCCTCTTTCCCATCGAGGGATTTGGCAAATGAGCTGTGACCTGGCCCGAACACCCGGTCGGTCTTGGCAAATACGGCTTGCGCATATTTGGCCCATGACGTCGGATTCATCACGTCACTGCTCATCCGCGTGCTCAGCATGCCGAGACAATAGTCATCCGTCCAACTGCCACTTGCCGAATAGATGACAAAAATCTGATCGTCATGCAGCAGCACCTCCGGGCCTTCATTTATGGTCGGGGTTCCCACCAGCTCCCAGTCATAAGCTGGCCTCGAAATCTCTACAGGCTTCCCGCTGATCGTGTACGGATTGCTCATCGGAGCAATGTACAAATGCTGACTGACATTCACATCGCCTTCCCAACCGGACCAGATCAAGTAGAGGGAGCCGTCTTCCTTATACAGGACAGTCCCATCAATCGCCCATCTGCCGGCTGTATCCAGCATGCCTCGATCGGCATAAGCGCCTAACGGATCATCTGTTTCCGATTCCAGCACGAACATCCGATGGTTTTCATTTTGACCGTTGTCTGCAGCGTAATAGATGTACCATTTGCCGTTCAGGTAATGGAGCTCCGGCGCCCAGATGTTCGACGTATTCGGTCCCTCCAGAGGCGGGAACCAGACATCCTTGTACTCGGCAGTTGCAAGACCTGTCAACGTACGGGACTTCCAAATTCGAATTGAATTTCCTGTCGTCTGCGTGTAATAATAAATCCCGTCCTTCGAAGTGACCCACGGATCGGCGCCATTGTCCAGAATCGGATTTGTAAACATTTTGCTTCCCTGCACAGCCCCCACATCCTTCACGTCTTCCGCCTCTTTCAAAGCTTCCCCGTTAGCCCCTTTCGTGCATCCTGTGAGCAGCCAAACACAGCAAATGATCCCGACAGCAAATAGGCGCATCTGAAACTTTTTTGTGATTAAATGACTTGCCATTTATTGTTTAACTCCAGTTGCTGTAATCGATTGAACAAACTGCTTTTGTCCGATTAGAAAAATAATTAATGTAGGTATGGTCGACAAGGTCGCCAGCGCCATTAATTTCCCGTAGGAGGCTGTAAAACTGCCGGTCGCCATCACGGCAACGCCTGCTGTCAGCGTACGCATCTCCAAATCGGTCACCGTGAAAAACGGCCATACATAATCATTAAACACATTCATAAATGTAAAAATTGCCAAGGTAGTCACAATGGACACCGACGACGGGAGCAGAACGGATGTGAAAACGTGCCATTTATTCGCTCCATCGATCCGGGCTGCTTCGATAATTTCATTTGGAAATGATTGAAAAAATTGAATTAAGAGAAAGACGCCGAGCGCTCCACCCGAATAGGGCAAAATTAGCACATAGTACGTATTGATCAAGTTAAAGTTACTAAAATTCAAATACTGCGGGAGAAATGAGATGATCCCTGGCACCATTAACGAGCCGATAAATAGGGCAAAGAGCGTTTTTTTGAAAGGAATATCCAGTTTCGCTAACGCATATGCCGCCATCGTATCCAGGAGTAGAACAAGAAATGTTGCAGCAAAGCCGACAAAAAATGAATTGAAGATCCAACGGAAGATCGGAACGTCCACATTGCCGCCATCGAAAATCGTCTGGAAGTTTTCCCACGTGAACTCTTTAGGGAACAAATGAAACTCCGGCGCCATCACTTCCACATCGGTCTTGAACGAATTGGAGAACATCCACAGCATCGGCAGGATGAAGATAATGCCCAGCACCGCAGCCAACAGCACATAAATTATTTTGGAAGATTTCAAGGTCACTACTCCTTTCTATTCGTGATCATAAACTGAATAATCGAAGCAATCATGATCGTTAAGCCCATGAGGATTGCCATAGCTGAAGCGGAACCGATTTCTCTGGCTGTGTAAGCTGTTTGCAGAATACCCATCAACAGCACCTTCGTCTCGTCGCCTGCATTACTCATTAAGTTAGGCTGGGCAAAAATATTATAAGAAGCTATCGTCGACGTAATCAGAACGAACACGATGACAGGTCTGATCGAAGGAAGCGTGATGCTGATCAGGCGGTTCCAGCCACTCGCACCGTCAATTTTGGCAGCTTCGTAGAGATCCTCAGGCACGCCATTCAGGGCATTGACAAAAATAATCATATTAAAGCCGATCGTCCACCAAAGCGTTGCCACGACCAGGGCGAACCATACGAACGGGCTATCCAGCAGCCATGGGATCGGGTCGAACTCATGAATGCCCACTTTGGCCAGCAGCAGATTAATAAAACCGCCGGTTACATCGAACATACGTTTCCATATGACAGCCATGACCGTTGCCGAAACTGCATACGGAATGAAATAAATCGAGCGAAAGAAAGAACGCAGCTTGGCCGGAAGCGCATTTAACAGCAAAGCAAAGCCTAAACCGACAATGACGAGAAAAGGCACAGAGAACACGACGAACTTCAGCGTTGCTTTCATCCCGATGAAGAACAAATCATTCTCCTGGGTACCCTCTGTGAAAATACTCTTGTAGTTCCCGAGTCCGACAAAGGGATGTACAGGATCAAGCAAATTGTATTGTTTGAAGCTAATGATAAAGCCGTAGACGATCGGTATCAGCGTAAAAGCCAAAAAGGCTAAAAAGTACGGCAATATAAATAAGCTGGATGTCAGCTTTGATTTCCAATTGGACATCGTTGACAACGGATTCCCTCCTTTACCTTAACAAGGAAGACGGGTATCCAATACCCGCCTTCATGTCATTGCGCTATGGATTACTTCTTCATCGCCTGCGTAGATTTGGCTGCCGCATCATCCAGCGCCTGCTTTGGATCCTTCTTACCTTGCAACGCGTTGGCCAATTCGCTCCAGATGCTGTCAGAGATTGGGCCCCAGTTCAGCACTTTCGGTGCAAATTGCACGTAGTCAAATTCTTTGGCAACTTCAGTTTGCTGCTGTGTCATCGCTTTGAATGCCGCGCTGTCACGTACGACTTTGGACGCTACCGCTTGACCGGAGTCCGCCCAATCGATTGAATTCGCGGACACGTATTTCAAGAAATCGCCTACGCCGGCAAGTACTTTGGCGTCAGTCGTTGATTTCGGAATGACAAAGTTATGCGATCCGGCAAAAACGGCTTGTTTGACAGTACCGAGCTGCGGAACCGGTGCCACGCCGTAGTTGATTTTCGCTTTATCGAAGGCGTCCTTCGACCAGGGTCCGTTGAAATGCATCGCACTCTTGCCTTGCTGGAACAAGTTAAAGTCGCCGTCCTGCGCGATTGTAGGCGGAGATACCTTCATCGTCGTCAAGCTTCTCATGAACGTAACTGCTTCTACACCTGCGGGAGAGTTGTATGCAATATTGCCCTTATCATCTAAAAAGCTTCCGCCATTTTGGAACAGAATGGTCGGGAAGAGAAAGTTCTGGATCCAGAACGTCGGCATCGCTGCTCCCCAGATTCCTTTGGACGAGTCTGTCAATTTTTTCGCGTCTTCCACAAATTCTTCACGGTTGGTAGGCGGCTTTGTAATGCCCGCTGCGGCAAATAAATCTTTATTGTAGTACAACACTAATGGATGAATATCGAGCGGAATACTGTACCATTTGCCATCTTTCGTTGCGTAGTCGACCGTTGCATCCGGGAAATTGCTTTTCTCCACACCGGCGGCTTTCGCAATATCATCAAGTGGCGTCAGCAAATCTTTCGCGATATACGTTGGCGTTTGATCCAAGTGCATGATCGCTACGTCCGGAACCCCTTTCTTTGTGGCAATCGCGGTATCCAGCAGCTTATAATAATCGCCATTCGGTTGGATGGTCATCTTCACTGTATATTTATCTTGTGATGCGTTATACTTGTCGACAATTTTCTTCATAAATGGGCCATCGTTCCCTGAGAACGGCGTCCAGAAATTCACGGTCACCTTCTCGCCACTTTTCGCGGGCTCTGGCGCTTTCGTCGCTGCCGCACTTGCGGACGCTGCCGGCGCTGCCGAAGCAGGTGCCGTATTCGCCGGTTTATTCGTCGAGCATCCAGATATGACCAACGCAAGCGACATGCCGGTTAAACCGATCATTTGCAAACTTTTTAACTTCACCATCATTGTAATCTCCCTTCAATTTAAACACAGTAGAATGTACTTGCTTCTCTCTATAGACTTGTGTCAAAATTGGAGTGTCGATTGAATTTCGCCAAAAATTCAGTCGCACTACCAGCGAGCGATCAAAAGGGGAATCCACGCCAATGGACCTTTTATCGCTCTTCTTTTATCCTCCCCATACCTCCGGCAACTCCAGCACGTTTCAAGCTCATCCTGCCGCATTTGCTGCTTGTTGCGCTATTTAGGCTGCATACGCCTAGTGTAAAATCAATGCTGACACTAGCGCTGATCGACTATTCCTCCTTCGCTAACTTCTGCTTTCCACACTTCAACTATAATCGCTTTTAGAAAGCGTTACCATGACGATATTCAAGAAGCATTGGACATATTTTTAGGTCTGATCAAAAGAAAAAGCCAGCCTACTCTCGATCGAACAGAGTAAACTGGCAGAAATCTCGGCGGCAAGGAAAATCACGGAATATACGTGACGCCCTCGCTATAGGAATTACCTGCGTTCCAGATCAAATACTCACGGATTTCGGCATCAGCCAGCGCTTTAATTTGTGCGTCGACTTCAGTTTTACCGTATCTTATATAGTTGCCCGCACCTAACCAGCTTGCCGTAAAATCCTGAATCCAAGGTCGCGACACGGGAGGCTTGGGAAGCTGCGCGAACTTCTCTTGCTCCGCCTTCATATACGCCGCGACAAGTCTGTAAGGCTCTTTATCCGGCCGCGGGATGCCAAAATAACCGTTCGACCAATGACTTGGATATATCATCGACGAAATAACATCTACGGAACCGGCTATACGGTTAAAATTTTGCCCAATCCCCGGCGCTTCAGGCAGTGTGGCAGAGTACCCAAAGATATCCACAGATACTCTTACACCAAAAGGTTTTAGCTGCTCTTTGGCATAGGCGACAAAATCACTGACAGCATCAACACGCAGCTGCGTCATCCGAGCCTTATCACTGAAATCAGGCGCGTGGGGCATCCCTTTTTTCAAATCAGAAACGCTCTTCTCAGCATCCTCCTTGGCTTTCTTATTCGCATCCGTTTGCACCGAGTTGTACGCGTTAACAGCCTCCGTCAGCTTATTCTGCAGAATGATCAAATCGTCTTGATACTTCTTGGTCGCTTCTGCGTAGTCTTTTTCTTCCTGCACAAATTTCACTGGTTTTTTATCCTTGTAGTCGCCCATTGAATATTTCAGTACATGATCCCGGCTTTCGAAGCCTTCAGGGAAGCGCACATAGTCAAATTGAATCTCTTTGAACCCAAGCTCTGCCGCCAACTTAGCCGCATCCACATTATGATCCCAGGATTCCTTCAAAAAAGGATTAATGAAGCTGTCGCCATTCCCGTTTCGCCATATACTGCTGCCATCCAGATATGAAAGATCTGGGCGCTTTTTAGCGAAGACTGTATCTTTGAAGGAGACGATACGCGCGATCGGGTAGATTTTATGCTGCTCCAGCGTTTGCATCATGGCTTTCACATCGTGGATATACGGCTGGCCAAATTCCGCCAGCTTGCCCTCCGGCTTGAATGTGATATAGCCGTCGTCATCCTTGATATCGATGACCATAGCATTAAGATCGGTTTGATCTACAAGCGATAATAGTTTGGACATACGTTCCCCGCCCGCCGACCAGCCTGTCACATAAATACCGCGTACTGCATCTGGATAATCGAAGTGCACAGGTGGAATAAACTCGGGGGTTGCGCTGGCTGCAGGGGAAGTTGACGGTGCCGGTGAGGGGGACGGCTGATCTGATGGTTGTGCTGTCGTAGAAGGAGAAGGTACCGATGCAGTCACCGTTCCCGTGGATGATGGTTGCTGAGCAGGGCTAGATGCTGGTGTGTCTTCAGCGACCTCTGTAGACGATGGCATTGACGAACAAGCAGCTAACGTGAGTACTGCGCATAGCAGCATCATAAGAACAAAACCCTGTTTATTCACGCTGTTTCTCCCCCTTCATATACATCAACTCGCTACTCCCTAATTGAAGTATTCATGAAGCATTCAAACTATGTCTAAGTGGGTGCTAAAAGCAAAAAAAGAAGCATAATGTTACAGACTCATTGGCTGTAACATTATGCTTCTTCTCTACTTCACAAAATCGGGACGACACGATTTGAACATGCGACCCCCTGCTCCCAAAGCAGGTGCTCTACCAAGCTGAGCTACGTCCCGTTGATACCGGCGAGAGGACTCGAACCTCCACGGTTTCCCACTCGATTTTGAGTCGAGCGCGTCTGCCATTCCGCCACGCCGGCTTAAGTGGCGTGCCCTGAGAGATTCGAACTCCCGACCTTTTGATTCG
>Ga0209566_100926_pt1 | contig 13617 bp, 9 predicted proteins | sample Araplavi_mTSA_r2_2_FD_184287 | JGI IMG/M metagenome (GOLD analysis project Ga0209566, IMG submission 184287) | Arabidopsis root microbial communities from North Carolina, USA - plate scrape CL_Cvi_mTSA_r2 (SPAdes) (version 2) | ecosystem: Host-associated > Plants > Roots > Endosphere | place: USA...
GGGGCTACTATCATCCGCGTAGGGACAAGCGTATTCGGGCAACGTTACTTGCCGGACAGCTATTACTGGAACGAAAATGCGCGCCAGGACGATTAGGAGAGAGACAGGAGAGCGATTACGAACACAACATTTTCTACATGGTTGTTGTGAGCAAGCGAAGGTCGTGACGGGGATGCTTGGCTTATAAAAGCATCCCCGCAAGACGATAAATTCCTTCTTCAATAGCTGCTTCATCTACTTTAGCAAAACCGAGTACCCAACCTTTTCGATCACTTTCCAAGCAATACGTGCTCAGCGGATACACGCGGATTCCATTTTCGAACGCTAACTTTGTCACGGCTTCCTCGTCAATCGATTTATCAGCCTCAAGAAGCATATGCAATCCCGTTTCTACGCCGCTTAGTGTGAAGTGGTCGCTCAGACCTGTTGCGATAATAGCCTTCGTCATGGCTTCATGTCTACGACGATATACATTCCGAACTCGTCTCATATGACGCATAAAATGACCATGCTCGATAAAATGAGTAAGTGTTAATTGCTCCATAATCGGCAGATGCCGATAGGTTAATTCATGGACTTGGGCAATTTGACGAATGGCCTCTTTGGGTCCGACAATTGCCGATAACCGAATGCCAGGAGCGACCATTTTGGAATAACTCATCATATATAGCGTGTTCTGAGGTCGCTGACTGAACAGCGTTGGGAGCGGGTCACCGCGATATCGAAATTCACTATCGTAATCATCCTCAACAATCCAGAACCTCTGCTCAGCAGCCATATGTAACAATTGCTGCCTGCGCGGCTCCGACATAATTGCTCCAACCGCACACTGATGCGATGGCGTAACATATATAAGTTTGGACCCAGGATGAATGCGGTCAACGCATAGTCCGTGTTCGTCAACCGGAACGGATTCAACTTGCATGCGCCGATACTTCATCACCATCCAGGCAGCAGGGAAGCCGGGATCCTCAACCGAAACCGTTTCTCCTTGCTGTAACAGAGCTTGGGCAATCAAATCAATGCTATGCTGTGCGCCTGAGGTCAAGATGATTTGATCGACATCCACATGAACTCCCCGTTCAAGCGACAAATAACGTTGAATCTGCTCTCGCAGCGGTAGAAATCCATATGCATTTCCGTAAGCCCAATTGTCCAGGTCTGTTTCTGTGGAGGCGTGCAAAAAGGAGTGTCTCCAATTTTTTCGGAAATGCTCGTCTAGGTATGGCTCATGAGGAGTGAAATCGATCTCTACTTGACGATGATCTTTGTTTCCAAACCAATCGTGTAAATGGCCGATTCCCGTGTTTAATGATGGCAATTCAGGAGGGATCGGCCCTTGTGTGGCAGCATCTTCAGAAGGACGAGTTGCATATGTCCAATCGCTAACTCTTGTTCCGCCGCGACGAGAGGTTACGGTATACCCGCGGCTGAATAATTCCTCGTAAACAATCTGGATGGTTGAGCGTGAAACACCAATCAATGGAGCGAGTTCACGGGTTGGGAGCAGTAATTCCCCTGGAGGCCATTTTCCGGATGTAATATTTTGTATCGCTTGATCCAGAAGCTGCTGCCAGATGGGACGTTTATCATTTCGATTGACTTGTAACATTCAGACAACTCCCGCGTTTTTGGCATGATTATGGATTGCTATAATTACTCAACTATGGATATTAATCAACACTCCATTGATTGGTATACTAGCACGACAATTGTTGATTGTGCAACACAACTGAATTCTCTTCTTATGGCGGAAATATCAGATTTCAATAGTGAAATAGACAGGCAGAGAGGAAGATGATCATGAATTATTTGGAGCAGCAAGATAAAGCGGTGGCTAATGCAATTCGGCAAGAGCTTACACGGCAGCGGGATAAAATAGAACTGATTGCATCGGAGAATTTTGTAAGCCGAGCTGTCATGGAAGCGACGGGCACAGTACTGACCAACAAATATGCTGAAGGGTATCCGGGAAGAAGATATTATGGCGGATGTGAGCATGTCGATAGGATCGAGGAACTTGCCATTCACCGAGTTAAAGAGCTTTTCGGTGCCGAGCATGCCAATGTGCAGCCTCACTCCGGTGCACAGGCGAATATGGCGGTATATTTTGCATCAGTAAAGCCTGGAGACACGATATTGGGTATGGGTTTATCCCATGGCGGCCATCTTACACACGGGAGTCCGGTGAATTTTTCTGGAAGATTCTATAATTTTGTTTCTTATGGTGTCGATGAACAAACAGGGCGCATTGACTTTGACCAGGTGCGAAAACTCGCCCATAAGCACCTTCCACGCATCATCGTGGCTGGTGCCAGCGCCTATCCACGAACGATCGAATTTGAGTTGTTCGCCAAAATCGCGGCCGAAGTTGGGGCTCTTTTCTTTGTAGATATGGCACATATTGCAGGAATCGTTGCAGCAGGATTGCACCCTAACCCAGTGCCGTACGCACACTTTGTTACGACGACCACGCATAAAACGTTAAGAGGGCCAAGAGGCGGTGTCATCATGTGCCGTAAACCATGGGCGCAAGCCATTGATAAAGCGATATTCCCTGGATCGCAAGGTGGCCCGCTTATGCATGTTATCGCGGCAAAAGCGGTTGCGTTAGGCGAGGCATTGCAACCGGACTTCAAAACGTATATAGCAAAAACGCTTGAAAATGCTAACGTATTGGCGGAAGCACTAATGAATGAAGGGTTAACCGTTGTATCTGGGGGGACAGACAATCATATTGTTTTGGTTGATTTGCGCACAATTGGACTTACGGGCAAAGAAGCAGAATCCATACTCGATGAGGTGGGGATTACGGCGAATAAAAACGCAATTCCTCATGATACGGCTGGCCCGTTAGTAACGAGTGGCATTCGCTTCGGAACTCCTGCAATGACTTCAAGAGGATTAGGACCCGAGGAGATGAAAGAAATTGCTCAGCTTATTGGACTGGCCTTTAAAAATCCCAAGAGTTCGACGATTAAAAATCAAATACTAGAAAGTGTACGTGAAATGACGTCTCAGTTTCCTTTATATGAAGGACTTCATTCGTTAGATAGCATGTAAATTTGCTTCATTGCAGGAAGGCCGGTAAGCGGAAACCTCACGTCCGGTCTGATGCGAAGGGCTGGGAAGCCAGCCCTTTACTCTACTCCATTACAGCGACGATTCGTTTTTATGTTTATGGCGGAAGGTCTTATTCTTCGCTCGATTTCCGCATGCCTTCATCGAACACCATCTCCCCGTTCCGGGTCTGGATCGATCCACAAATACCCACTGGCAATCCTCCGCTGTACATACACGTATGCGATGCCACATCTTCGTTCGTCTCAGTTCGTACACAATAATGAGTAGTTGAGCTAATCCCTTAGCTGCATTTACATGCAGAGGCACAAGCTGCTCTCCATTCTCCTGGAACACGAGTCCGAACTGGAAACTCTTCGTAAGCTGCTCCAGCTTAACCTGTTCTACATTTCCATCGTACTCGTTGTTCACTATTGTTTTGCGAAGTTCATTGCGAAGCTCGCGCGCCAATTGCAATTCTTCCTCTGAAGCAGCATTATCTGATTCTGTGATAAGCTGGTGCTGCAAGAGCCACTCGACTAAACGGCTAGGCTCTGTTAAAAGCTCGATCCCGGGATCTCCCTCGTACCGCGTTCGTCTATCCTGTGTATTGAAGAAATCAGCAATTATTTCAAGCTGATCATATCCACTCGTCATCTGCTCAACCGCTCCTATTGACACATCGCATGCTAACCATTAAGATTTATTTACCAGTTATCTAACTATTTAAAGTGTTTTAATGGTTTCGTCCGTGCTTTAGTTCTTATTACGTGCTTTATGACTCCAATTACAGTGTATCACTAGGTTGTTCTAAATTATAGATTTGATGAACTCGCGGTCCAGCCTTCCCAAGTCTTTTCTATCTATTCTCGTAATTTATTCTGCTAAGGAGCGAAGATAACGATGAACATGAATCCTTTCACTGTGAGTATTTCAGACGAAGAGATTGAACAATTGAAGCAAAGACTGCGAATGGCGAGATGGCCGGATGAAATCCCAAGAGCAGAATGGGATTACGGGATTCCAATATCGTATATGAAGGATATGGTTCATTATTGGCTGCATGATTTCGATTGGCGCATGGTGGAACAGCGTATCAATTCCTTCTCTAATTACAAAGCGACAATTGACGGGAATGACATTCACTTTGTTTACGAAAAAGGGAAGGGAAGTCGCTCATTACCGATTCTAATTCCCCATGGCTGGCCAAGTACATTTTATGAGATGCTGGATCTGATTCCGTTTTTGATACAGCCGGATAACGATGGAGGCAATGATTCCATCTCCTTCGATGTCATTATTCCTTCGATCCCGGGGCATGGGTTCTCGAGTATACCGTTGGAGTCGGGTTATGAGGATAGACAGGTCGCGAATGTGCTGGTCAAGTTGATGGAGGGGCTGGGCTATGAGCAGTTCGGGGCACATGGGTATGATTTGGGAGCGAGCGTGCTTGGCTTGCTATGCTTGGATCATCCGGAGAAGGTCATTGGGTATCATACGACATCACCGGGGAATCCGAGTCCTTTTATTGGTAAAGGCATGGAGATGTCTGAGGCTGAGCGGGCCTTTCTTACATGTGGCGATCAGTGGTATCGCGAAGAGGGCGGATATGCGCATCTATTGGGGACGAAGCCACAGACCGCGGCGTATGGACTGCATGATTCCCCAGTTGGTCTGGCAGCCTTTATTTTGGAAAAATGGTATTACTGGACGGTAACCGAAAAGGGTGAGCGGTTAGAGCAGTTCAACAAGGACGATTTGCTGGCAAATGTCTCAATCTACTGGTTTACCCAGACGATTAACGCGGCGAACCGCTATTATTATGAAGGCAGGCATATCAAGTGGCCGGGTGAAGGTGAGACATGCCCTGTACCGCATGGCGTATCGCTAACGAAGACGCAGCCTCATGAGCGTCCGCCGAGAGAATATGTGGAGCGCTTGTTCCCGAACATTCTGCAATGGCAAGAACTGAATGCAGGGGGGCATTTTGTTGCGCTGGAGCAGCCGGGGCTTGTTGCAGAATCGATACGTTCATTTTTTAAAACCATTCAATATTAAGATCATAGTAATAGACCCAGTGAAGGGGGAAGTAACTCCTCTGAATTCATTGGGTCTTGTTTGTGTTTTATGGATCTTTTAATTCCAAATACTTATGTATCGAACATAAACTATTAGATTTTTTAAAAAATTTGTATGCAACGGAAGGAAAATATGGTAATTTATACATGGATAATATTTGGTGATTATTATATATTTTGAGAGGAGTTGATCTGTTTTGAAAAAGTCAATTTGTTGTATGATGTCATTTTTCGTGATTTTTTCATTCATGATTAGCACAACTGTTGCAGCAGCAGAAGAAGTAAAGCCGGAGAAAAACGAAATGTACCAAATAGAAAGTGGAAGAGCTGCCGTTTTTTCAGGTGGGGAAATGAAGACAATTCAATCTGAAGAAGAGTTATCTGTTATTTTTGATCAGCAACAGGTTCATTATTCAGATGGTAAAATGGCTTTGAAATTTGTTATGAATACTGCGACTGAACACAAAAATGTAGATATTGAAGTGAAATTATATCCAAGTCAAATTTCATTGTTTAAACACAACACAATTGTTGGCAAGATGGTTAGTATAAATGATCCATTTGATTTGCTCTCATTTAGAATTGAAAAGAACTCGACCTCTTCAACATTATTGAAGCCAAATCTTTACATGGAAGGTCATACAGTTCTCACAGTAGGTGTGTTTAATAAAAATACGAATGTAACTTATTATTATCAGCAACTTGCAGATGAACTAAATATTGATGAGATGATTTATGGAGCTTCCAAAAACCTCTCCCAAGATGGCCTCCTCGAAGAAGATCTTATTAATATAGAGCAGGATTACCTTTTGCTGAAGCCGCAGAACCATAACTCATTACTTGAAGAAGGATTACAAGCACAACATAATATCATTGGCACTTTGAGTTCTGATCAAGGAGAAGACCAAAATAACACGAATACGATAAAACAATCACTAGATCTAGCTAGTAATTCATTATTATATAGAGTACCTGATAGTATTTTTAAATCTGGAGAAATTAATAAATGGTATAATTTTAATAATACGAGTGACCCAGCTCCATACGCATATAGTTATATTACCTTCAAGTTTGCCGGTACTGACAATCGCTTAACTTACATTGTATTTTTAGATTTACCAGTTAATGTGAATTGGGGAGGGCAGGAGTTCTCATTGCAGTTAACAGTAAGAGACAATGTAAGTGTGCTATATAATGTCTATACTGGAGATATGGGGTTATTTGGAGACGACAATAGAATTAAAGTAAATGACATCGCTCTAACCCAAACATCAAAAACAAAAGATGGTGTTTTTAATGCTAGGTACTATACTGGCTATAAAACCGGGTCGAGAATTTGGAATATTGCTAAAGCAATCATATCTTGGATTCCTTATATTGGTACTGCGCCGACTTCTTACGACTATCTAACCGCATCTGGAGACACAGAAACCGGAAAATGGTTTACATACCCGTCTACAGCAAAGGCACAAAGTAATGCTTATAATGGAAAAATAATTAATGAAATTGCAGTTCAAGACTCTGGTTTAAAAAATAAGAATGATTACTTTTTGTTACAAACGAAAGGGAACGAGATTGATAGTATCACCTGGGGTTTTTCTTTCTCCACGAATTACTCTTGATTGCCTGGTGCTCACGTTAGACTTTAAGTTAGCGTGGGCATTTTTTCTACACTTCGTTCCATAACCCCATACTACAATAAGGAGGAAGGTGCGCGAATTGAAAAGAAGGCTGATCCTACTTGTAGCAACAATATGTGTTTTTCTCGTTGCTTTTCTGATATGGCAGAATTATTCAGAATCAAATGATTTCTCATCAATGGAGGGGGAGATCATGATCATGCAGCAAATGAATCCGACTGAAACACCTATGTACAAGTTTAATCTGCAGACAGATGCTCTTTTACCATTTCATAATAATTTTTTCGAACCGCATTATAGTGTTAATAATGGGAATAAGCTTCTTGCTGTCATTCAAAACGGGGATGAGCAAGATATTTATGAAATTGAAGATGATAATGCTAGTTATTCGAAAAGAGAGAAAATAATAGCTGGAAAGAACATTCAATTTCCAAAGTCAATTCCTGACCGTCATGCCATTAGCTTTATAGAAGAAGGCGAGTTGAAGGTATATGATAGAGACACGGGGGCTTTAACTTCCATAGCCTCGCTTGATAGTGGATATCTATACTATGATTGGCTTGATTCCAATCGGGTTCTTTTTACCGCACAAGATGAACAAAAGTCTCCGCACATTATGTCGTTCAATCTTACGAATCATCAACTAGATGAATATAAATCGAATGCTTCTAATCCCTCACTTTCCTACAATAAAAAATATATTGCATACCAGCAGAGTAACGAAACGAACGTTGTCCATATTGATTCCATAACAGGTAATGATCATTCTACGATACGGGTTGATACGCAAGGTGTGCTGCCATATAAACCATCTCCTGATGGAAAATACCTATTAACCAATATGTATACGAATAGCATTTCTAATGTAGTTATTATTCATATTCCTACAACTAAGATAAAAACTCTTTTACGTTCAACCTGGGCAGAGTATCTGGATTGGAAGTTGTAGGACTCGATGGTGGCTGTACTCAGGAGAAGAGCATATTGTACGTCCGCGAAACCTCTTTTCGGTATCTATTTCAATTAGGCCGGGAAGAGTTTTTTTGTATTTGTATCATACATAATATAAATGTTGCTGAGAAATATTGTTTGAAGTTCAAATTTTATACTATAATTTGGATTAGGACTTGTGTCGCAATCGCAATGGTTCTGTAGGAGGGATCGTAGAAGCTTCTCAATTACATGGGGAAATAAAAAAATCGAAAGGATGATTTTTGTAGTGTTGAGCAGCGGTAAATTTGTAAATAGATTCATGCTGATAATTTACATGCTAACCCTTCTTGTGTTAGGCCAATTTTTTATACCCAAGTTCAACCCAACTTCAATCAGTTCTGAGAATAAAGAATTGCGGGATGGAGACAGCATAGCCATTGTGATCAATAGTTTGAGTTTTCCGTTCCCGGCAGGTTTGGATGAAAATTATAATCCTTATTTGGATTATATTAAAAGAAATGTCGGATTCAATATCCGTGTCGAAATGCCGCCCGTACCCAGTTATGAAAAAACGATCGACACCATCATTTCGACGGAACAGGATCTCCCTGATATGATCACTATCAATTCCCCGATCCAATTTGCCAAATTCGTAACGCAAAACAAGCTTCAACCTCTCGATCATTGGATAGACGCATACGGAGCAGATTTAAAGCGTGTCATACCGGAGGAATTATGGAACCGAGTTCGGTATAACGGCTCGATTTATGCAATTCCGAGTGGCCAGTTGGTGAAGGGGAAAGAAATCATCTACATCCGGAAAGACTGGCTGGATAAACTGAACCTACCGATACCAGTAACGCTTGAAGATTATAAGGCAGCAATAAAAGCATTTTCGGAAGGCGATCCCAACGGAAACGGAAAGAGAGATACATACGGCTTTACGATGATGAAGGATCTGTATCATTCTTCACCACTTTTTGGGGCGTTCGGAGTTCAATTGAATCAATGGACGGAACGTGAAGGGAAGCTCGTCTATGCCAACGTTTTGCCGGAAATGAAGGAAGCGCTATCATTCTTTGCCGAGCTATATCGGCATGGATGGATTGATCCGGATTTCCCTATCTACCGCAGTAATGTTATGAACGAAAAAATAATAGAAGGAAAGATCGGAATGTTTTCCGGAGCTTGGTATGATACGCGCGGGGTAATTGCTCAAAGCCTAAAGAAAGATCCGCAAGCGAATTGGATAACCATTGACTATCCGATTGGCAAGAAAGGGAAGCAGGGAGTAGGTGCATTGAATCCAGTTTTCGGGCATCAAGTGGTTCCAAAAGGGAGCAGTCATGCTCGCGAAGTCATTCAATTTTTAAATTTCATTGCAGGTAGAGGCAGAACCTCATTAGTTCTAGGATTTCAAAATCAAGTGTGGGATTGGAAAGATGGGAAAATTGTCAGTGAATTTAATGAACATGACAAGCACCTGTACAGAGGCATATATTCTGCACTGGTGAATGTGGACGAACGGTGGTTGTTGCGTGCACGCATGGATTCCTACGACAAAAAATTTCGTCTCAACGAGAACATTGAAAAATTGGAAAAGCATATCGTACAAGATGCATATGGCGGCCCGCCCCCACCTACCTTGGTAAGAAAATGGAATGAACTTTATTCATTGCAGGAAGTTTTCGTAAAAATCATTCTCGGCCTAGAATCCACGAAATCATTCGACGACTACGTGAAACGATGGTATGAGAGTGGAGGCGCACAAGTTACGAAGGAAGTAAACGATTGGCATGAATCGCATAAAAAATAAGGATGTAGCCATGAAACTATTCCAACATGCATATCATAAGTTTCTGCAAACCTCGCAATTACGGCTCAGCATCTATTTCTTCATCGTGCTTCTGCCGCTAGTGATCATTAGTTTATACGTAAATAACAGAGCAAACCAAATTATTATGCAAAAGACGACAGAACAGACTCAAGATAAGGTGGAGTCTGTCATGAATAACCTTGAATTATCGTTGCATCATTTTGAGACATTAACCAATCTAATTGCGGCGAACCATAAAATTAATGAGAAGCTGAAGGTGCAAGGAACGGGGATGTCGCCTCGCACAATTGTCCAGTACTCAGAGCTGCTGCAAGAGCTGTGGAATATTTCGGCGGTGAGCCTGGTGGCTTCCCAGATCACGATTTATCAGATGGAGACCCATACGATGATATCTACGAAATATGGAGGGAAAAGGATCGAATCTGCGACCGAGCGGGACAGTTTCGCCTATTTAAATCAGCTTGCGGATCAAGCGGGTACGTTCTTGATGCCCCAACCGACAGAGGGAGTAGAGCCCGTAATTACAGATTTAGTGGAGGCCAATTCCATATCTCTTGTCAGAAGGATGAATGCTTTCCCTGATGAGGACAAAGCAAGTTTACTAATTGTGACTTTACATAAAAATACGCTCCGGACCCTCATAAGCCCGCTGTTGAATTCCGAACTAACCAGCTTGCAAATCAAGAATAGAGAAGGAGAAACGATTCTGTCCCTTCCTACTACCGATTCAGGAGGAAACCGAGATAGGGATATGCTCCAAGTGAGCGCGGAGTCGTCTAGTTACCCAATCCGGTTGGAAGTTTTTCGGCCAATCGAAGAAATTTATCAAGAAACGAAAACGATGAGGCAATTTACCTATTTAATCATAGCGTGCAGTTTTGTGCTTTCCATGCTTATATCTTGGGGTGTTTACAACCGCATCGCTTCTCCTCTAGGTAGATTAAAGCACGCGATGAAGGGATTGATCGGAGGAGATTATGACATCCGACTGCTTACAAGACGGAAGGATGAATTTGGTTATTTGATGGACTCGTATAATCAAATGGCCGAGCATCAAAAGCATCTGATTCAGGATCATTATGAGCAGCAGCTTCGCATTGCCCGCACGGAGCTCACGTTTTTGCAATCTCAAATTAATCCCCATTTCTTATATAATACGCTGAACTCTATATACTGGACGGCTCAAAACTACGAGGCAGAGGAAATAAGCGAGATGGTGCTGAACCTGTCACACTTTTTCCGATTAAGCCTTCATAAAGGGCAAGATACATTCACGGTAGAGGAAACGATTACCCATCTAAACTACTACTTACGCATCCAGCAAATTCGCTTTTTACATTGCTTTCATGTCGTGTATGAGATACACCAAGAAACGAAAACGATCCCTATATTAAAGCTGCTATTGCAGCCCTTGGTTGAAAATGCAGTTATTCATGGACTGGAGCAGATGAAGGGCGATGGGGTGTTGATCATTTCGAGCTTCTTGAAGCAGGGGAAATTGATGATAACGGTGCAAGATAACGGAAGCGGAATAAGTGAGCAGCGCCTGCAATCCATTCATCAAGTTATTCAGGAAATCAACGGATTGACGGCGCCCTTTTCTTTTTTGGAATCTCCGAAAAAGGAGCTTTACGGCTTGCGCAACGTTTGTTCCAGAATGAGGATGTTCTACGGCCCTGAAGCGTGCATCCGATTCGAAAGCAAGTTAGGAGTAGGTACAACAGTAACTCTTGAGCTGCCTTTATCAAGTACGACAGATGAATAATGAAATAGGGAGAGGATCGCTTGAATCTTCTTATTGTAGAAGATGAAATTAGATTTTTGCAAAATCTGCTTCACATGCCCTGGGAAGAACACGATATCGAAGTAGTAGGGTCGGCGAATAATGGTGCTGAAGCTCTCACTCAGATACAAATGAAGCAGCCCGATATTATTTTAATGGATATTCAAATGCCCGAAATGGACGGTCTTTCCTTGGCGAGTCAAGTGGCTCGGGCTTATTCGAACACGAAAATCATCATTTTAAGCGGTCATGACAATTTTTCCTATGCGCAGACGGCGGTGGAGCTTGGCGTATACAAGTATTTGCTCAAGCCTGCTGCTGAAATGGACATTCTCCAGGCTGTGACGGATGCAGCCCGATGCATTCAGGCAGAGTTGATGGAGCGAACGCGTCAGCTAATGATGCAGGAGCAATGGACGCAGTACCTCCCCGTGCTGCATCAGCATACGATCCGCAGTCTAGCATATGGACGGTATCAGATAGAAGAGCTGGAAGCATCCTGTGTTTCATTAGGGCTTCATATAGACATGGAATCTCGTTATGCGGTAATCGTTCTGGAGGTGGACGAATATGTCTGTTCCAGCAATGAAGATGGCATGACCCTGGATAATCTCGTGCATGTTATTCGAGATATACTGCCGACTCCTGATTTTTATGTATGCACGGAAGAGGATAAAACCATTATTGTGATAGGGAATACGGGAGCGCTGGAACATACTCCGCAGCAGATGCTCGGGATTCACGTGGCGATGGAGAAGCTCATTCGCAACATCAAGCAATGTCTTGGCATTGACGTAAGCGCGGGAATTAGTGGAGGAACCGGAAAGATAGACGAACTGCTGCCATTATATATTCAAGCCAAAAAGGCGCTGCAAAATCGGGTCGTTTATGGAACGGGGATCGCAATTCCATATGATGAGCCGCTTCAAGCCGAAGTCACGAACCGTCCAAATTATGAACACGAGGACAAGCAACTAGAGATGGCTTTGGAGTCGTTAGATCAAGAACTTGCCATGCGAATGATTTCGAACATGTGCGAGGCGGCGAAGAACAACTCTGCTTCGTATGAGATCATGATGGAGCAGTTAATGTACATCGTTGGCGTGTTGACGCTCTTTATCCGCAAACGTGGATGGTCCGTACAGGATGTGACAGGAGCGGATTTCGATTTTCTCTCGAATGTACAATCACTTACGACGCCCGAGCATATGTACGATGTATTGCATCGTGCTGTAAGAAGCATAATCTCTTATGCCGAGAATCATGACAGGAAGGTTACCCATACCACTGTTCAAGCGATTATCGAGCTGCTTGAGGCGGAACAGGATCAGGAATTTACCTTGCATACGATTGCTGATCGTTTTTATGTGAACGCCTCCTATTTAAGTCGCTTATTCAAGCAAGAAATAGGAATGTCATTTACCTCATATGTTCTGGAACGCAAGATGGAACGGGCGAGGACGGCGTTGATGAATGGGGCGAGAGTGTATGATGCTGCCGCCATGATCGGATATCGAGACGTCAGCTACTTTACTAAAATATTCCGTAAATACTGGGGCGTAACGCCAAGCAGTGTAAAGAAATAAACGAATTCTATACAAAATGAGTATATATAAGCCGATTCCTTTAGTGAAGGAATCGGCCTTTTTTTATTTTTGCGGCAGAAGATAGCTGGGACTTCCAACATACTGTTAAGGGCTGATGATGCTGGGTATGTTTTAGAGCGATTCATTTCGATATTGAATGGTGAAAAAGGTATGCAAGAAGGAATGAATTGCTTACAATAGTAAGGTTGGGAAAGGAGTGTATGATGAGTTTTTTTAGCTTGATATTATTTGTCCTGTTTGTTTTTTTATTTATAAGGGAAAAAAGGCGTATTAGTCTTTCATTCCTATTCATAGCAGCTTTAGCGAATTTAGCGCTGAGTCTAGTGGCGTTCTCCAATCAGATCCCATGGGTGAACTTAATTGTGGCCGCGGCTATCCTTGCCTCTGTTCCTTTGAGCGTACTGTTTGTTAGCATATATTTGCTGCTTAACGGACGAATCATGCTGAAGAAGGAAAGCAAGAAGCTCGCGAATATGCTGTCATTATTATTGAGTCTCCTGATCTTTGCGATGATCGGTATGTTTTTCTACATTTTCTTTATTTCGTATAATGATAAATTTGCTGTTTTTTATCTCGGGACGCTGCTCATCTTCATGTACTTTTCCTTTGTATTCGTCAGCTTTCTGGCGTATGCGATCTTCTATCATTACTGGAAAATATGGTACAAGCCCGATTTCAT
>Ga0209566_100927_pt1 | contig 13553 bp, 12 predicted proteins | sample Araplavi_mTSA_r2_2_FD_184287 | JGI IMG/M metagenome (GOLD analysis project Ga0209566, IMG submission 184287) | Arabidopsis root microbial communities from North Carolina, USA - plate scrape CL_Cvi_mTSA_r2 (SPAdes) (version 2) | ecosystem: Host-associated > Plants > Roots > Endosphere | place...
AATGTCGCAAGGAAGGTGCCCGTTGCCGCGAACGACAGCGCCAATCCCAGCGCCAGCATCGCCCCGCCCCAGCGATGCCGCGACAACGCCGATGCGATCAGGATGGGCAGGATCGGCAACACGCACGGCGACAACAGCGTGGCCATGCCGGCGAGAAAGCCGAGCACGTACGTGCCCACACCGAAATCCATCAGAGCGCCTGCTCCAGCACGGCGCGGATCGCCGCTTCGGACGTCTGGCCGGTGGAGCGCGTCACTTCACGGCCTTGCTTGAACACCACGAACGTCGATTGCTGGGAGACCTTCAGGGACTTCTCCAGCGCGGTTTCCTTGTCGAAGTCGGCGACGAAGATGGTGATGTCCTTCAGGCGCGGCTCCTTCGACAGCTTGTCGACGATGGGCTGCTGCGCGCGGCAGGTGGGACACCAGTCAGCGTGCAGGTACACCACCACGGGCTTTCCTGCTGCCACGGCTTGCGCGTACTGCACTTGGTTGAACGGTACTTCGTCGGCCACGGCCATGCCGGCCATCGCCATCGTCAGCGCCGCGAGGGCGCGGCGGAACCACGGGGTTTTCACGGGTCGGACTCCTGCAGGAAACGATCAATCGGCGATGGCGTGCATGGCGTGCGACGGCGATGTCTCACCGGACGCAACGCGGATGCCGAGCGAACGCGCCAGCCAGGTATCGAGGCTCGCCTTGCCCGGGCCGCTCACCAGCAGCCAGAAGAAGATCAGGCTGTAGACGATCTCGTCCGCCTCCACGTAGTCGTCCAGGCTCATCAGGTTGTGCGAGACCACCAGCGACACCGCGACGGCCATGTTGATCAGCATCGGGATGCACACCAGCCGCGTGCACAGGCCCAGCATGATCAGCAGGCCGCCGAGCAGCTCCGTCCAGGCGGAGAGGCCTGCACTGAACGCGGGAAACGGAATGCCCCAGCCGACGAAGCGCTGGGTGAAGCCGTCGAGGTTGTGCACCTTGGCAATGCCGGTTTCCAGCCAGAAGTAGCCGAACACCAGGCGCACCACCAACGGGCCCAGCCATTCGATGCGATGGAGCGCTGCAAGCAGGCGCGATGCCTTGTCGGCGATGACATGACCCATGACGGCAATTCCGTGGAGAGAGGTGCACCAAGCATGCGAAGCGGCCGGCGCCGGCGCCATGTCCTAGCGTCCCGGTTTTGTACCCTGCCGTCCGGTACTGCACTGCACAACCATCGCCGGACGTTTGGGCACAAAACCGGGACGCCCGGGGACAGTCCCCTCACGGCCCGCTGCGCACAATGGCGACGTCGGCACCTGCCGAGATGCGTGTGTCCGGCTCGACGTTCCTCACCCGTGCCGCCGCTGGGCGGTTATCACCCCCTGACAGGAGTTGTTCCATGAAGACCAACAAGCTCAACGGTGCCGCCATGGCGATGATGGTTGCCGGTTTGTTCGCCGTCACCACGATGTCCGCCTCCGCCGGCGACAAGACCCCCACTGGCAAGGGCGATACCGCCAGCGTCAAGTGCATGAACTCGTCCTCGTGCAAGGGCCAGGGCGCCTGCAAGCAGGCCTCGAACGCCTGCAAGGGCCAGAACGCGTGCAAGGGCCAGGGCTTCACCATACAGAAGAGCCAGGCTGATTGCACCGCGGCCCAGACTGCGGCCAAGGCCTCCTGAGGCCCGCGGCGGGGCGTTCGCGCCGTGTCGAACGCCCCGCCACTTTTCGCATGAAAGACACCATGCCCACTTCCCGTGACCTGCCCTATCTCGGCTTTGGCCTCGGCCTGCGCGTCGATCACTACGAAGCGCTGATCGATGATCCGGGCCAGGTGCAGTGGCTGGAGATCGTTTCCGAAAACTATCTGGTGTCAGGCGGCCGCCCGCTGCGCTGGCTGGAACGTTTTCGCGAGCGCTTTCCGCTGGTGATGCACGGCGTATCGATGTCCATCGGCGGCACCGATCCGCTGGACATGGCGTACCTGGACCAGCTCGCCGCGCTGGCGCGCCATGTCGAACCCGCGTGGGTGTCCGATCACCTGTGCTGGACCGGCGTGGATGGCGTGAACCTGCACGACCTGATGCCGCTGCCGTATACCGAGGAGGCGCTGACGCACGTGGTCGATCGCGTGCGGCGCGTGCAGGATCGGCTGGGTCGCCGCATTTTGCTGGAGAACGTGTCCAGCTACATCAGCTTTGCGCAATCGCAGCTCACCGAATGGGAATTCCTGGCGGCCGTGGCCGACCGTGCGGACTGCCTGATCCTGCTCGACATCAACAACGTGCACGTGAGCGCCCACAATCACGGCTTCTCGCCGCTGGACTATCTCGATGGCCTGCCGGCTTCGCGCATCCAGCAGTTTCATCTCGCCGGCCACGAACAGGGCGGTGCGTTGCTGATCGATACGCACGATGCACCGGTGGTCGATGCGGTGTGGGCGCTCTACGTGGAAGCGGTGCGTCGCTTCGGCCACGTTTCCACCATGATCGAGCGCGACGACCACATTCCGCCGCTGGCCGAGCTGCACGCGGAACTGGACCACGCGCGCATGCTCGCGCGTCGCCTGCTGCAGGCGGCGGCATGAGCGCATTGCGCGACATGCAGCTGCAACTGGCCGACGCCATGCGCGCGCAAACCATGCCGCGCGTTGCCTCATTGCGCGGCGATGGCGTGGCCGGCGAAGCCGACCGCCTCGCCGTTTATCACCACGGCTACCGCGCACGTCTGCGCGAGGCGCTGGCAACGGAGTTTCCCGGTTTGGCGCTGCTCGCCGGAAGGCGTTTTGCGGCACTGCTGGACGATTACGTCGCCGCGCATCCATCCATGCATTTCAATATCCGCTGGCACGGCGCCGGCCTGGCGGACTTCCTCGCGACGGCACAGGCGTGGCGCGAGCGCACCGAGCTGGCCGAGATGGCGCGGCTGGACTGGGCCATCTCCACCGCGTTCGACGCAGCCGATCACACGGTGATCGAGGCCACCGAACTGGCGAACATGGCGCCCGACGCATGGGCCACGCTGCGGCTGCATCCGCTGCCGCACGCGCAATGCCTGCGCCTTACCTGCAATGCCGACGCCTTTCGGCGCGCGGCCGATCGTGGCGACGAACGCCCCACCTTGCGCCGGCTCCGACGGCCGCGGCACCTGCTGGTCTGGCGCCCGGCGCTGGACGTGCGTTACAGGGCTGTGACACCCGCCGAGCTTCCTGCGTTGCTTGGCGCGTTCGAAGGCGCCACGTTCGCCCAGCTGTGCGAGCGCCTGGCGGAGCGCCATGGCGTGGATGCCGCACTGCCGCACATGGCGTCGCTGCTGGGGCAATGGCTAGGCGAGGGCTTGATCGGGCGGCTGGACATGGCCTGACGGCGACGATGTAACCGCATCCCCGCACCCGGCGAAGGAATCCTTGAGACTCCTGCCGGATGGCTGCGCCATGTACATTGAACCGAATCCGTTGTCGCCTGCCGGCCCACGTCCTCGACTGGTGGAACCCGCGCTGGAATCCCTGCTCAGCCGTTCCATGCTGCAGGTGCAGGTGGTGGCCGAGCTGCATCGCTGCGGCAACTGGTATGCCGACGCTCCGCGCTACGAATGCGGCCTGTTCCACCTGGTGGGCGCGGGGCGCTGCAAGGTGGAAAGCGATGTGCTGGGCGATGCGGTGACGCTGGAAACCGGCGACCTGGTGATCTTTCCGCATGGCGCCGCACACCGGCTTGGCGACGCCGGCCGTGACGAGGGGCAAACCAGCCTGATCTGCGGCGAGTTCCGCTTCACCGGCACCGCGCAACATCCGCTCAAGCTGGCGCTGCCTTCGTGCATGGTCATCCATGCCGCGGATGCCAGCGCACCGTTCCGGCAGCTCGCCACGACCATGGCCGAGGTGGTGCACGCCGATTGCGCAGGCCGTCATGTGCTGCTCAACAAGCTCGCCGACGCGTTGTTCACGCTCGCCATCTGCGAGTACTCGCGCAGCACCGGCGACCGCCAGGGGCTGTTCGCGTCGCTGGCCGATCCACGCATCGCGCGTGTGCTGCAAGCCGTGCACGACCGTCCGGGCCAGGCCTGGACGATGCAGTCCATGGCATCGCTTGCCTGCATGTCGCGTTCTGCGTTTGCCGAGCGCTTCACCCAGCTGATGAAGACCCCGCCCATCCAGTACGTGACGCAATGGCGCGTAAGCGTGGCCGAACAACTGCTGCGCGATCGCCAGCAATCGGTGGCCGGCATTGCACAGCAACTGGGCTACAGCAGCGAAGCGGCGTTCCGCCGTTTGTTCAAGCGCGTCAGCGGCATCTGTCCGGGACGGGTGCGTGGCGAAGGCCTGCGCGCGGTCGCCTTGAACTGAACCATGCTCAACGCGTTGGCTGCCCCTGGCGGCGTTCGCGCTTGACCTCGTACATGGCGGCATCGGCCTGCGCCAACAGCGACTCCGGGTCCACCTCCCCGGACATCGACACAATGCTTCCGATGCTCGGGCCGGCGTAGTCCAGCGTCAGCTCGCCCAGATGGAAGCGACCGCTGGTGGCTTCCTGCAGGCGCTTGCGCATGGCATCGGCGACCAGCAGCGCATCGTCATGCGCGGGACTGGACAACACCACGAACTCATCGCCGCCCAGGCGGGCGACGAAGTCGTCCGCGCGTACGGCGTTCTGCATGCGCCCGCCGATAGCGGTGAGGAAACGATCGCCGGCATCGTGGCCATGCACATCGTTGATCGCCTTGAAGCGGTCGAGATCGATGAATGCAACCACCAGTGCCCGACCGTTGGGACCGTGATCGTGCAGGCGCCGATGCAGCTCTTCCATCAACGCACGGCGGTTGGGCAGGCGCGTGGTGGCGTCGGTGAGTGCGCTTTGCGCAAGGGTGTCGTTGGCGCGTTGCAACGTCTGCAACATGCGCTCGCGCTCGATCTGCTGACCGATCAGGCGCGAGAACATCTGCAATACCTGTTCGGCGCCATCCAGCAGCGGTTTGCGTTCGTCGCTGGCGGCGCACAGCGTGCCGTAGAGCGTGCCGTCTTCCAGGCGCACCGGCATGCTCGCGTACGTGGCAATGCCCAGCTCGCGCGCCGGTGCGGAATCGGCCCAGCAATTGGCGACGTCGTCGGTGTAGGGGCGACCTTCTTCCAGCGCGCGCTTGCAGAGCGTGCCTTCCCACGGCACCAAGAGTCCTTCGGGAATCTCCAGCCGGCTCGTATTGCGCGAAAACAGGATGTACTGGTAGCCCTCGTTGTTGTCGATGGTGGTGAGGTAGGTGGACTCCAGTCCCGTCACCGCCTGCAGCAGTTCCAGCAGCGGGCGCACCAGTTCTTCCAGCGTGCGTGCCTGCGCCACCGATTGCGCCAGCTGGCCGACGACATCGGGCATGGACAAAGCGGGCGCGTGGGTGTTGGTGGTCATGTTATTTGCCAGCAGCATCGTGGAAAACCGCCGCGAAGCCTGGGCAGGCATCGTCGGTCGAATGGCGGCCGAAGGGTATGGGCGGCGGCTTGCTGCTGCCTGAACTGGGGAATCGGACACCTTGGGAGCGCTCGACATTCTGGCCCAAGCCAACTGCCTTGTTGAGAGGGCCAAAGGCCGTGTGGCGTGACCGGGGGCGCGAATGCGCATGCCCGTGGCACGCGGAACACGGCATGCGCACTGGCGCCTTGCGGCTGGCTGTGTAGACTCGCCCGATCACCCGTGTCATCGACTTTCGTCGCGCCGGGCACCCGCGTCGGCGCGTGGCAGCAGAGCACCCTCCTTACGGCGAGGTATCTCCATGTTGATGCGTTGCGTTGCATTCGTCGGGTTGATTGCGCTGGCGACCGCGTCGCTGGCGGCACCTACGCCACCACCGGCGGCACCGGCTGCGAAGGCCGACACGCCCAAGACCACTTCGGCCGGCACGCAATTCGTGCTGCCGGCACAGTGGACCATGCACGCCGCGGGCAACAAGGTGACGCTGGATCCGCCCGAAGCAGGCTCGCATGCCGTACTGGTGGACGTAACAGCCGGCTCGCCCGACGAAGCCGTCGCGATGGCGTGGAAAGCCTACGCACCGCCCAAGACGTGGCCATTGCAGGTCGCCACCGACAGCTCGCCGCGCGACGACTGGGACCAGATCCGCGCGTACAGCTACGAAACCTCCGCCAACGACAAATGGGGCGTGGAAGCCTTCGCCTACCGGCACGGCAACCAGTACACGGTACTCATCTACGACATGGCCAACGCCGTGGCGGAGAAGCGCGCCTCGCAGCTGCGCGCCATCTCCGACCGCCTGCTGCCCAAGGGTTACAAGCGCGAAAGTTTCGCGGGCAGGAAGGCGCATCCACTCGATGACGCGCGCATCGCCACGCTGAAGAGCTTCGTGGACAACGCGCGCAAGGACTACGACGTTCCAGGCATCGCCATTGGCCTGATCGACCACGGCAAGGTCGTGTTCGCCGGTGGGCTCGGCGTGCGCGAAATCAGCAAGCCCGAAGCGATCGACGGCGATACGCTCTTCATGATCGCCTCCAACACCAAGGCGCTCACCACGTTGATGCTGGCGCGCGAAGTGGATCAGAAGCGCTTCACCTGGGACACGCCGGTGGTGAAGGTGATGCCCTCGTTCAAGCTCGGCGACGAAGCGACCACGCGACAGGTGCTGATCCGCCATCTCATCTGCGCCTGCACGGGCATGCCGCGCCAGGACATGGAATGGCTGCTCAACAGCCGTGATGCCACGCCGGAAACGGTGATGAAGGCCCTCTCGGGCATGGAACCCACCAGCAGGTTCGGCGAGCTGTTCCAGTACTCCAACCTGATGGCGGCGGCGGCGGGCTATCTCGGCGGCCATGTGCTCTATCCGGATCTCGAACTGGGCGCCGCGTACGACCTCGCCATGCAGAAACAGGTGTTCGATCCACTGGACATGAAAGTCACCACATTCGACTACGACAAGGCGTTGCTGGGCGACCACGCGACGCCGCACGGGTTTGATGTGGACGGCCATACGGCCGTGGCCGGCATGGGCATCAACGACTCCATCCGCGCTGCGCGACCGGCAGGCGCCGCTTGGAGTTCGGTGAACGACCTATTGCATTACGTGCAGATGGAACTGGCCGATGGCGTGCTGCCGGATGGCAAGCGTTATGTTTCGCAGCAGGCACTGCTGGAACGGCGCAAGCCCAATGTACCGCTCGGCACCACAGCCACCTACGGCATGGGCCTGATGGTGGATCACACCTGGGGCGTGCCGGTGGTGCATCACGGCGGCGACCTGGCGGGCTTCCATTCGGACATGCTGTGGCTGCCCGAACAGGATGTGGGCGCGGTGATCCTCACCAACGCTGACGCAGGCGTCTTCATCCGTGGGCCGTTCCAGCGCCGACTGCTCGAACTGTTGTTCGACGGCAAGCCGCTGGCTCAAAGCGATATCGACGCGGGGGTGAAACGTTTGAAGGCGCAGATCGCTGCCGAACGTAAACGCCTCACCGTGCCGGCAGACCCCGCGCAGGCGGCCAAGCTTGCCGGCAGTTATCGCAACGCGAACGTGGGCAGCATCCAGGTGGATCGCAGCGGCAAGAACACCGTGTTCAATTTCGGCGCGTGGCACAGCGATGTCGCCTCGCGCAAGAACGACGACGGCACGATCTCCTTCGTCACCATTTCCCCCGGCGCCGACGGTCTCGAGTTCGTGGTGGCAGGCGACGCGGGCAATCGCAAGCTGGTGCTGCGCGACGACCAGCACGAATACACCTACGACGAGGTGAGATAAGCCATGAACATGCACCGCCATCTTGCCCGCATCGCCGGCCTTGCCATCGTGATGGTCGCGGGCACCGCCATGGCCGATACGTTGAACGTGCCGGAGATTCCCGTCGACGCCACGATGGTGCGCAACTACCAGTGCCAGGACGGCAAATCGCTCAAGGTCACCTACTACAACGGCCATGGCGGCCAGAGTTTCGCCCTGCTGCTGGTGAAGGGCCAAGCCATGCTGTTCGTCAACACGCTCTCCGGGTCGGGCGCCAAGTACGACGCCGGCCCCTATACGTGGTGGACGAAGGGCAATAACGGCAACCTGTATGACATGACGGCCGGCCCCCATGCGGCGCCGATCATCGCCGGGTGTACGTCCTCCGCTACAAAGTGAAGACGGTTTCCTCATCACGCTGAACGAAGCGGCGGCAAGTTGCTGCGTCGCATGATGACGCGGCAATTTCTCTCGCCCATGCTCTCGGCGCGCAATGAAGCTCCTGCTCCGGCCAATCGCTCGCAAAGAGCTCCCGGCCTTGGCGAAGCGTTTTCGTCGCACCGTGCCGGGGGGCACGGTCACCACACACAACGACATGGGGAAGGGAATGAACCGCTGCCGCCCGCAGGTTTTTGTCGCAAGTTCCGGCCGTTACGGTCGCCGTCCACTGGCCCTGGCCTGCGCTACCGCTTTGTTCGCGATCGCAGCTGCCGCTCCCGCCTTTGCGCAGACGCAGGCGCCAATCACGCCACAAGACACACCGACGCCGCCACCACCGGCGAAGAAGAGCGAACAGAAGCCGCTCAAATCCGAGGACCGCGCGCAGAACCTCGACGCCATCGTGGTCACCGGCATCGCGGGCAGCATCGAGAACGCGCTCAAGACGAAGCAGAACGCCAATAACATCGTCGAGGCGATTTCCGCAGAAGACATCGGCAAGCTACCGGATGCGAGCATCGCCGAAAGCCTGGCGCGCCTGCCGGGCCTGGCAACGCAGCGCGTCGATGGCCGCGCGGATCAGATTTCCATCCGCGGCCTGTCGCCCGACTTCGCCGGCACCACGTTGAACGGTCGCGAACAGGCCACCATCGGTGAGAACCGCGGCGTGGAATTCGACCAGTACCCCGCCGAGTTGATCAGCGGCGCGGTGGTCTACAAGACGCCCGACGCCAGCCTGATCGGCCAGGGCCTGTCCGGCACCATGGATCTGCACACGCTGCATCCGCTGGACCTTCCCGGCCGCACGATCGCGGCCAACCTGCGCGGCGAGTACACCACCAATGGCAAGCAAAATCCCGGCACCGACACCGGCGATCTGGGCCACCGCGCCAGCTTCTCCTACGTCGACCAGTTCTTCGATCACACGCTGGGCCTTGCCGTTGGCTTCGCCCAGCTCGATTCGCCGATTCAGGAAAAGCAGTACCAGGCGTGGTGGTGGAGCCTCGACAACGGCCCGGGCAGCATCGAAGGTGCCTGGGGCGGCCCGCATACGCCCGGCCTGCCCGACGGCGTGCTGTCGCAGGAAGGCATGCAGTTGCGCGCGCAATCGGAGAACCAGCTGCGCAACGGCTTGATGGCCGTGCTGGAGTGGGCGCCGAACGACTGGTACCACGGCACGCTGGACACCTACTACTCCACCTTCAACGAGAAGAAGTACACCAACGGCGTGCAGTGGGCGAGCGGCCCGTACGACAGCGCCGGTCCGGCGGTGTACAGCAACGTGGGCATCGTGCCGTCGCAACCGTATCCCGTGGTGACCACTGGCACCATGGACGGCATCCGGCCGATCCTGCAGAACGAATACACCAAGGAACACGACAAGCTGTTCTCGGTGGGCTGGAACAATCAGTTCCAGTTCGGCAATGGCTGGGAGGCGATGGCCGACCTCTCCTACTCCAGCGCCAAGAAAGACCTGCACGATGCCTACCTGTTCGCGGGCATTCCCGACCAGGGCACCACCAGCGTGCAGTTCGCCACGCCGCTCAACTACGGCTTCCCGAATTTCACCACGGGCGTGGGCCTTGCCGACCCATCGGCCATCCAGTTCACCGATCCGGACGACTACGGCTACAACGGCCGCGAGGAGTTCGATCACCAGGATGACCACATCAAGGCGATCCGCCTGCAGGTGTCGCATCCGGTGGGTTGGATCTTCAGCACGGTGGACGTGGGCGTGAACTACTCCGACCGCAAGAAGACAAAGTCGGCGGACGTCTATTTCGCATACCTCAATGGCAACGGTTCCACCGGCAGCGATTACAACCCGGGCTACAGCGTGCCGGTCAATTCGTCGTTCATCTATGGACCGACGAACATCAACTACGGCGGCATCGGCCCCATCCTCAACTACAACGTGCTGGGCGCGCTGGGTAGCCAGTTCTACCTCGCCTCAGGCAATGGCCAGAACGACTGGGCGCGCAATTACTCGGTGGAGGAAAAGGTCCCCGTTGCGTACGTGAAGTTCAACATCGACACGATGCTCGGCGACATTCCGCTGCGCGGCAACGCCGGTGTGCAGTTCGTGCATACCAAGCAGTCGTCCGACGCGCTGCAGACCAATGGCAACGACCTCGTGGCGCCGATCAGCGGTGGCACGACGTACAACAACGTGCTGCCCAGCCTTAACCTGATCGCGACGATTGGCGAGAACCAGTACCTGCGCTTCGGCCTCGCCAAGACCATGGCACGCGGCCGCATCGACGACGAGAAAGTGGCGACCTCCGCCAGCCTCAATCTGGTGGATACCGGCCCTGCCGCCGGGCAATACCTGTGGTCGGGCAGCGGCGGCAATCCGAACCTGAAGCCTTATGTGGCGGTGGGCGCGGATCTGTCGTGGGAGAAATATTTCGGCAAGTCCAGCTATGTCGCCGTCGCGGTGTTCAACAAGAACCTGTTGAACTACATCTACAACCAGACCGTGCTCGACTACGACTTCTCCAAGTACACCAACGACGATCCCACCATCAAACCCAGCAGCAACATCGGCTCGTTCACCACGCCGGAGAACGGCACCGGTGGCAAGATGCAGGGCCTGGAACTTTCGGGAGCGCTCGAAGGCGGACTGGTCACGCGCTGGCTCGACGGCTTCGGCATGCAGGGCAACTTCTCGCTGACCAACAGTACCGTGCCGGTGAGCTCGGTGACGTCGATTCCCGGCGCGCCATCCACCCTGCCCGGCCTGTCGCGCAAGGTCGCCAACCTCACGCTGTATTACGAAAAGTACGGCTGGTCGTTCCGCCTCACCGAGCGCTATCGCTCCTCGTTCACCGGAGAGGCCATCGCGTTGTTCGACCAGCTCGGCTACCAGAAGGTGCTGGCCGACAAGCAGACCGACTTCCAGGCCGGCTACGCATTCACCAAGGGCAGCTGGAATGGGTTGTCGGTGCTGCTGCAGCTCTACAACCTCACCAATTCACCGTACAAGACGCAGCAGATTTCCGCGCTGCCCAATGGCGTCCAGGTGGCGCGCCCACTCGACTACAACACGTGGGGGCGCACGGTGATGTTCGGACTCAACTACAAACTGTAATCGGCTACGATCCGGTCATCGCATCACGACACAAGGATGTGGCATGGCGAAGTCGATATGCATGTTCGGCATGGCGTTGGCTGTCGCAAGTGCGACGGCCAACGCGGCGCAACGAATGGAAGTGCCCAGTGTCTACGAGGCCGGGCATTTTTATGCGACACCCACGCTGGCGAATGGCCACACGCTGCGGTTGCTCGTGGATACCGGCGGTGGCGGGAGCGCCGGCTGGTTCCTGCTGTGGAAATCCGCCGTCGCCCGCGCGGAGCTGACACCTGCAACGTGCACGGTCGACAACCAAACGGTGGACGTCCCGGCATCGCTCGACTATCGCCCGGGCCACGGCCTGCCCGCACGGAACGACACACCGTGCGGTGGCCCTGCACTGATCGTCGAAGGCACCGCCTTCGATCACGAGGACGGTCTCATCGGATCGGGCTACCTGCCCGGCCACGTGTGGACGTTCGACTACCCCGCCAGGAAACTGTGGCTGGAACCGGATGACTGGAAGCCAGTCCCCGCCACGCACCGCGCGACGCTCGGCGTCTCACGCAACGACCAAGGCCAGCCGACGAATGGGTGGTTGCGCGTTACCGTGCAAGTCGAAGGCGAGCCGATACCCCTGTTGCTCGATACCGGCGCCACGGCCCACCCGACCGACGCAGGAAAGGCCGCAGGCACGGAAGTCTCGCCAACCGGCTTCGGTGTGACGTCCTACATCACCACCAGCCAACTCGAGCGTTGGCATGGCCAGCACCCCGCCTGGCGCGTGGTGGACAACGGCGACGATCTGATATCTCGCGGTAAGGGCGCGCGTTTGATCGAGGTACCGCGTCTCGTGGTGGGCGATTGGGAGGTGGGACCCCTATGGTTCACCGAGCGACCCGATGCCAACTTCACTGCCAGCCCTGGCAATTGGCTCAGCGTCCTGGATGGTCCGATCGTCGGCGCGCTGGGTGCCAACGTCTATCGGCATTTCCGCATGACCATCGATTACCCGCACGACGCGGCGTATCTCGCATGCGTCACGGGCTGCCGCCCCGCCAGGACACACTGACCTCCCCTTGTGGGAGCGCACCCTGTGCGCGACCGCTCGCTCCATGCTAACCGCCGTAGCCAGCGTGCTGTCGTGCACAGGGTGCGCTCCCACATGGTCTATGCTCGCTTTCATATTTCAGGAGCTTTGATATGCGCGAGCTATATCCCGAGATCGAACCCTATCGCACCCACCGTCTTCGCGTGGATGGAATTCACGAACTGCACATCGAGGAATGCGGCAATCCGGATGGCCTGCCTGTCGTGTTCCTGCACGGTGGCCCGGGTGCGGGCGTATCACCGTATCACCGGCGATTTTTCGATCCCGCGCGTTACCGCATCGTGCTGTTCGACCAGCGCGGCGCGGGCAAGTCGACGCCGCATGCGGAGCTGCGTGACAACACCACCTGGCATCTGGTCGACGACATCGAGAAGATCCGCGAGCATTTCGGCATCGAACGCTGGGTGGTGTTTGGTGGATCATGGGGCTCCACGCTGGCGCTAGCCTATGCGCAGGCATACCCGGAGCGCGTGCTTGGGCTGGTGTTGCGCGGCATCTTTCTCGGCCGCCAGGATGAACTGCGTTGGTTCAACGAAACGGATGGCGGCGCGCGCATGATTTTCCCGGAGCGCTGGGAACGTTATCTCGCGTACATCCCCGAGAACGAGCGAGGCAACATGGTGGAAGCCTATTGGCAGCGCCTGGACAGCGACGATGAAAGCGTGCGCATCGCCGCGGCCATGGCGTGGGGCAATTGGGAAGGAGGCGCCACCACGCTGGTGCATGATCCCGACGAGCCGGGCAACTTCGAAGACCCACACGCGGCGGTGAGCGTGGCGCGCGCGGAGGCGCACTACTTTCGCCACCACATTTTCCTCGAGCCCGATCAGTTGCTGCGCAACGTGGATCGCATCCGCCGCATTCCCGCCACCATCGTGCACGGCCGCTACGACATCATCTGCCCGGTGGCTACCGCGTACGATCTGGCGAAGGCGTGGCCGGAAGCGGCTTTCCATATCGTGCTGGCGGGACACAGCGCGGCCGATCCGGCGATCGTCGACGTGCTGATAACGGCGACGGATGCATTGGCCGATCGCTACGTTTGATGCATTTCGCCGCGTGCGTTGCGCGCACCGCCAACTGCCGGTTAAACGCCATGTGCGCGAGCAAGCCATGCGCAAGCGATGCCACTGAATAATGCGGCCTCTTTTCATACCCGAGGGGGCCGCATGAAGTTGCTGTTCAAGCGCATGATGTTGACGGCGGGCATCGCCGTGTTGCTGCCGTTG
>Ga0209566_100930_pt1 | contig 13470 bp, 10 predicted proteins | sample Araplavi_mTSA_r2_2_FD_184287 | JGI IMG/M metagenome (GOLD analysis project Ga0209566, IMG submission 184287) | Arabidopsis root microbial communities from North Carolina, USA - plate scrape CL_Cvi_mTSA_r2 (SPAdes) (version 2) | ecosystem: Host-associated > Plants > Roots > Endosphere | place...
CTACAACAACAATCGATACCAGTGGGGATTAAAAAAGATGACGCCTGTACAATACAGGAATCATCTATTGTTAACCGCTTAGATATAATAGTTTTTTTCAAGTGTCCTTGACAGAGGGGCCAGTTCAAATAGACCACTATAATTCACATTGTTATGAAAAATATACTGACCAACTGTCCAAGCAACCGCAAAGCCTATTGAGCTTAAGAAAGAGACCATCCATTTATTTCGCATCTTATGACCTCCATCTTTGCTGGATCATAGTCTAATTGAACGATGAATGTTATCTCCATGAAGAATAACGTTCAACGTTCAAATATATGAAGTTAAAATTATGGATTTTTTAAACCGTATAATGCTAAAACAGAATCAGGTACTTTTACGCCAGTATTTGCGTAATAAACATCGTTAGCGTTTGAATATGCAGAGTCAGTATAACGGACAACTCTAAGACCGATGCACTAGCCATCAGACGAAGCTGACAACAACCCGTATTTCACGCGAATCCGCTCCAACTTCTCAATCATGGGGCCGGAGATGACGAACAGAAAGAACACCGTCGCTGACGCGTGCACCAGATCGAACCAGAACCCTGACACATACACGGCGAGCAGCCCTTCCCACGTGAAACTCGGGGTCACCATGAGCAGCGAGGACAGGTTCATAATGCCGCCATACACAACTAAAGTCGACAATCCGCCAAAAATGCACAGCGAAAGCTTATTTCGTTTAAGCAGTCCCTTCTGAAACAAAATTCCAGCGACAAACCCGATGATGCCGAACCCGAACATTTGCCACGGCGTCCACGGTCCTTGACCAAAAAAAAAGTTGGAGACGAACCCGGCCGTCGCGCCGACTAGGAAACCCGCTTCCGCGCCGAGACAAACCGCTGCGATGATCACGACCGCGACTACAGGCTTGAACTGCGGCAGCATGAAAAATGCGCTGCGCCCCGCCACCGCTATAGCCGCGAGCACCGCAATCACGATGAGCTCCCGCGCCTGCGGTTTGCGCTGTTCAAACACGAAGGCAAAAGGAATTATCGTGTACAACACGATCAGCAAGCTGATGAAATAGTACTTCCGATCATCAAGCACATAGATGCCCGCCAATATCGTGGCCGGGATAACAATCAGAATGAGCAGCGCCGCCAGAAGCGTTCGCCGGCTTAACCGCCGACGGGCTGCAGACTTATCTGACATCGATCGATCACATCCTCTACCGTTACGGCCTCTCGCCAAATATGACGCGCCATGCGATTCGCAGCTGTCGTGTAGAAGCTGTTGCCTGCGAAAAACCGCTTGGCCGGAGCCGAAGTCATGATACTTCCATCAAAAAACAGCGCACAATCCACGCCATATTTGGCGCAGAACTCAATGTCATGCGAAACCATGACAATTGTCGCCCCATTTGCATGGAGCTTTCTTAACAATAAGCCAAGCTTGTCTTTGAAGAAGCCGTCCAGCCCTTTTGTCGGTTCGTCCAACAGCCAAATTCGGGGTTCGAGCAAAAACACCTTGGCCAGCGCCGCCCGCTGCTGCTCCCCGCCACTGAGGTCGTATGGATGCATCGCAAGCAGCGGTTCAAGCTCCATGAGCTGAACAGCGGCCTCCACTTTGCGCTGCCGTTCTGCTTTGCTTAACGTCGAAATCGCGAGCATCTCGTACAGATCCGCCTCCACCGTTTTCATCACGAACAAGCTGGACGGATTTTGCGGCAGAACGCCGAGCTGATTGACGAAGCGCTGTTTCGCAGACATTTTGGCAGGATTCTGACCGTTAATCAGCACTTTGCCCCGGTAAGGCTGCTGAATGCCGCTGACCAGCGACAAAGCGGTTGTCTTGCCGGTCCCGTTGCCTCCGACCAAGCAGATGAACTGGCCTGAGTGAATGTCAACATTCAAGTCTTTTAGCACATCGGGACCATTACGCTCATATTTAAACCAGACGTCTTTGAATTGTATGGCAATTGGGCTAGCAGCTGGGCTAGCAGCGCTAACAGGGCTAGCAGCTCTAGCAGCGCCATTTGCCATGACACTGCCGTTGTCATGCGGAACATCTGCAGCAGGCACCGCAGACCGGCCGTCCAGATAGGCGCTCAGCCACTGCCGCCCTTCTTTCACCGTGAGCGGCGGCGACAACCGCCCAGTCATGGACGGGGCGGGACGCTCGGCTCCCGCATAAATCTGCAGCGGCGACGGCATCGCAACAAACATCGGATGCCGCTGAAGCCGCAGCGCTTCGCCCGCAGCTTGCGGCCTCCCATCCGCAATCACCTCGCCTTGATCGAGCACAACGAGCCGATCGGCCAAGGGCAGCACCTCCTCAAGCCGGTGCTCCGTCATGATGATCGTCGTACCCAGCTCGCGGTTGATTTTGCTGACCGTTTCCAGGAAATCCGCTGCGGCGATCGGGTCCAGCTGTGATGTCGGCTCGTCGAGAATGAGCACGGAAGGCTGCATCACCATAATGGCAGCCAGATTCAGCAGCTGCTTCTGTCCGCCCGACAGCTCCGTCACTCGCTTATGAAACCAGGCCTGAATGCCGAAGAAGCTGGCCATCTCTGCCACTCGCAGGCGGATTACAGATGGCTCGCAGCCCAGGCTCTCCAAGCCGAAAGCCAGCTCATGCCACACCTTGTCCGTCACGATCTGGTTATCCGGACTTTGCAGCACGAACCCGATCCCCGCAGCCTGTAAGCGTTGCTCGATATCCTGCAGCGGCTGCCCCTGATAATAAATTTGTCCCGTACGGCTGCCGTGTGGAGTCAGCACAGACTTCAAATGCCGCAGCAATGTGCTTTTCCCACAGCCGGACTGGCCGCAGATCGCCACGAACTCTCCGCTTTGAATGCGCAGGTTAAGGCCAGCCAGTGCAGCCGTCTCTTTTTGCGGAAAAGTAAAACTCAAATCTTCGATACGATAAATCTCCATTTGATTTCCTCCACGAGTTGAATAACCGGCGGCAGCAAGCATAATGCGCCGTAAGCGATGTACACGGCTACGCCGAACGAGGTGAGCGGCTGAACACGGACCGAGGGGAAGAAACGTATCGTATTCTGCCCCATCCAGGCGCCGGCTGCTACGATCAGGATCAAACCTGCGAGAACAAGCCCGGCGATCCGATCCCGGCGGTCAAACCGGTACAAAGAAAAGCTCGTGCGCCCCGGCAACCCGTACCCCCGCGATTTCATCGAGTCTGCCGTTTCAATCGCATTCTCGAGCGCCCATGTCGTCAGCATCGACAGGATGCGCAGCCCGTTGCGGGCCCGGCTTACAACGCCTCCCTGCGTAACGTCTCTGCCAATACATTTTTGTGCAGTCGAAATCACCTTAAGCTGCTCGATATATCGCGGTACAAAACGGAGCGTCATCGAAAAGAGCAATGACAGCACGGGCAGCAGCTTGCCGAACAAAAAAATCCATTTCTCCGAAGTCATGACGACATGATAACAGGAAAACCAAGCGATGACCGTGATGTACATACAAGCAGCGGCGATCCCGTACAGGATGGATTCCAGCGTAATCGGATTTCCATTGCGCAAATAATACAAAATCGTAATCCCCGCATGATTAAACATCGGGTTGATGATTGCCGTAAGGAGGAGCAGCGGCAGCATGTAGATGAGATTGAACTTGACCGCCTTGTTCCCTTTCAGTACGATGGCATACGTCATTGCGCCGAGCAGCCCGATCATTTGAAAAACCGGATGCATGAAGACCATGCTGCACACGAGCACTGCAACGAAATAAATAAGCAAAATGACTGGATGAAACGTAGAAAAGGAATCCCTCATGAGCGATTCCCTCCTGACTGTTCAGCGCCGATATCGCGGCCTAAATCACAGGTATAGACCCATTCGATAACATCGCCGTCTTTGAGCTTGTATCTGCTACTCCCATAATTTGGATACCACCCATTCACTTTGTACATCCACCCGCTTAACTCACCGCAGTCAAACTCGTAAATATTGTTGATGCCCTCGATGTAGTTGCTGTTGTACATAGGAGTCATGGAAAATTCCATATGAATTTTGCTGTTCTTCATTTCCCTTAGCAGCACGTCAAACACCGATTCACCTTCATAAAAAGTGACTTTTCGTGACTGGTAAATCACGCCGTCCGCCGGTAAAACCTCGCGTTTATCCTTGTTGAATTTATCCATGTGATCCAAAATCGTTGTACAGACGACAGATAGCGTAGCCGTTAGTTTTTTATCTTTTTCGACTTTGACATCCTGCCACTCGACGGGCTGCGGTTTACCGCTCGGTACCGGGTCCGTCTGGTACTTATCTTTGCCGCCGCCCTCCGGCGGCTTCACGGTGCCGGCCAGCTGGCTTGCGGCAGGCGAGGCTGCAGGCTGCTCTGGCGCGGGCGTAGCGGAAACCGCTGAGGCAGCCGCCGGCTGGGCGGAAGGGTGCTCTGCTGCAGCCGACGGCTGACCGGGCTGCGCAGCAGCGGCTGTGACGGCTGCAGGCGCAGCCTTGTCAGCGCCAGACACCGATGCCGGCTGCGGCGTAGCGCTCTGCGCCTGCTGGCCCTCTTGCTGCTGCGCCGCTGGCAGCTCGCCGGCAGCTGCTGTCGGCGCGCCAGCAGCCTGCTCCGGCGAACTCGCCTGCGGCTGGCCGGACGCTTGTGCGCCGTCACCGCCTCCCACAGCCTGCGACGCTGCTGTGCTTGTGACGGGCGGCTTCACGCTCTTCGGGCCATCACCGCCCCAGAAATAAGCGATCGCCAGCAGCCCCACAATCCCTGCGGCGATCAGCCATTTTTTCATCGACATGTACGTTTCACACCTTTAATGAAGAAGCAAGGGCGTACTTACGCCCCTGCTTATCAGTTTCTTATTATTTAACATCTGTCATATCATATAGCCGGTTCTGGCCTTTTAGAAGCCGATCGTAGGCAACAAGCGCATACATCGCTTGATCGGTTGCCATCGGGTCTACTTCACCCGGTTTGCCCCCGCCATTGCTAACGCCGCCCACTTTCACATGGTAAAATCCGCCGCCTAGAGCCGTATAACCGATCAAAGCGTCAATTGCCGAGCTGCCGTTTTTGACAAATCTTGCATCTGTGTGCGGATTGATACCCATGCCGGTCAAAGCGACAATCACCTGCGCGATGCTCTCTGCATTCACAGAACCCCCGCTGGCAAAACCGCCGTCCCCTGACTGCGTCTTAGATAACCAGGCAAGCCCGCGATCAACCGCAGCGTGCACTTGCGGGTTAGCCGCATAATACGGCGTCAACCCTTGGATGGCCATCGCTGTGATATCCGCATCCGGTGCATCCGGATTCTCGCCTAATGCCCAGCCCCCGCCAGTCACTTCTCTTTTCAAAATAAAGTCAATCAACAGCTCTCTCGTCGTCTGTGTTTTGCCCGCCTGCACGCTTGGAATTGCATAGCCTTTGCTGTCCAGAGCAATCAGCGCGAAAATCGGGCCATTAATACCCTGTTTAATTAATGTATCGTAATCGGCAAGCCACTCTCTCAGGTTATAACCGCCGACCTGATCCACACTGCGGCCAATAGCGGTCAAGCCGAGAATCACCCGGTCATACTCCGTATATTTGACGCTGTGCAGCTTGCCGGATTTTTCCTTCAAAATCTTTTCGACATTCGCGTAATACTTTTTGTAGTAGGCATCGGGAACCGGCACGCCGGAGCGTGCCAGTCCCAATACCGTCCAATCTCCGCCCAGCGTATCGACAACCGGATCTGTCACGGTTTGCTGCTGGTAGGCCGCAGTCTGATTAATCAGCTTCTCCACATCTGCTCGCTTCGATGTATCCGCCTGAACTACTGCTGGGGTTTCCTTCTTCGTGTGATACGCCCGCATCGCCACAACGACGGCCATCTCTCTGCTAACCTCGCCGCTTGGCTGGAAACGATTATCCCATCCGGACATCACATTCTTGACGACGAGTGTCTGAACAGCTGTTTGTGCCCAATCCGATACCTCTGCCAAATCGTCGATCACAGGTTCAGCACCCGTTGCGGCGGTTAGGCCGAGCGCATGAGCGACGATAACCGCCATCTGCTCACGGGTAATCTTGTCGTTCGGCTGGAAGTGCTCGCTGTCCGTACCGGAGACGAGGCCCGCTGCATAAGCAGCGTTCACATAAGGATAGAACCAATCCGCTTGCATCACATCCTTGAAGTTGATCACCGGCGTTGATTTCGTATCCAAGCCCAGCACGCCCGCCAGCATCTTCGTAAATTCGGCACGGGAAACTGCCGCTTGCGGCTGGAACTGGCCATTGCTGCCCTCAACAAAAGCTTGCTGTGTTGCTTCCTTGACCGCATCCGCTGCCCAAGCCGAAATCGCATTGGCATCTGTATACGGCAGATTCGCAGCTTCTTGCGGCTGGCTTTGGCTTAGAACATAAGTCACAAAGCTCGTAAAATGGTTCGTTCGAATGATCAGATCATTGTCTTTGACATAGGCAAACGTGATCTTCTCCTGATCTTTCGTTGCTTCGACACCTTCCGCTTCGGACCCGTAAATCTTGATCGGCGTAAAAGTGCTCCCTTCAACATAACCAGCTAGCTGCGCCTCACCGCCTTGAACCGTCAACGTCAAAAGTTTATCAAAAATCACGGATTGGCCCGAGTTCCCCATAACAAACGCGTGGCTAAGCTTCACGGCTTTGGCTTGATCGGCGTTCACGCCGCTTTTCACAAGCTGCTGGAACTCCTCATTTTCCAAATTCAGGGAGTCAAGCAATTCGATCTTGCTATCTCCTGATTTCAGAACGGTACCCTTTGCAATCTCCAGTGTGATATCGCCTCTGACGGCACGGATCATCGGGATACTGTCCTTCACGTCTTCCAGGCTCAAGTATATCTTCGGTGTCACATTCGGGATATTGATCGTAATCAAGTCTTTATTTTTCATATCCTTGGTCACATTGACCAAATAGTCTTGCGTGATGTTTGCAGGAACCGCGATAACCGTTTTCTTATCAGTTCCTGACACTCCTCCCGCTGCCCCTGTAACTGGTACAGTCGTTGGCGGAAATTGGCCGCTATTCTGCCCTAAATCCACGCCCAGATTCGTGGTATAACGCCAGCGGACTGTATCGCCATTTTGAAGAACATAATTGCTTGCCCCATAGCCCGGATAAGTCCCGTTAACACTGTACATCCAGCCGCTGCCACTGCCGTGATCGAACTCGCCGTCACCGGCAATCGATTGTACATAAACACTGCCATAGCTCTCCGAATACGTGTAGTTGTAGCTGATGCCGCGATTGTCCAGCACTCGCTTCAGCACGCTCCAAGCGGTATCGCCGCTCACCAGTTGTACGCCGGTTGCCGCTACCACGTCCCCCTTGCTGATCGTTTGCTTGTCGACAGATAGCGTGACTTGTGATGTCGCTGGAGGCGGCGTAGGCGTTCCGCCACCACCACCCGGCGTCTCAACAACACTGGAAGTATAAGCAACGTAATCAGTAAAATGCTTCGTTTTGACGATCAGATCACTTCCGCTATCATATGCATACTCATCACTGCCACTCGTGCTGCCTTCAAGATCGCTGCTCACTTGTGGAATGGCATGCGGCACACCCTTTTCAATAAAGACAGCTTGCTTCCCTTGCAGCCCAGCAAACTTAATTGTGACATACTGGTCGAAGACCACCCGGTCTTTTCCGCCGCCAACTGTAATCGCTTGGCTCACCGAATCCAGCTTATTATTGCTTGGAAGAATGGTACTTAGATTCTCTTTTAATGCCGCATCTTCCGTGTTCAAAGAAGTGAGCAGCTGCAGTCCGGATGACTCCCCGCTGGTAATTTTTGATCCTGAAGGGATCGTCAGGGAGGTGCCCCCTTTGACCGCTGTAACTTGTGGCAAGCTGCTGCCGGAAGGCAAATTCATCTTAATTGTCGATTGGCTGTCGCTCGGAATTTGTACAGTGATCTGTTTATTTTTATCCGCATCTGAAACAGGAATGACATAGTCGTGATTGTCTGCCGGGATCGCAACCTGAGGCTGGTCTCCACTAGGCAGCGGGAAAACAACTGGAATCTTGTCAAGGTTGGTAAAATCGTACAGACGCTCACCATGACCTTCTTGGAAGAGCCTAAAGGCAGCTATGGCTTGAAATGCTTGTTCTGTCGCAATACCATTGGCGGACAACTTTGTCGTATGCGAGAACGTACCGGAGCCATCCGTCAACCGGAACTGGAATAGTCTTCCAATAAGGTTGATGCCATTCTTCGTAAATTGTGATCCTGTCGGATCGATTCCGATCGCAGTTAATGCGATGATCGTTTGTGACACGCTTTCACTGTTGTCTACGTTATACGAAGCTAGTCCTCCATTGGCCAGCTGCTTCTGCGACAGCCAATTCACTGCTTTCGTAATGGTGTCCGCTTTGACGACGGCTGCATTCGCCTTGTAAGGCGCAAGCGCAATGAGCGTCATCGCCGTCATATCCGGGTCACTCGCTCCTGTACCTAAAGTGAATCCGCCGTCCGCATTTTGTTTGGCGATAATCGCCGAAATGATCTTATCTCTCGTCCATAAGGCATTGTCCGGAACCTGATACTGCTTGGCATCCAGCGCGATCAGCGCATACAGCAGACCGTTAATGCCTTGGTTGGTCATTTTACTGTGCGAATACAATTTCTCGATCAAATTGTAGCCGGCTGCATCTCCTGCATTCTCGCCGGAAATTGTGAGCCCCAGAATGGTCCGCTCCAAATCGGTTACGAGACTGAAGGTGCCCTGATTGTTCTGTACTTTGCTGATCACATTGCTCGTATACGATTCCGGCAGCTTATGACCGGTTCTCGCCAAGCCAACTGCACTCCAATCGGAGATCCGGCTTGTGTTAGCCATATAATAAGCGGCTGTCAGTTCAATCGCTGCGTTGATATCAGCGTTCGTCGGCTGGAAGCCGGGCTTCGTAACCAAAAGCTGAAGTGCGGCGGTTAAGCTCGCCAATGCACTGTCTGCATGATACTGAATCGCATTGCTATTCGCTGCGACCGCTTTGGCCAGTGTCAAGCTTGCTTGCATGGCTTGCCAGCTCTCCGCTGTGTAATTCGCCTGCTGCAGCTGATTCACTTCAGCAATCTTGGCATTTAACGCCGTTTTATTGGCGACAGAAGTAATATCTTGCTCGTAATCGTCGGTGTAGACGAGCGAAATCGTATCATTGCTCTTTAACTGGTAATCTGCAATACCGACATCGGCAAACTGTCCGTTTACCAGATACATCCAGCCGCTTTTCAGACCGCCGTCGAAAGCCGCCAGACCGCCGATGCTTGTGATGTAATTTCCGCTTGGATTAAGGAACGGAATGCCCTTCTCGTTCAGTACTTGCTCAATAAGATAGGCAGCCGTTTTGCCAATCTCAACGTTTATCGTGGTTGATGGCAGCGTGACCGTTTTGCCGGCATTTGCACTGTAGCCGTTCAAGACCACGGAAGCTGGAATCGTCTGTCCAACCGGCTTTGTGACCAAGCTAGCTAATGCAGTATTGAGGCTGGACAGTGCTTCATCAGCATGATATTGAATCGCGTAGCTGTTTGCTGCGACCGCTTTGGCTAGCGTCAGGCTCGTTTGCACTACTTGCCAGCTCTCAGCTGTGTAATTCGCCTGCTGCAGCTGATTCACTTCTTCAATTTTGCTATTTAGCGCCGTTTTATCGGCAACCACTGTAATATCTTGAAAATAATCGTCCGTATAGACGAGCGTGATCACATCCGAGTTGTGTAAGGTGTACTCCGCTACACCGACTGGAGCAAATTGGCCATTGACCAGGTACATCCAGCCGCTTCTTTCCCCCCCGTCTTTCTCAGCCAGTCCATCAATGCTTGTGATGTAGGTGCCATAGGTGCTATCTTTATAAACGACTCGATTGCCGAGCACTTGGTTGATCGCGTCAACCGCCGTTTTCCCTTCCTCAACCACCGTATTGGCAGCAGGCACATACACGGATGTGCCAACGGTTGCGCTATAACCGCTAACGACGACTGAAACACGAATCGATTGCGCAACCGACTGCTCACTCTGGCTGCTTGCCGCCAGAGCCTGGCTGCCCGGAACAAACAGCGTCCCCATTGAAGCGAACAACAGCATAATAGACATGAAAATAGCAAAAAACGATTTAAACCCCTGACGACGAATCATTTCTTCAATCCCCTCTTCCTCTCGAATCCTTGTAAACACACAAAAAAAGCCACCCCTCAGGGTGGCTGGAACAATTGTGCGCAATGAAATTGGACACAGCTCTAATAATAGATTGCGAGCCGCATCTCCTTGTGTTTCTCTTCCTCACCCCCAAAAGAATTGAAACATACCATAAATAAAGGCAGGTCTCCTGGCTTATGCGTCATCGCTTCTCCTCGTCTTCCCATCTAGAACAACCAAACAGTGACCTATGAGGAGTTACTCTGCAAATACAGTGGTTGGGACCGCGCCGGCTTGTACCGGACTTCCCTATTAAGCAAGCATCTCCTGTCGGAACATGCCCACACCTTTATTTAGACCGTATGAAATTATTAAGCTAATGTTATCTTCTTTATTTCGATTTGTCTATCAAAATATATGAAAAGGCTGCCCGTGTCATCTGTGAATGACTTGCGAGCAGCCTCTTCTATTGAACGCTTATCTTCTAACTGTAAAGCCGATGAAGGTTTGAGTTTGGGAATCGAATACCGCCGTCAACGGCCCTAGCAGATCGTCTTTATCGGTATTGTAAGTTACCGTTATAACCGTGCCGTTCGCGGCTTGGATATCTGCGAGCAATTTCTTTTGCTCGTCTGTTGAAGCCATTACGGCTACGTCATTTGCACCAACGATTTGCACGATAGCTTCGTCTTGCTTCGTCGTAAGGTGCGCAGCTTGGTCGGACACTTTCGCCCATGCCAAGTCACGGTATGCCTGCGCCGCTTCCGGCGTCATTTTACCTGCTGGCGCTTGTGTTTGCGCATCGCCCAGTACGACAAGGTAGAAGAGCGGGCTTTGCGGCGGAATGCTCTTCGTTTCGATTGGTCCGTAGTAAACGCGGACTTTCGTGCCCGCCTTCAGATCCTCCCATTTGACCGGCACGCCTTGCGCCGTCAGCACGCTGGTTTCTTTGCCTGCATTCAGTGTCAACGTTGGCACAGCAGCGCCGTCCTTCGTTTCGCCGAATTGCACTTGCCAGCCACCATCCGTATGTTTAACAGACTGGATCACGTCTTCTTTCACCGCGCGCTGCGCATCAACGGTAATTTTGTTAGCGTGAGATTGACCTGGGAAGCTCATGGCCATCACCGGACCGTATTCCGCCGTAATTTGCGTACCTGCTTTCAACTCACTCGCCGCTACCGCTTGACCCGATCCGTCCGTAATAACCGTCTTCTCGTCTGCGAAAAGAATCACCCACGCGTTCGTGCCTTTGCCCAGCAGCTCAATGCGGTATTGGCCATTGTACATTGGCTTCACGTCCACGATCACACCGGTTCCGCGCATCGCTTGAGCCTCATTTTCCTGTGTGCTCAACTCAATTTCTTTGTTGGCATCGTCATAGCTGACATTATAGCCCAGTTTGGACGCTGCATCACGAACAGGAATGTAAGCTTTGCCATCAATATAAACAGGGGTCAGCGTGGAGTCTTGTCCATCCACCAGCACTTTGACATCTTTATGTAAGATACCTGTCACTTTTTCAAAAACATCCTCCGCACCCACTGCCGCTGTCGTACCTAATAATCCTGCTAATGTTAAAATAACTGTCAATTTCTTTTTCACCTTATTTGTCTCCTTCCGAATGATCCGAATGTATGTGCCAATTTCTCACTAACAAACTCACAGACGGGCCGTCTGACGAAAAGGTTGCATCTTAAGGTAAAATTCGCCGTAACAGTCCCTCGACTCCCCTTTCCATTTGATTAAAATTCTTTTATTCTATAAGAAATATGACAATTAGGGGACGAGCGATGAGCACGGAAAAAACAGAAGATAAACGCCACTTGCGATCCGTGAAAACCCGGCAAAAGCTCTTGGACGCTGCAAAAAGCGTGTTTCTGGAGGAAGGCTTTCAGAAAGCGACGATCTCGCAAATGATTAAGCAAGCCGAGACGGGATACGGCACAGCTTATGTACACTTTCAAGGAAAAGAAGATCTCCTGAGCGTCTTAATGGAAAATGTCATGGAGCAATTTTATGAAATCGCGACCATTTCCTTTTTGCCGGCAACGAAGGAGGAAGCGGTCCAAACCATCCGGCAGCAATGCTTGGCATTTTTGAAAATGGCCGAGGCCGAGCGCAGCATGATGCAGGTATTCGAGCAAGCCATCGGGATCTCTGCAGTGATATCCGATACATGGAAAGCGATCCGCGAGAAATTTATCCAGCGCATCTCCATGGACATCGCCTATTCCCAGCAGCATGGGCTGGCACGAACGGATTTGAACCATGAAATTATCGCGCGCGGCTGGTTTTATACGAACGAAATGTATCTCTGGGAAATTGTCCGCCAGGAGCATCGCCAGACCGTGGAGGAGATTGCGGGTACGATTACGGACCTGTATACGACAGGCTTATATAAATAACAAGAGTGCCGCCTCGACGGAAAGTCTGAAGTGGCACTCTTTGTTTGTTAATTCGCAATAGCGGCCAGCTGCCCCTCTGACGCTGCAGCCAAATCGTTGCCGCGCAAAAAGATCTGCAACCCGCGGCGGCCTCCACTGATGCTGACGAGGTCCATCCCTTGTATGCTGCTATGTAAATAAAAAGGATATTTCTTCTTCATCCCCAAGGGAGAAACTCCGCCACGTATGTAGCCTGTCAAGGTTTGGATCTCTTTGACAGGTACCATTTCTACTTTCTTATTGCCGCTAACGGCCGCCAGACTTTTCAGGTTCAGCTCCAGGTCGCCGGGGATACAAGCGGCAAGGACGCCTGTTTTATCCCCTCTGAGTACGAGCGTTTTGAACAATTGGCTGGGCATGAGGCCTACTTTATCGGCAACGGTCGCCACATCCAAATGCTCTTCATCCCACTCATATTCATGCAGCGTGTAAGGAATGTGGAGCGAATCCAGCTTGCGGCAGGCATTCGTTTTGATTGACATGGATGCACCTCTTTCTTGTGTGACTGGATCGGGAGAGTTGCAAAGCGGGGTTGGCGCTTTGCAGCTGCACTCGCGCGGCCCAGGCGAGCCTGCAAAGCAACTTTCTCGCTTTGCAGCCACACCTGCGCGCCAGGACCACCTCGCAAAGCAACTTTCTCGCTTTGCAGCCACACCTGCGCGCCGGGACCAGCTCGCAAAGCAATTCGCTTTGCAGCCACACCGACGCGGCCAAGACCAGCTCGCAAAGCAACTTTCTCGCTTTGCAGCCCCACCGGCGCGGCCGCCACACTCCCCGCCCTAGCGCCCGCGCCCGAAGTCCGCCATCACTTCATCGATGGCGTGCTTCGAGATTCCCGCCAGCACAGGATTCGTATGTTTGTAATACGCGTAGGCGATCA